>ENA-ORSB01003193-ORSB01003193.1-human-gut-metagenome-genome-assembly--contig:-NODE-3193-length-11777-cov-22.145709_pt1 | contig 11777 bp, 8 predicted proteins | sample MGYA00242180_ERZ509144 | MGnify/ENA primary metagenome ERZ509144 (study PRJEB26280, sample SAMEA2338661) | human gut metagenome | biome: human gut; feature: human-associated habitat; material: faeces... | reverse complement strand
CGGAGTTCATCGTGGCCGACGAGCCCATCTCCGCACTGGACGTCTCCATCCGTGCGCAGGTGCTGAACCTGCTGAACAGCATGAAGAAGTCCCGCGGTCTGACCTACCTGTTCATCGCCCACGACCTGTCGGTCGTCCGGTTCATCTCGGACCGCATCGCCGTCATCAGCAAGGGCCGCATCGTGGAGCTTGCAGAGGCTGAAGAGCTGTTCCTCCACCCCCTGCATCCCTACACCAAAGCCCTGCTGAGCGCTGTTCCCATCCCCGACCCGGGTCTGGAAAAGAAGAAGAAGCTTCTGGTCTACGACCCCTCCATCCACGACTACAGCGTGGACAAGCCGGTGTGGGAGGAGATCGCCAACGGCCACTTCGTCTATGGCAACCAGAAGGAGCTGGAAGGCTACCGCAAGGAATATCAGAGCCAGCTCTAAGCACTGTCACTTGACTGTATTTTAACACAAATGCCCCGCCGCATTGGGAAGCATCCCATTGCGGCGGGGTTTTGTGCTGTATAAATAAAAAGGGGCCGCCTCCCGTATTTCTGCCGGGAAGCGGCCCCTTTGTGTTTTATATCAGTCTTGCACCGGGCTTTGGCTCATGGGCCTGCCAGAGGGTGACCCACTCGGGCAGACGCAGCGTCTTCAGGCGCTGGGGCAGGGCGGCGAGATCGCCGTCCGTGAGATACCATGCCACACCGAACGCCGCCAGCGCCAGGATCACCAGCACCGCCAGCAGAACGCGGAGAGGATGCTTCTTCTTTGGGGTGGGGTCCTTGCTCTGCGAACGGCCCGGAGGATCGCTCTGTTTGGCCTGTCCGGCGGGAAGGAAGCCTGTCCCCTCGGCCTGCGGCAGACCGGCAGCGGCGCGGCGCACCATATCCAGCAGCCAGAGGCCGGGGTTATCTGCGGCGGAAACGGTGCGGAGCCAGCAGCCTTTTTTGGTGCTGAGCACCAGCACATGGTCGCTTTCCCGCTCGGCACAGGCCACGGCCAGCTCTGTTCCCACGATGCGGCGGGCCGCCTGCGCCCGGGCGAGGGCCAGACGGACAGGGTCGGGTTTGTCCCCTTCCCCGCCGAGCTTGGCCCGGGCGCGCTTTTCGATTTGGGGGCCGACCTTGGCGTCGGCATAGCTCATGGTGCCGAAGTCATAGACCTTCTCGGCACCGGGGACTTTCTCGAGCCGGGATTCCAGCAGCGCACCGGCGGCGGCATCGCCGCAGGCCAGCAGACGATCATGGGCTTCCAGCGCCTGCACGGCGGCAGCGGCCAGACTGGTATCGCCTGCACCATATACGTCCGCGCCAAAGCTGCTGCGGAGGCTCTGGGCCGCCTTTTTCAGTCCCGTGGGCGTGTCCGCATGGACAGCCAGCAGCGTCTCTGCGCCCCGGCTCTTCCACTGGGCCTCAGCCCTCCATTGGGGCGCAAACAGCGCCACAGCGGCCGCCAGCCGCCCCTGCGGCGCACCGTACAGACGCAGTACACAGCGGGTCTCCTCTGCCAAATCCCATCAACCCCTCATTTTTGATTTTTACCGGACGAACGCCTCATCCAGTGCAGCCAGCGCTTCGTCGTCCGACTGCTGGGCTGCGGTGAGGGCCTGCGTCCCGGCAGGGACTTTGCCCTGTGCCAGACGCAGCGCCAGTTCCAGCGCAGCCTGTGCGGCCCGAGCGCGCACCAGCGCACGGTCAGGCCGGGAGACGAAAAGCTTCTTGACGCAGGCCACGCCATCCCGGGCAGCGCCCAGATAAACAGTGCCGACAGGGCGCACTTCGTCGCCGCCGGTGGGGCCGGCCACGCCGGTGACGCTCACAGCGATGTCAGCGCCCGAAGCCTTTGCCGCACCCAGAGCCATCTGTGCCGCCACGGGGGCGGACACGACGTTGTACTTTTCGATGACCGCCGGGTCCACGCCCACGAGCTTTGCCTTGGCCTGCTCCCAGTAGGTGACAAAGCCATAGCCGAACACCTCGCTGGAGCCGGACACGGAGGTCAGGCGCTGTGCGATGAGGCCGCCGGTGCAGCTCTCGGCGGTGGCGATGGTCAGCCCCTTTTCCTGCAGGGTGTGGACCACCGTTTCTTCCAGACCGGCCACATCCTCATCATACACCGCATCGCCCAGCATATCATAGAACTTTTTGGCATACGCGCGGCACATTTTTTCGCCGTCCTCGTCGGAGCGGGCGCGAGCGGTAATGCGGATCTCGCACTCACCGGTCTTGCAGTAGATGGCGGCGGTGGGATTCGGATTTTCCAGCAGGTCGCGCACCTTATACTCAATATCGCTCTCGCCGCCCAGCACACGGAGGGTAACGGAGTGGAGGGTGCAGTTCTGGCGCTCCATCAGCAGAGGGCGGACGCTCTCCATCCACATGGCCTTCATCTCGTGGGGGACACCGGGCATAAGGACGGCGCAGTGGCCGTCCTGTTCGAACCACGCGCCGGGGGCAGTGCCGTGGTTGTTGATGATTTTATGGCCCTTGGTGGGGACCATCGCCTGTTTGCGGTTGTTTGGAGTGGTCTCGCGGCCGGTGCGGGCAAAGTAGCTGGTGATCTTGTCCCACTCGGCCTCATCGAAGGCCAGCTCATCCCCGAAGCAGGCGGCAACGGTCTCCTTGGTCAGGTCGTCTGCCGTGGGGCCGAGGCCGCCGGTAAAGACCAGCAAGTCGCAGCGGCTCTTAGCCTCGTTGACGAAATCAGCCAGACGGCCATGGTTGTCGCCGATGGTGCTCTCCCGCTGGACCGTGATGCCCAGATCGGCCAGCTCCCGGCTGAGGTACTGGGCGTTGGTGTTGAGAATGTTGCCGAGAAGGAGCTCGGTACCCACACTGATGATCTCTGCTGTCATGGCTCAGCCCTCGAATTCCACGTCGTCGGTGATACGCAGGCGGATACGCTCGGTGGCCTCTGCGGCCTCGGCTTCCAGCTCTGCCAGACCGGGCATCCCGGCCTCGGCTTCGAGGATCTCGCTCAGTTCGGGGCGGATCTTCGGGTGCGGCGGGGTGAAGATGGTGCAGCAGTCCTCATAGGGCAGGATGCTCGTCTCAAAGGTGTTGATGTGGCGGGCCGTCTCGACGATCTCGGTCTTGTCCATGCCGATGAGGGGACGGAGGATTGGCAGGTCCTGGGCGGCGTCGGTACACTGCAGAGCCTTGACGGTCTGGCTGGCCACCTGTGCCAGGCTCTCGCCGGTGACGAGGGCTTCACAGCCCTGCTTCCTGGCGATGATGTTGGCAATGCGCATCATGCTGCGGCGCATGAGCACGGTGAAGAGAACATCGGGCGCGTTATCGCGGATATACTCCTGAGGCTTGGTATACGGCACCACAAAGAGGTTGGTGCTGCCGGTATAGGGGGTGATGAGCTGGGCCAGAGCCTTAACTTTTAGTTTTGCGCGTTCAGAAGTATACGGAGGGGACGCAAAATGGATGTGGTCGAGACCGAGGCCTCGCTTTGCCATCCGGTATGCCGCCACAGGACTGTCGATGCCGCCGGACAGCATATTGAGGGCGCGGCCGGAAGTTCCGACAGGCAGACCACCCTCACCCTGTATTTTGGGGCCGTGGATATACGCACCGTAATCGCGGATCTCCACGATGACCTTGAACTGCGGGTTCTTGACATCCACCCGCAGGTAGTTGTGCCTGCCCAGCAGATAGGCACCCAGCTCCCGCATCAGTTCGGGACTGGTCATGGGGAAGGTCTTATCGGAACGGCGGGCCTCGACCTTGAAGGTCTTGATGCCGTGGAGGCTGTCGCCCAGATAATCCTCGGCAGTCTGGCAGATGGTGTCGAAATCCTTCTCACAGACCACAGCACGGCTGAGGGCCGCGAGGCCGAACACCTTGCTCACCCGCTCAAAGGCGAGGTCCATATCAATGTCGTCCTCCTCCGGCTCCATGTAGAAGGTGGACTGGGTGCAGTAGACGCGGAACTTGCCCACCGTCTTGAGGCGGTAGCGCAGGATCTTCATCATCGTCGATTCAAACTGGTTGCGGTTGAGGCCCTTCAGGGACATTTCGCCCTGATAGCCCATAATGACTTCTCTCATCGTTACTCCTTACTTTTTGATTCTCTGCAAGTGCTTCATACCATCCTCAAAGCGCTCGAGGAAGGCATCCACATCCTCCGGGGTGTTATCGGCACAGAAGGACACCCGGATGGCCGTGTCGATGGCCAGCGGGTCGCGGCCCATAGCCGCCAGCGTGTGGCTGGGCTGTCCTCTGCCGCAGGCACTGGCCGACGAGACGTAGATCTGCTTCTCGGACAGCCAGGCCAGCATCGTCTCACTCTTGATGCAGTTCTCGCTGAAATTCAGCACCTCAGGCACAGCGCCCGCCGGGCTGTTGATCTCCACCTCCGGGAACACAGAAAGCCCCGCGCGGAGGCGGTCGTTGAGGGCGCGCACAGCCTTGTCACGGCTCTTGATGCTGCCGGCCAGGCGGGTGGCCGCGGCGGCAAGGCCCAGCGCATAGGGCAGGTTTTCGGTGCCGGGGCGGAGGCCGCGCTCCTGCTCACCGCCCAGATAGGGCGGCTGGAACGCCTGCATCAGCCGGTCACTCAGGTAGAGCGCACCGATACCCTTGGGTGCGTGGATCTTGTGGCCGCTGACGGTCATCGTGTCGATGTTGTCCAGCTTGATGGGGACGCGCATCCACGCCTGCACGGCGTCCACATGGACGATGGTGCGGCTGTTACGGCGCTTGACCTCGGCGGCCAGACGCTCCACGTCGTTGCGGGTGCCTATCTCGTTGTTGACCATCATGCAGGCCACGAGGATGGTATTCTTGTCCACGGCATCCAGCATCTTGTTGATGTCCAGTGTACCGTCGGCCTGAGGCTTCACGACAGTGACGTTATAGCCCTGCGCGGCCAGACGTTCCAGCGGGCGCTGGACGCTGGGGTGTTCGAAGCCCGACACCACGATGCCCTTGCCGAAGGTGCGGGTCTGGGCGGCGCCCAGCAGGGCCAGATTATTGCCCTCGCTGCCGCAGGAGGTAAAGTACAGCTCCTTCGACTTGCAGCCCAGGGTGCGGGCCACAGCGGCACGGGCGGCGTTCAGGGCCTCTTCGCTCCGTGCGCCGGGGGCATAGAGGCTGGAGGGGTTGGCCCAGTGCTCCCGCATGGCTTTGTCTATCACGTCTGCCACCTCGGGAGCAACGATGGTGGTGGCAGCGTTATCCAGATAATGCAGTTCCGGATCATGCAGCATAATTTCATTCCTGCCTTTTGTGCATAAAATATCAGGATAAGTATACCACAAAGTTCCGCATAACGCAAAATATTTGCACAGCAAAAAAGGGACCGCTCCATGCAGGAGCAGTCCCTTTCAGCAGCTTGCGGTTCGCGTTTGGGTTCAGCCGTTCTCGTTTGCCTTCTGCAGCCAGATGCTGCCGATGTCCAGCGCATTGTACAGGCCGTTCTTGGTGGTCTGACGTGCCACGCGGGCCTCACGGGGCTTGGACTCATCGGTAGAGAGCAGCTGCAGATGGACCTTGTCTGCCACATCCACACCGCCCACGGTCTTGGTGGACTGGATCTGCAGATAAAGCACATACGGGTCGGTCATGCAGCCGTAATACAGCTCATTGTCCTTGCGGACGAGGGGCTTGCCTTTATAAGTCAGTTTCGGAGTAAATGGCATCGTGAAAGCCTCCCTATCATACTTGATTCACTTTAGTATATCATATTTATAACAGAAAACGCAAGGGCAGGCCCCCGGAATATGGGAATTTTTCCTCACGGGTTGCACGGGCCGGGGCTGTGCTGTATAATAGGGGCGAAAGTTACCATTCCGCCACAGGAGGACATTATGGCAGATTATCAGGAATATCGCCGCCGCATCCTTCACCGGCGCTGGCGCAGGATGTTCATCACCGCTGCGCTGCTCATCCTACTGGTGCTTCTGGCCGCTGTGGGCGTCCTCTGGAAGCGCCTTCACCGCGAGCCAGCTCCCAACACGGCCCAAGGTCCCACCATTCTGCAGCAGGAGCTGACCGGCAGCGAGTGGAACACCATCAGCTACACCCCGGCCCGACGCCTCAGTGTCCAGACCCTCGACAACGGGATGACCGCGATGGACTTCCGCCTCGCCGCCCAGCCTGCCAGCCCTGCCGTGGAGCGGAGCAGCTTTTCGGACGTGAGTTTTTTGGGCGACAGTCTGACGCAGGGGATGCAGCTGTACGACACCGGCCTGCCCAACGCGCACTTCTGCGCCTATAAGGGCGTCGGCCCCAATGCCGTCGTCAACAACACCACCTGCCGCCGGGCCGACGGCGAAAAGGAAGTCCCGATGGAGGCGCTGGCCTCCCAGCAGCCCCGGGCGCTCTACATCCTGCTGGGTACCAATGTGCTGACCACTAACAGTGATTATACCAGCTTCCTCACCTATTACCGGCTGATGCTGGACATGATCTCGCAGGCACTGCCCAACACGAAAATTTACGTCCAGTCCATCACCCCGGTCCGGCCTGAAGTGAGCCAAAAGTCCTCCGGCCTCTACAAGGAGCGGCTCTGTGAGATAAACGATGCTCTTTCGGCCATCGCGCTGGAAAAGGGCTGCACCTTCCTGAACCTCTGGGAGGCGCTGGCCGACGAGAACGGCGACCTCATCGAGGAATACGCCCAGCCGGACGGCTACCATCTGCTGCCCGCCGGGTACGACGCATGGGTGGATTATCTCTGCACCCACACCTGATAGCGATAGAAAGGCCCTCTCAGCGGCGCTGAGAGGGCCTTTTGCTGTCTTAATATCAGAACGCGATGCCGGCGTTGTCGTACAGCCAGCGGAGTGCGAACCAGCCAAAAGCTGCAGAACCCTCGTAGAGGATACTGTCGTCGAACCGCACCTTGGGGTGGTGCTGGCCGTAGCAACAGCCCTGCTCCGGGCCGCCTGCGGCGATGAACATGCTCACAGTAGGCACTTCATGGCTCACGAAGGCGAAATCCTCGCTGCCGCCGCCGGGCTTGCCGCCGGTGAGGGCGGTCATGTCCATAGCGCCCTTCCCCAGCAGCTCGGTCATATAGTCCATCGCATTCTCGGCGAGGGGCTTGTCCACCACCATGCAGGGGCAGTAATCGGCGAAGGATACCTCTGCGGTGCAGCGGAATGCCGCCGCCACGCCCTGCGCGATCTCGGTCATGCGGGTTCGAATGAGTTCGCCGGTCTTATTCTCCGGGTCGGTAGTACGGATGGTCCCCCACATCTGGGCCACATCCGGGATGACATTGGATGCCGCACCGGCCTCGAAGCGGCCGGTGGTCAGCACACCGAAGTCGCCGGGCTTCAGCTCCCGGCTGTTGATCTCCTGCAGGGCGATGTGGATGTGGGCCGCAGCCGTGATGGGGTCGATGCAGTTTTCCGGGGTAGAGCCGTGACCGCCCTTGCCCTTGACCACGATATGGTACTGCTCACAGCTGGCCATCGTGATGCCGCCGCCCGGCACCAGCACCGTACCTACAGGCAGCGGCATTCCGGCCAGCACATGGAACATCACAGCGGCGTCCACATGAGGGTCTTCCAACAGGCCGCCCGCGATCATATCTGGGGAACCCTGGAAAATTTCTTCAGCAGGCTGGAATTCCAGCTTGACCGTTCCTTCCAGCTCGTCCTCATGGGCCTTGAGCAGCTTCGCTGCACCCAGCAGCATGGCCGTATGCATATCGTGGCCGCAGCCATGCATCTTGCCGGGGACTTCTGAGCTGAACTCTTCACCCGAGTCCTCGTGGATGGGCAGGGCGTCCATATCGGCACGCAGCAGGATGGTCTTGCCGGGCTTTTTGCCGCCTGCCAGCGCAATGACACCAGCCTTGCCGCAGTCCTTCGGCTCATAGCCCATTTCCGTCAGCGCCTTCTTGACCAGTTCCTTCGTGTGGGGCAAATCGAAGCCCACCTCCGGGTGGCGATGGAGCGTCCGACGCCACTGCTGCAGCTGCGGCTCCAGTGCGCGGGCCTCCTTCAAAAGCTCTTCCGATGTGATATTCATACTCATCCGCTCCTTCTTTTTTAGGAAGCCGTTTTCATAAGCATTGCATCCCGCTTACGAAAACAGTTTCTCGATTCAGAAAAAGCCCTCCCGAGGGAGAGCTTTTTGCTGTGTTACGTTCAGCCCTCGGTGTGGCTTCCTTCGGGGTGGTACTTGGCACAGGTACACTTTTTCCACTTCAGGCCGCTGCCGCAGGGGCAGGGGTCGTTGCGGCCGATCTTGATGACGCGGACAGGCTGGCCCTTGGGTGCGCCCTTTGCGCCGGGTGCGCCGTTGCCAGGCACATAGCCCTCGCCGGTGGGTTTGGCCACCTGCTCACGCTTGGGGGCCTTGCCCGCCTCGCGCACCTCGATGGTCAGCAGCATCTTGACGCTGGACTCCCGGATGGAATCGACCATCTGGTCGAACATATCAAAGCCCTCGATACGATACTCGACGACGGGGTCCTTCTGGCCGTAGCCGCGCAGAACGATGCCCTGACGCAGCTGGTCCATGTTATCAATATGGTCCATCCACTGGCGGTCTACACACTTGAGCAGGCAGATACGCTCCAGCTCACGCATCAGGGGTGCGCCGTAGCGCTGCTCCTTGTCGTTCAGGACGTCCATGCCGCGCTGATACAGCATATCAGCGATGCTCTCCTGAGAGATGCTGTCGTAGTCAGCGACAGTGTAGTGGAAGTCGGCGTCGGTGGTCAGCCAGCCCAGATAGTGGCGGCGGAGCGCACCGAAGTCCCACTCGTCCTTCACATCGCCTGCGAGGAACTGCTTGCAGCTGGACTCGATGTTCTCCTTCAGCATATTGTGCATCTCGGCGCTGATGTCCTCGCCGTCCAGGACCTTGCGGCGCTGACCATAGATGATCTCACGCTGCTGGTTCATGACGTCGTCGTATTTCAGAACATTCTTGCGGATCTCGAAGTTCCGGCCCTCGAGCTTCTTTTGGGCAGACTCGATGGTGCTGGTGATCATCCGGTTCTCGATGGGGGTGTCCTCGTCGATGCCCAGAGTACCCATCAGGCCCTGCACACGGTCGCCGCCGAACAGACGCATCAAATCGTCCTCGAGGCTCAGATAGAAGCGGGATGCACCGGGGTCGCCCTGACGGCCTGCACGGCCGCGCAGCTGGTTGTCGATACGGCGGCTCTCGTGGCGCTCCGTGCCGATGATGAACAGACCGCCAGCAGCACGCACCTCTTCAGCCTCCGCTTCGGTCAGGGGCTTGTACTGAGCATACAGCTCATCGAACCGCTTGCGGACAGCCAGAATGTTGGCGTCGGTAGTCTCACCATGGCCGTCGGCCTCGATGAGCAGCAGCTCCACGGCTGCAGGCAGAGCCTCCTCGGGCTTTTCGGGATTCAGCAGCTTCTCGCAGAAGTGCTCTTTGCGCATCTGTGCTTTTGCCATATACTCAGCGTTGCCGCCCAGCATAATATCGGTACCACGGCCAGCCATGTTGGTGGCGATGGTGATAGCGCCCTTCTTACCGGCCTGTGCGACGATCTCTGCCTCGCGCTCGTGGTTCTTTGCGTTCAGCACATTGAAATCGCGGGTGTACTTCTGCAGCATCTTGGCGAGAGTCTCGCTCTTCTCGACGCTGACAGTACCCACTAGGACCGGCTGGCCGTTCTTGTGGCACTCCATGACCTGCTTGATGACGGCATTGTATTTTCCGTTGATGGTCTTGTAGATGGCATCCGGGTAATCCTTGCGGATGACAGGGCGGTTGGTGGGGACTGTAACGATGTTCAGACCGTAGATCTCGGTGAACTCAGTGGCCTCCGTCTTTGCCGTACCGGTCATACCGGACAGCTTCTTGTACATACGGAAGTAGTTCTGGAAGGTGATGGTTGCCAGCGTCTTGCTCTCGGCGGCGATCTTCACGCCCTCCTTGGCCTCGATGGCCTGATGGAGGCCCTCGTTGTAACGGCGGCCGATCATCAGACGACCGGTAAACTCATCGACGATGAGCACCTCGCCGTCCTTCACGACGTAATCAATGTCGCGCTGCATCACACCGTAGGCTTTGATGGCCTGGTCGATGTGGTGGGCGAGGGTCATATTCTCTGCGGCAGCGAGGTTCTCGATCTTGAAATATTCCTCGGCCTTCTTGATGCCCTTGGCGGTCAGAGTGCAGGTCTTGTGCTTTTCGTCCACGATGTAATCGCCGTCAGCCTGCTCGTCGGTCTCCACCTTGTCTTCCAGCTCCACCACCACGCTCTTGCGCAGGGTGCGGACGAAGCGGTCCACCTGGGTATACAGGCTGGAAGAGTCCTCTCCGCGGCCAGAGATGATAAGCGGCGTACGGGCCTCGTCGATGAGGATGGAGTCCACCTCATCGACAACGGCGTAGGCATGGCCGCGCTGCACCATGTTGTCTTTATAAGTCACCATATTGTCGCGCAGATAGTCGAAGCCGAACTCGTTGTTGGTGCCGTAGGTAATGTCAGCATTATAAGCGTCACGGCGGGCATCACCATCCATGCCCTGCACGATCAGGCCCACCGACAGGCCCAGCCAGCGGTAAAGCTTGCCCATCCACTCGCTGTCGCGCTTGGCAAGGTAATCGTTGACGGTGACGATGTGGACACCCTCGCCGGTCAGTGCATTCAGATAGGCGGGCAGCGTTGCCACAAGGGTCTTGCCTTCACCGGTCTGCATCTCGGCGATGTCGCCCCGGTGCAGGGCGATGCCGCCGGTGACCTGCACCGGGAAATGCTTCATACCCAGCACACGCCATGCGGCCTCGCGGCAGACAGCGAAGGCATCGGGCAGAATATCATCCAGCGTTTTGCCGTCGGCCAGCTTCTGCTTCAGTGCAGGAGTCTGGGCCTGCAGCTCGGCATCAGACATCGCCTGATACTTGCCTTCCAGAGCCAGCACCTGTTTGGTGAGGGGGTTGATCTTTTTCAGTTCCCGATCAGAGAAGCTGCCAAAGAGTTTTTCAGCTAAGGACATTGGTCACACCTCATGATTCTTCAAAATAGCAAACGTCCGGGCCATTTTATTGCCCCAAAACGAATATTCACACATAAATATATGATACACCAAAAGCCCCATCCCGTCAAACCAGATGGTGAATTTTAGCCGGTTATTGAATGAATTTTCTGTAAATTCCTTCGACCTTTTAGACCACTGTATGGTATCGTCACTTTTCAATGTAGTATCAGACATGGTCTGTTGCGCCGCGCACCGCATGGCAAAAAAGAAAACGCCCTAAGATCCCTCTTAGAGCGTTTTGATCAAGTCGGCGGCTACCTATTTTCACGCGCCGTTTCCAGCGAACTATCTTGGGCACGAGTGAGCTTAACTTCTGTGTTCGGAATGGGAACAGGTGGAACCTCACCGTCATCGTCACCGACCATATGACTAGCTAAGTATATCATTTCTGATTTACTTTGTCTAGTGTTTCAGAAGGACGTGCCTTCAAAACTGAATAATCACTGCTACTTCTCGTTGACTTGAGATACTCAAGCGAATTGTGGTCAAGCCCTCGACCTATTAGTACACGCTTGCTGAATGGATCGCTCCACTTACACATCGTGCCTATCAACCTTGTAGTCTTCAAGGGGTCTTACTTGTTTAAAACAATGGGACATCTTATCTTTGGGTCGGCTTCACGCTTAGATGCTTTCAGCGTTTATCCGATCCGTACGTAGTTGCCCAGCTATGCTCCTGGCGGAACAACTGGTGCGCCAGAGGTACGTCCGTCCCGGTCCTCTCGTACTAGGGACAGCTCCCATCAAATATCCTGCGCCCACGACAGATAGGGACCGAACTGTCTCACGACGTTCTGA
>ENA-ORSB01003192-ORSB01003192.1-human-gut-metagenome-genome-assembly--contig:-NODE-3192-length-11778-cov-2.130769_pt1 | contig 11778 bp, 5 predicted proteins | sample MGYA00242180_ERZ509144 | MGnify/ENA primary metagenome ERZ509144 (study PRJEB26280, sample SAMEA2338661) | human gut metagenome | biome: human gut; feature: human-associated habitat; material: faeces... | reverse complement strand
CGCGGTAAGCTGGCGGCGGCAGTATTCGAGGCACCACTCGACGAGCGGCCACAGCTCGGCGGCCTCGGCACGGTCACCGCGCGCAAGGGCGTAGCGTGCCGCCCCGCAGGCGATCATCGCGGCGTCGCCGCGGTCGCCCGCGCCGTTCCAGATGTCGTCGCCCTCGGCGATGACCGAGCTGGGCAGCGGTTCGTATGCGGGGTTCATGAAGCGGGCGAAATGGCGGAACGAATTGAGCGCCGAGGCATTGCCCACCCCATAGCCCAGAAAGGGGAAGAAGGGGTTGACGTATTCGGCCTGGTCGTTGGCCCAGATGGCCGCATAGTAGGATTCGCCGCCGGGGGCGTGCATGTAGCCGCCCTTGGTCGCAACGATGCTCTCGGCGGCCCGCAGCTTGGCATAGCGGAATTGGGTGTCGATCACCGGGTCGGGGGTTTCGAGCACGAGGTTCGCGTCGATGCACTCCCTGACGAACGCCATCCGGGCGGCGAACTCGGCCGCCACGTCGGGGTGCAGGGGCTCTCCGCCGCCCGGGTAGGCCTGGAACACGGCGTCGAACGCAAGCGAGTCCCCCGCGGCAAGCGTAAAGGTGCCGCTGCCCGCGATGTCGCCCCGCACAACATAGCTGCCCGTGACGCCCTTGGCCGGGTCGGTCGTTATGACCTGCGAGAATTCTGGTACGGAAACCGTCAGCGGCTTCGCCCCGACGTTACGCAGCATATAGCGCTCGCACATGAGCGGCAGCGTGCGCGAAGGGAAGATCGTACGCGTCATTTCAACGACGGGCTCGGGTTTCATGTCCCGCGCCGAACCGACGTTCATCTTGCCCACGCCCCAGAGGCTCCGTACCTCCAGCGCACCGTCGATGGCCACCTGCCCGACCCGTTCGTCCTGCAAGGCCAGGCCGTTGACGCCCAGCAGCGAAGGGATGTCCGCGGCCATGCGGTACATCAGGCTGGCGTGGGTGTTGTTGGGCAGGGTGCGCAGCAGGGGGAAGACGAGCGAACGTTCCTGGCGGAACGCCCCGCGCGAGTCGACGCCCCAGCGGAGCACGAAGGCCATCCGCTCGCCGCTCATCTCGATGTGGTCGTCGTGCGGGATGTCGCTGCCGACCTTCCATACGATGCCCCGCCCGTCGGGGGCGATCTGCCAGCGTTGTCCGCATACGGCAACTGCGGACAGCATGAAAATGCAAGTCAGTAAGGTTCTTCGGGTCATAGTTCGGTGTTTAGTGATTGAGAGCCCTAAAGATAGCAATTATTCGTCAATTCCTACGGTGCGCACCAGTCCGCAGCCGCGTTTGAGCCGCAACCGGAGCGTATGCTCCCGCTGCCCGGCAAAACGGGCGTTCTGCAACTCGTAGAGCGGCAGCCAGCCAGCCATAGGCTTTCACGCCGTCGTATTCCGCCTCGACCAGGCAGTTGCAATAGCGCACGCCGAACTCCTCCTCGGGTTCGAAAATTCGCGCAACGGGAACCGTACAGCGTCCGCGGCGGTCGGTCGCGGCCCCGGCCTGCGGCTCGGCGGTCACCGTATAGGTGTACCACCGCACGGGATAGAACCGCACGACAGCCCCTTTGGCCGGGCTTGCGTCGGCATCCGCCACCTCGACCCGGATACGGTCGGGCAACACGCCCGCCACCAGGTCGTCGATGTCGACATTGCGGTCGGCGGCATGGTCGATCATGCGGACGGCATAGTCGCTCCAGAGCTCCTCGCCATAGGGATAATTCATGATGCACCGCACGCCGGAAAACGCCTGTCCGTTGACGGGGTTCTTATCCGCGTCGACCTTCATGGCATAGATGTCGGGGACGCCCCGCGCATGGCCGAACTCGTGGATGATGCCGTCGATGGCGTTCTTTTCGAACGGGCTGTTGAAACGGTCGTTGTGCGTGCGCGAATGGTAGATGGCCTGAATCCCGTCGCCGTACCAGCCGCCGCCCGTCTCGCGGGGATCGGATTTGTAACCGTCCATCACCACCAGATAATCGTGGTCGGGATGGGGCTTGCGGATCTGGTCGGCCGACACGCCGTCGTAGATGTAGAAGGCGTCCCAATCCACCACGAAATCGTAGACCGCATGCAACTGCGCCCCGTAGTTGAAAGCACGGTTGACGCGCCGGAACATATCTTCGGTCAGTTGCACGACCCGGTCGCGCCCGCCCAGCGAATCGACCGATTCGCGGTCGATACCGACCTTGACGCGGAAGGTATAGACCGGTTGTGCGGCAGCGCGGAACGCGGCGGCCACGACCAGGGCCAGGAGGGCTGTTCGCAAGGTATTCATCGGCATCAGTTTCTAAGCGATTCCTCGATCAGGGCCAGTTCCCCGGGCGTATAGGTCGCCGCCACGACATCTTCGCCCGCGGCCTTCGAAACGTAGGAGAGGAAGAAGAGGAATTTGTCGTAGGGCGTCTCGAGCCCTTCCTGCCCCGAGTCGCCGAGCGCGTAGAGTTCGCGGAACGCCTTTTTGTAGACGTCCCACCCGTAACGCTCCTTGATGCGCAGGAAGGTGTAATGCAGGGCATCGCCGTTGTTCTTGGGGATGCCGGCGCCGATGGTTTCGTCGTAGAAAATCTTGTAGTAGTTGATTACATCGGCACCCCGGTAGCAGATGTCGCGCTGCGACATCGTACCGTCGCACGCTTCGAGGGCATAGGACATGCGGAAATTGGCGAAAATCTCGTCGTTCCAGTTCCAGCGTCCCGTACCCGAAATGTTTCCCTGCGAGAAGACATGGCCGATCTCGTGGATGATGCCGAAGCCCCAGTCGCCGAACTCGACCGTGCGGTCGAGCAGCTTCGACACGGCGACGTGGCTGTTCCACAGGATCGGGTTGCCGGCCAGCGCCCAGTAACCGGGTTCGATGCCCGGCGTGTTGAGGATCATGATTTTGCGCCCGTCGAAGGGCACGTCGCCCACCAGGTCGCGGTAAGCCTCGTACGTGCGGTCGAGCTTCGAGAGCCAGGCGTCGATGTCGGCATCGGAGACGGTCACCTTGTCGCGGTCGAGTTTCAGCACGATGTGTTCGCCCTCGCGGGTATAGAGGGCCTCCTCGGGCGCCGGCGTGACCTTCACGTTGTCGTACCATACCGTCCCCGAGGCCTTGCCTCCGTTGTAGGTGCCCCAGGGGAATCCCAGGCCGCAGCAGACGACGGCTTCGCCCTGCCGGTCGGGCACGAAATCCAGATACACTTCCGTCCAGTCGTTGGTGCCGTAGGCGAACTCCGAGTCATTCCACGACTGTTCCAGTCCCTCGGGGTCGAGGTAGAGCACGGCGCCGCGGCCGTCCTGCACGCTGTCGCACTTCATCAGCGCACTCAGGCGGTAGAGCTTGCCGGGATGCAGCCCCGTAAGTTTGTGTTTGATGGCCAGGGCGGTCTTTTCGGCGCTGGCGATCTTCACGCATCCGCTGCCGTCGGCACCGCCTTCGGGCAGGTATTCGACCGTGCCGGGCACCTCCCCGGCGTTATGGTTCCAGTAGCGCGCGAACCTTTCGGGCCGGTCGAAATTGTCGGAGAAGACCTTGACCTTCGAGCCGAAGGCGCACAGACACAGCACGCACGCTGCGACGGCGGCGAGTAGAAATACCACTCTCTTCATTTTCGCATTGGGTATTAATTGCCGCCCGGCAGAGGCGACGCATCGCCCCGCGACGGGATACGGCGGTTATTATTGCAACTGTTTGCGGATCGAAGCCAGCTCGGCCTCGGTGAAATACTGCGCTCTGACATCCACGTCGCGCCCGGTCAGCCGGGTAGCGTGCTTGGAAAGCAGCGAAAGCAGGTATTCGAACTTGTCGTATTTACCCGAGGGCGCGCCGCCCGTGGTCGTCAGTTCGCGGAAAGCGGCCTTGAAAGGTTCCCAGCCGATGCCGCCCGGGCCGGCCAGACGACCGAGCATGTAATGGATGCCGTTGTCGTTGACCTGCGTGTAGACCGTATTGTCGTAATCCTTCTTGTACATGTCGAGAATCTCGCGCCCGGTGTAGACCCGTTCGTCCATCCAGACCTTGCCCTGGTTCTGTTCCAGGCCGTACTGCATCCGGAAATTGGCGAACATCTCGTCGTTCCAGTTCCAGCTCGAATTGCCCAGGTTGAAGACGTGCCCCAGTTCGTGCATCAGGCCGAAGCTCCAGGTGCCGTGCTGCGCCAGCTCCTCGAAGGTCGAGGTGACGGCCGAATAGTTGCTGCTCCACAGGATGGGATAGCCCGCCAGCGCCCAATAACCGCTTTCGAGCCCGCGCGACGAAAGGATCGCCAGCTTGCGCCCCTCGTGCGGGGTCGCCCCCACCAGGTCGGCATACGACTCGTACATCCTGTCCAGGTTGGCGATCCACTCGGTGATCTGCGACGCCGAGGCGTAGACCTGCGAGGGTTCGACGAAGAGGCGGATATGCTCGCCTTCCTGCATGAAAAGTTCGTCGGTGACCTTCACCACGCTCACGTTGTCGAAGTAGGCCGTGCCGGTCGAATAGCCGCCGTTGGTCGTCCCGCCGTAACGGAACCCCAGCGAGCAGACGATCTCGGCAGTCCCGTCGTCCTGCGAAAGGAAGTCGAAATGGAGCGACGTCCAGTTCCTGAGGTTGGTGCCGTAGAGGAATTTCGAGGCGCCCCAGAACTGCTTCTGGGACATGTCGAACAGGATGGCGCCGCGCCCCTCGTCCTGCGGGATGTCCGAATACTTGACCTTGGCATACATGCGGTACATCTGGTCGGGTTCCAGCCCCGTAAGCTTCTGTTTGATGCCCACGCCGCAACGGCCGTTCTCGGGGAACTGCTGGATCTTGATGCAGCGGCTGTCGTTGACGCCGGCACCCTCGACCACCTCGACCGTCCCCTTGCCGCCGTTGTGGAAATCGACGCGCGTCCAGCCTTCGAGCCCCTTTTCGAAGCCGCTGTTGACGACCTCGACGGCATTGGGATCCACGACGGGCGGCACGGGAGGTTCGGGCCCGGGCTCGCCGTCACCGTCGCCGCCGCACGACCAAAGCGCCGCGGCCGACAGGACTACGCACAAAAAGAATCGCATTTTTTTCATAATCGGTATATTTAAAATTCAATCATTTCAGGGTTTTCAGCGCGGCGATCTGTGCCGGAAAGGTTACAGGCCGGAGCAGCCCCCTGCCAGCAGGGCAGCGATTGCCAATGGCCGGGGGATACCCTGTGTACCCCCGGCCATCGGCCCTGCCAGACCGTCAAAGGTCTGCACGGTTGGACAGCAGCACTTCGATACCGAATCCGCCCGTCGCACCGTACGCACCGTCCATAACCCGGAGGTTGAAATAAATATCCCCCGTGTCAGTGTCCAGATAACTGCCGGAATCGACAATCTGGTCATAACCGTCAGCTCTTTCGTTGGGACGATCCGAGAAATCGACGAGTACCCGCCGGTTGGGATGTCCTGCGACCGTTTCGTCCGAAATATTGAAGTAAATCAGGCCGCCTGTCCACGTCTGGTTGTAATTGATGATGTACTTCTGCTTCTTCGCATTCCGCGACTCGGCATAGCCGTCCTGTCCTGCGATGAAAATAGCCGGTTTCAAAACGCGGTTGCTTTTTTCTTCGCCCCAGACTTCCTTGTCGTAGGTGCCCTTGAGCGTCTTGTTCACCTCGATGTAGAATGTCGACGGGCCGGTTACGATCGTGCCGTCCACCAGTTCGCTGCTCTTGAGGGTCAACGGAACCATGTATTTATCGGCGCCGTCGTAATCCAATTCCGACAGATCGAGCTCGAACGAGAGTTCGCCGTATTGGCTGCCGGCCTGAATTTCAGTCGGGGTAACGACCACCTTGGCGGCATCCAGCGTCTTGAATGCAGTCCCGTGCTCCGTGTTGTAGGTTTCGACCTTCTCCGGTTCGAATACGAAGTCGACAGGCTGGCCGACAGTCATCGGGGAGTTCATCTGCACCCTGATTTTTCCCTTGCCCGACGTTTTTGCGAGGTCGGCGGCGTTCGTTACCCATATTTTGAGTTCGGACATCTGAATCAAGACATAAACCGGCTCCCGCTGGACGACCGAATAGTCGTCGGAATGCATTTCGAGCGGCAGCAGGTAGGTGCCCTCACCGCCGATTGCAGCGCAATCGAATTCGATGCGGCTCTCGATTTCCAGCGTTTCCGTATCGAAATCCGATTCCTTGATTTTATAATACTGCTCGGGCAACAGCTGGTAAGAGGTGCCGTGCTCCTCGTTATAGGCATCGACTTTCGATGCATTGACCCGATAGCCGATTTTCGCCACCTCCAGCGTGTTGAAATTGGCCGTGGCGTTCAGCGTAATTTCCTGCGGCAGCGGAATGGTCGGAATGAACTCCAGCTGCGGCATCTGTTCGGGCATCTCCACCTGCACAATCGGCTCGACGATGTTCAAACGCAACAGCGCCTGCATCATCGAACCGCCGTCCTCGACGGGCGTGGAGGCATTGGAGATACGGATGGGGAGCAGCATGTTGTTGGCCGCAGCCATGCCTTTGGCCGCAATCAGGGCTTTGGGATGTATCCGCACGGAAATATCGACGGACTTGACCGTACTTGCAAGTTGCGCATTCTTCGGAATGTCGTAGAACTGTGCTTCCAGCAGTTTATAGTCGGTGTTGTACAATTCGTTGTATTCGGCGAGCAGCGTTTCGTCCACCACGATATCCAATTCCAGTTCTTTCGACAGACCGGCAGTTCTCGAAACATTGATGACGGTTTCGTAGTCGTCATAGATGGATATGGTATTGACCGTGTACAGCCCGTTCTGTTCGAAAACCGGGTCGGGCAGAATATTTATGTCCGAATACTCCACGTCGCAGCCGGTGAAAGGCAGCGCCAGGGCCGCGAGCGCCAGTATCTTAAAAAACTGTTTCATAGCGAATTTTCCATTTTTAAGTTTAACATGTGTCCGGCTGCGGCCATCAATAGTAGGGCGCCTGCACCAGCTGCGTATTGAGCATGATCTCCGAAGACTTGATGGGCAGGAAGTAGTGCTGGATGTCGAAGCGCTTGTTGGCCACCTTGGTCAGGGTGAAGAACGCCGGGTCGGTGGCACCCGTACCGCGCGACATGTCCAGTCCGTATTCGTCGTGGTTGAACTCGCCGTCGGGGCCATGGGCCGTGAACCAGCGGCGCACGTCGAAATAGCGGTTGCACTCCCACGCCAGCTCGATCTTGCGCTCGTGGCGGATCATCCCGCGCATCTCGTCCTGCGAATAGGTGCCCTCATAGGCCGGGATGCCGGCACGGGTGCGGATTTCGTTGAGGTAATAGAGCGCTTCGTCCTGCCGGGAGGTGCCGTAGTACTCGTTCAGGGCCTCGGCATAATTGAGGTAGACCTCACCCAGGCGGATGATGGGGAAAGGCACGTTGAGCATACGCGTCGCCTCGCTGGTCTGCTTGTTGCTGCGGTAATCCAGCGGGAGGTTCTTGCGCACGGAGAATCCCGAGGTGTTCTTGTCGCCCGGGGTGCTGCCGTTGCCGCTCAGCCCCGAGTACCAGAAATCGACCACGCCGTAGCCGTCGGCATCCTGGTAGCTGTCGGTCTTGTTCTCGTAGGCGTACGACAGGCGCTGGTTGGGGAAGTGAACCGAGGCATAGAACCGCGGCTCGCGGTCGACGAACATCCAGAACGTATTGGCGATGGTGCCGTTGCCGGCTTCGGCCGAGAACTTCTTGGAGGCGAACCACTCTTCGAGCGGGCGGCTCGGGCTGCCGTCGGCCATGAAGAAATCGTTGATCATGCCGATGGCCAGCGAATAGCGGCCGTTCCAGCCGTACCAGCGCGCCGGCAGGGCGCACATGCCGTACCACTGCACCGAGTTGGGGTGCCCCCAGATGATCTCGGTATTCTTGCCGGCGCCCCAGGTGGTCGTCACGGCGCGGAGGTTATCCACGATCTCATCGAACGTAGCGTCAGCGGCCGGTTTGAGCAACTGGTATTCGGTCATGTCGATGACCGTCTTGGCGGCATCGGCGGCATCCTTCCACAGCTCCTTGTCATAGGTCTGGGGCATGAGCACTGTGCCGTCGTGATTCGTCCAGTTCTTGTAGGCCGAATTGCCGTTGAAGAGCGGGCTGGCGACCATCAGCAGCATGCGCGACTGGATGGCCCGGGCGGCACCGATGGTGGGGAGCCCCAGCGTGAATTTCTCGTCGCGGGCGGCGGGCATGCCGTTTTCACAGGCCCAGTCGATCTCGCCGTTGATCCAGCGGACGCATTCGCCGAGCGTGTTGCGCGCCTGCGAAGCCCCGATCTGGTCGGCCGAACGGCTGGTCTCTACGATGGGGATCGGGCCGTAGAGGCGCAGCAGCAGGTAGTGGTAATAGGCACGCATGAAGCGGGCTTCGGCACGCATCGTGCGGCGGTCGATCTCGCCCAGTTCGGCGCACTTGTCCACGTTTTCAAGGAACAGGTTGCAATGGCGGATGGCCTGGTAGTAACGCACGAAGAAATAGAGGTTGTAGCCCGTATAGCCGTAGTAGTTGTCGGGGCTCATCTTCCCCTCGGCGATATTGCGCACGTGCGATTCGAGAATGTAGGCCGATTCGTCGGTGCACCAGAAATAGGGAATCTGGCCGCTGTAATGCATCTCCTGCACCATGAAATCGTCGCTGTAAATGCGGTTGTACCACTTGGTGGTCTCGATCTTGGACGAGAAGATCTTGTCCATCGAGTTCAGGTCTTCGGGATCCTGATCCAGATAGTTGGCGCAGCCGGTAAACAAAAGGAGCGACGCGAGCATTAAATATACGATATTCTTTTTCATTCTTTAGGCTGTATTAGAAGGTTAAATTCACACCGACGAAAACCTGGCGCTGCATGGGATAGGCATCGGCACCCGTCTCGGGATCCCAGTAGTCGGAGATAAATTTGCTGACCGTAAACAGGTTCACACCCGTGGCATAGATGCGCAGCGAGCTGCACCGGAGCTTGCTGGCCCAGGCCGAGGGCAGCGTATAGCCGATCTCGACATTCTTCAGGCGCAGGTAGCCGCTGTCGCGCTGCCACCAGGTCGAAGTCTTGTAGTTGTTGGCATCGGCGCCGTAGGAGAGGCGGGGCGAGAAGGCGTGCGGATCGGGGTTGTCCACCGTCCAGCGATCCTTGAACATGGTCATCACGTTACCCATGAACTTCGGGCCGCGGTCTGCCTGGAACGGGTAGAAATACCAGCCGCCGCTCAGGTAGGAGGAACGGTTGGTTCCGCCCTGGAAGAGGAACGAGAAGTCGAAGCCCTTGTAGTTGAGCGACGCACCGAAACCGTAGACGATCTCCGGCATCGCGGGGTTGCCGATCCACGTCATGTCGGCCTCGGTGATCTTGCCGTCGTCGTTGAGGTCTTCGTAGCGGATGTCGCCGGCACGCAGCTGCTGCTTGTCCAGGCCGAACTGCGTATAGTAGTCGGGCATGTTGTCCAGCTCCTCCTGCGAGAAGAGGTGCATGGCACGGTAGCCCATGGTCAGTCCGTAACGCACGCCGCGCTGATCCTGCCACGGATAGGCATAGTACTTGCCGTCGTCGATCACCTTGTTGCGGGCAAAGGTGAAGTTTCCGCGAACGGAGACGGTGAGGTCTTTGCTGAAACGCTTGACGTATTCGGCCGAAACCTCGAAGCCGCGGTTCTCCATCAGACCCATGTTGGCGTAGTTGGTATAATCCTTGGGAAGCCCCGAAATCTCCGAGAACTGGGGTGCGAGGAAGATGTTTTCACGCCGCTCGTAGAAGAAGTCAGCATTGATTTTCAACTCGTTGAAAAACCCGGTTTCGATACCGACGTTGTATTTGGTCGACACCTCCCACGTCACGTCCTGATTGGCCATGCGACCTTCGCCGATACCGCCGGCTCCTTGGTCGAAGTTGACGCCGAGGTTGCCGTAACCGTTGGCGCCACTGTTGATCGTAGCCAGGTAGATGAAACGCGTACTGGGGATCTGGTCGTTGCCGACCTGCCCGACCGACGCACGGATCTTGAACCACGTCAGCACCTCGCTGTTGCGCAGGAAGCTCTCCTCGGAGGCCACCCAGCCGATAGCCACGGCGGGGAATACGCCCATGCGCTTGCCCTTGGCAAAGTTCTCCGAACCGTTGAAACCGATGTTGGCCTCGATCAGGTAACGCTTGTCGTAGGCATAGGTAAGACGGCCGGCAAGGCCGAGCGAACGGTTGGGCAGCGACTTGAGGTAATCGCTCGTGGCCTCCTGCAACCGGTAATCCTTGGCGAAGCCGAGCAGCAGGCCGCCGACCTCGTGCTTTTCGCCGAACGTCCGGCTGTAATTAATCGCCGCCTCGACGTACTGCGTACGGGAACCGTTGCCGGACTGTTTGTAATTCAGGTACTCCTGTTTCTGGTCGGCCTGCCACTCGGTGCGGATCAGTTCGCCGTCCTGGTCGCGGCCCGTGGCCTCGAAGAAGTTGATGTTGCGCGCACGCTCCTCCACCGAATAATTCACGGCGTCGTAGGCGTAGCTCACCTTGGCCGAAAGGCCCGGGGTGATGAACGAGAAATCCTGGTTGATCGTCAGGTTGGCGCGAAGCGTATTGCCGGTGGTCTTCTTCCAACCGCGCTGCGTGAGCATGTTATAGGGGTTGTTCAGGCCGTCGCGGCCGGCCAGCTCGCCGTCCTTGAAGCGGACGGGGAAAGCGTTCGGCGCCGCGTTGATGATGTCGCGGTAGATGGCTGCAGACCCCTCGACGGGCTCCATGTTCTCGGTCACGTTGCCCTGCACGCCGAGGTTCACCACCGTGGTCTTGGTGATGTCCATGTCGACGTTGGAGCGGAAGTTATAGCGCTTGTAGTTGACATTCTCGCCGTAACGGCCGATCTTGTCGCTCACCCATGAATATTCGCCGGGTTTGACAGCATACTGCCCCTCTTGGTTGTAGAAGGAGAGGGCCGTGAAGTAGCGGGCGAACTTGCCGCCGCCCGAGATGTTGGCGCTCACCTTCTCGGAAAGAGACACCTTTTTCATAAGGAGCTTCTGCCAGTCGACATCGGGATAGACCTCGGGGTCGGTCTGCATGCGCATGGCCTTGATCTCGTCGGCGCCGTATTTCAGTGCCGCCGAGGCATTCACGGCATCCACCGCCTCGTTGAACATTTCGGAGCGGGTAGCGGCGTCGACGAACGACAGGCGTTTGCTGGCGAACGAGAAGCCCTGCTCGTAACGCAGGTCGATCCGGGCCGGGCCGTCGAAACCGCGGCGCGTGTTGACAAGGATAACGCCGTTGGCACCGCGTACGCCGTATACGGCCGTGGCGCTGGCGTCTTTCAGGACGCTGAACGACTCGATCTCCAGCGGGTCGACATCGTTGAGCGGACGCTCGATGCCGTCGACCAGGATCAGCGGATCGGGGCTGCCCGTAAAGGTGGCGATACCGCGGATCCAGAACTGGGCGTCGTCTTTGCCCGGCTCGCCCGAGGTTTGCAGTGCGACGACGCCCGCCAGGTTACCGGCCAGCGTCTGGCTCAGCGACCGCACGGGGACACGCAGTTCCTCGGGCCGGATCGTGGAGATGGCCCCCACGACCGATTCGCGTTTCTGGGTACCGTAGCCCACGGAGACAATTTCGACGCTCTCCATGCCGATGGCCTCGGGCTTGAGCGTGATCGTCACCGACCCGGCGCCTTTGGACGACACCTGTTGCGCCTCGTAACCGACATACGACACGACGAGCGTGACGTTGCGGTCGGTATTCTTCAGGTTGAAGGTACCGTCGACATTGGTCGCCGTGGCGATCGTGGTACCTTTGACCATGACCGTCGCACCGATGACCGGCGCACCGGTCTCATCGAG
>ENA-ORSB01003190-ORSB01003190.1-human-gut-metagenome-genome-assembly--contig:-NODE-3190-length-11784-cov-3.797681_pt1 | contig 11784 bp, 11 predicted proteins | sample MGYA00242180_ERZ509144 | MGnify/ENA primary metagenome ERZ509144 (study PRJEB26280, sample SAMEA2338661) | human gut metagenome | biome: human gut; feature: human-associated habitat; material: faeces... | reverse complement strand
TTTTCAATAATATAATAAGCAATCTCAACCGCTCTCTCCTCAATATAATCTTTCATAAAAACCCCTGCATAGTTTGTTTTTTTTACAATCTATGCAAAGGCGAAGGGATGTATGTCTGATTAAACTTCCTTCAAAAATATCTCATTCAATTTCTCCCAACTTACCTTTTTTTCTTCCCCTAATTTTCCCACTTTCTCTCTCAATCCTGCTATTTCACTCTCCAGAATCCACTGACCTGCCAGTAATATTTTACCATGCTCTTTTTCTTCTATTTCATGAAGTTTTTGTACTATTATTTTTTCCATCAGCTTCCCCTGCTTTTCCTTTCTAGCATATAGCTGCACGCGGCGTGCAGTCAAAGGCTTTTATTTTGGAATTCTGGTTATCTTCTCCATCACTCCTTGAAAGAGCATGTTTATTTCGCGAATTCTCCAGATTGACTTTCCCCTCCTCATAAGTTATCCTTAACATAGTACGCCATGCTGACATATTTGCAGCACTGGTGAATTTTATTATTTTTACAGGTAAGGATTTGAGAAAATGAGTAAAACAAAAACAATCGACCTGACTTCCGGGCCGATTCTAAAGACGCTGGCAGAGCTGGCACTTCCGATCATGGCTTCCTCGCTGCTGGGGACAGCCTACAATATTACGGACATGGCATGGATAGGCATGCTGGGTTCCAAAGCCGTTGCCGGGGTGGGCGTTGGGGGAATGTACGTCTGGCTCTCACAAGGGCTCGTGGCACTTCCGCGAATGGGCGGACAGGTCAATGTCGCACAGGCTTGCGGACGCGGAGACTATGAACAGGCAAGGGGATATGCCGCTTCCGCTCTGCGACTTACATTTTTACTGGGAATTTTATTTGCTGCAGTATGTATCGTGTTTATTCATCCGCTGCTCGGCTTTTTTAACCTCGGAGATGCAGAAACTTATACCGCTGCGAAATTATATACACTGATCACCTGCGGACTGATTCTGTTTTCATTTTTAAATCTGACTCTGACCGGACTTTCTACTGCGCAGGGAGATTCCAAGACACCGCTTATGGCAAATCTTCTTGGACTGGTTGGTAATATGATCCTGGATCCGATTCTGATCCTCGGATTTGGACCATTTCCAAGGCTTGAGGTTGTTGGCGCTGCAGTTGCTACCGTGACCTCGCAGATACTGGTTCTGATCGTCATGCTGATTCGGATTATGCACTCTGATCTGGAACCAAATATTCTGCAAAACATGCATGTACTGTCGCGTTTCCCTGCAAAATACTACATCAGTATTTTTAAAATTGGATTTCCGACAGCAGTACAGAGCAGTATTTACTGCATGATTTCCATGATTCTCACACGAATGGTTTCTGCATTCGGGGCAGGTGCCATTGCCACACAGCGAGTCGGCGGACAGATTGAATCTGTTTCATGGAACACTGCTGACGGCTTTGCTGCTGCGTTAAATGCTTTCGTTGGTCAGAACTACGGTGCAAAGAAACCAGATCGTATTCGGAAAGGATATAATATTTCATTTAAAATCCTCGCTGTCTGGGGACTCATTGTAACCGGTGCTTTCGTATTCCTGCCAGGACCGATTGCTTCCCTTTTCTTCCACGAAAAAGATGTTCTGACGATTGCGATCAACTATCTGATCATCATCGGATTCAGCGAAACCTTTATGACCATTGAGCTTATGACCATCGGCGCACTTTCCGGTCTTGGTATGACAAAGCTTTGCAGTATCATCAGCATTGTCCTCACCAGTGCCAGAATCCCACTTGCCATGATCCTCACTCAAACCAGCCTCGGTCTGAATGGTGTATGGTGGGCACTTACAATTACCTCTATCACCAAAGGAATTGTTTTCTACTTCACCTTCCACCACACCAGCAGACACCTACCTGACGCTAATGACAATTAATTTAACTACCCACCTTTTTTATTTTTTCCTGTTTTGTTTATTTCTTCTTCATATTTTTTTGATTTTTTTTAGAGTTTGAACATATTTCTGTCACAAATTATCTGTATACTAATAATCAGATAGTTGATAAAACAACTATCTCCCCCTCATAAAGTAGAAGCAGTCAGAATTCTGATTGCTGCACTTTACTCTCATTCCTTTTAGATAACAATAAAAACACCAAGAACCTCTCCATTATGGAGAGGTTCTTGCGTTGTGGATTTTTTTAATATTCTATAAACCTATCATTTTTATATTTTTAATCAGATTTTATAATTTCTTAACACTTTTGACACATTTTCATCGTATAGTAATAAATGGATAGTTGGGAAACAACTATCTCCCCCCTCATAAAGTGAGCGCAATCGGGCATGCCCGATTGCCGCACTTTGATTTTTACAGAATATTATTCTGGGACGAAGGTTATCCTCCGTCCCATATTTTATTTGTAAATGCAGTACCGTGTGCCCGGATATCTACCTGCACAAAACGTTAGTCACGGCCATTCATCATCAAATGAACTCAAACCTTTTACGTCCTTGCACGAATGTCTCTCTGGTACATCATACTTTTTATCCTCAATTACCGGAAAGGATTTATTATGAAACGCCCTACTTTACATAAACTTATTCTTTCAATTCTTTTATTTGCCATAAGTTTCCTTGCTCTTTTCACCAGCCACAAAAGCTCTGCATTCGCGGACTGGTATTCTTCCACCATTTACCCGCTTTTCGTTTCGTCCATCGGACGCTTTTTTGGAATCTTCCAATTTTCTGTTTCTGAAATTGGATTGTATATTTTTGTCATTCTTCTGTTTCTTTCCTTGGTCCGGATGCTGATCAGCTCCATTTACAAAATGTATGCCAAAAAAAAGAACCCTGCCTGGCTCGGCTACGGTTCCTCACTCCTGCTTCTCTGCGGATGTCTGTTTACCATTTATACTTTTTTCTGCGGAATCAACTACGGACATACTTCATTTGCAGAAAAATATCACCTGGAATCCGGTCAGTATACTCAGGCTGAACTGACCTCTTTATGCAACGAACTGACTGATCAGTTAAATGCACTTTCTGACTCTTTAGACCGGGATTCTGACGGTCTTGCTGATATGGGTAAGGATCTGCAGGATCGTGCACGGGCTGCTATGTTCTCCCTCGGTGCTACCTACCCTGAACTTTCCGGATACTATCCACAGCCAAAAGGTCTTTTATTTCCGGCTTTTCTCTCGGTACAGAATCTTTCCGGGATCTATTCACCATTTACCATTGAGGCAAACTATAACTCCGCAATGGTTTCCTACAATCTTCCATTTACCATCTGTCACGAGCTTTCGCATCTGCGTGGATTTATGCAGGAGGAAGAAGCAAATTTTATCGGTTTTCTCGCCTGTGTAAATGCCGACGATACCGCCTTCAACTACAGCGGCTATCTTCTTGGCTGGATCTACGCAACCAACGAACTTTACGAAGCCGACTACGACACCTTTGAGGAAATCTACAACAGGCTTTCTGACAATGTAAAGGCAGATCTTTCGGCTAACAGCAGCTTCTGGAAGCGATATGACAGCAAGGTCGCCGAAGTATCTGGTCAGATCAATGACCACTATCTGAAAGCAAATGGCCAAAGTGACGGGATAAAAAGTTATGACCGGATGGTTGATCTGATGATCACCTGGTTCCGGTCAAAATAATTCTTTCTTATAAAGTTTACTCTTTCTCTCCAGCCCGAAACAGCATCTCTTTCAATACGTTTGCCGCCATGCTGTGAGGGCTGCTCTTATCTTCCACAAAACAGATTTCTCTTACCGGTGGTTCTTCCAATAGTGGAACCTGAATGACAATGCCCTGCTCGATCACTTCCTGTGCAAGCGGTTCCGGAATAAACCCGATTCCCAGATTCTGTCTTACCATCGGCAAAATCTGATCGATGGTTGCTGCTTCGGTATCTGCCGTCATTGCAATTCCATGCTCCAGAAGTTGACGTGTTTTTCCCAAGGCAGATAAATGGATACTCCACCAGCTTTTTCAAACTTACCGGTTCTTTAAACATATCTTTGTACGCCGCATTCGCAACCAGAATTTCTTTAAATGAAAGAAGCGGAATTGCCTTTAAAGGCTTTTTCACCTCTGCCGGTGTAGATGCTACCGCAAAATCTGAAAGTCCGTTCCGAACCGTCTGTATCGCCTGTGGTGCTGTATAACTCGAAATGCGAAGTCTGATTTTAGGATACTTTCTTCTAAACTCTCCCAGCACCGGAAGCAGAAGCAAATGCAATGCAATCTCACTTACCCCGATCGTTACGGTTCCCTGTTCCAGCTTCTTTTCATTTTCAAGCTCTAGCTCTGCTGCATGCAGATGATCGTACGCAATTGCAACATGTGAATAAAGCCGTTCTCCCTCCGGTGTAAGCTCTGCTCCCCGGTTAGACCGGATAAATAATCTGCATCCAAGCTGACTTTCCAGATTGTGGATTGCCCTCGTTACATTCGGCTGATTACTCATCAGGATTGTCGCCGCCTGTGAGAAACTTTTATACTTTGCCGCATAATAAAAAATACGGTAATAATCATATGTAACTTCCATCTTCCTGCTCCTTGTTCCGTATATCTCAGGCATATCCAGTGCCGCCTTTAACTGAACGGAATCGTAACCGGTGTACAGTCAAATTTTTCAAAATAACTGTCGGCCAGATGTTCCTCTTCGCCTTCGATCAGAAGATGCATCTTCTCTCCCATTCTTATCGTCATCAGTCCCACGATCGATTTGGCATCGATCTCGAAACGTCCTGTCACATCCTTTACCGTAATATCTGCATTCATCTTCTGACAAACATTACAAAAAGTCATCAATTGTCCTGTAGTCATAAAACGTATATTCCTCTGTACCATAATAGGTCAACCCTCCGCAAGTCTTTTTTTCCTGATGTCTAGTTTACACAATATCGTACAATTTGAGAAATATCTCTTTGAAATGTCTGATATGTCATTTGAACATATCAGTTGTTTCTTTATTTTACATACTACATAGCAGTTTGTCAACACTATCGGTCATTTAAATTTTTATATTCTCGATACTCTGCCAGTGGCATATATGCCGGACGAATAATCTTATCCACATTGATCAGCTCTTCCAGACGATGTGCACTCCATCCAACGATTCGCGCTGCGGCAAAGATCGGCGTATAAAGCTGCTCCGGAATTCCAAGCATATGGTAAACCAATCCGCTGTAAAAATCGACATTTGCATTTACCCCTTTATACATCTTTCTTTTTTCGGCAATGATTTCCGGTGCCATATGTTCCACTTTCTCATAAAGTGCGTATTCTTTATCGTATCCTTTTTCATGTGCAAGCTGAGCCACAAATTTCTTGAAAATCTCAGCACGTGGATCAGATACTGAATAAATCGCATGACCCATTCCATAGATCAGACCTTTTCTATCAAACCTCTCCCTTGCAAGCAGACCTTCCAGATATGCTCTTACCTCATCGTCATCTTCCCAGTCTTTGACCTCTTCTTTCATATCAGCAAACATCTGCGTCACTTTGATGTTCGCACCGCCGTGCTTCGGACCTTTTAACGATGCCATTGCAGCAGAAATTGTAGAATAGGTGTCTGTTCCGGACGAAGTGACAACGTGAGTAGTAAATGTAGAGTTATTTCCACCACCATGATCCATATGCAGCACAAGTGCCATATCCAGAATCCTTGCTTCCAGCTCCGTATACTGTCGGTCTTCACGAAGCATCATCAGAATATTTTCCGCGGTGGACTTCTGCGGATCCGGTGCATAGATGTACATATCCTGACCCTGACGATAATTGTATGCATGATATCCGTAGACCATCAGCATCGGAAATTCACTGATCAGGTTCAGACACTGTCTGAGAACATTCGGGATTGAAGTATCATCAGCTTTTTCATCGTAAGAATACAGATTCAGAATCGCCCTTGAAATATTGTTCATCATATCACGGCTCGGTGCCTTCATAATAACATCGCGCACAAAATTCGGCGGAAGTGTCCTTCTCTCCGTCAGTGTCTCATGAAACCCATCCAGCTGTACAACCGTCGGAAGTTCACCAAAAAGAAGCAGATATGCAATTTCTTCATATCCAAAATGATCCGCATCCAGGAATCCACGAACCAGATCCTTGATGTTATAGCCTCGATAATACAAATTACCGGCACACGGAACTTCTTCGCCATTTACAATCTTTTTGGCACATACATCGGAAATGTTGGTAAGTCCCGCAAGGACTCCTTTTCCGTTTACATCACGGAGACCTCTTTTTACATCATGCTTTACAAAAAGTTCTTTGTCGATCCCGGTATTCGCTTCACATAATCCGGCAAGTTCCTTGATTTTCGGCGAAATATCAAACAGAATGCTATCCAGATCTTTCGCACTGTTCACTGAATTTGTCATACACCTACTCCTTTCTGTTAAAGACTCTGCAAATACTGCAGAAAGTATGAATGAAGGACGGAAACACGCACTTTTAGCATCGTCCCCCGTCCCTTCTTCTTATTTGTAAACTACTTACTACTTGTTGGAAAATATGGTCTCAATGAATCTGCCACACTGCTGATCGGCATTGTCTGAAGCCATACATGTCCCGGTCCTGTAATAACCGTATTAAATAATCCTTCTCCGCCAAAGACAATATTCTTAAGTCCCGGCACAGTCTGGATATCCATCTGGCATGTTACACTCATCGCTGCCAGATAACCGGAATCAATCACGATCTGCTGACCAGGTTGTAATTCGTATTCTACCACATGTCCATCGAATTCTGCAAATACAATTCCATTTCCGGATACCTTCTGCAAGATAAATCCTTCTCCTCCAAATAGTCCTGAAGCCACTTTCTTGTGAAAATGAACAGATATATTTACTCCAGGTTCGCCAGCAAGGAATGCTTTTTTCTGAAAAATATATTCTTGCCCCGGTCCGATTTCAAATGCCTTGATCGAACCCGGAAAGCTGGATGCAAATGCGATCAGTCCATTTCCTCCCTGTGCGGTATAGATATTCTGGAACATCGCTTCTCCAGAGAACATTCTTCCAAATGCTTTTCCAAATCCTCCATTTGTCGAAGTCTCCATCTTCATATTCGGAGACATCCATGCCATGGATCCCCGCTCTGTGATCATCCGCTCGCCAGCTTCCAGATGGCAGATCACTACCGGAAGGGTATCACCCTTGATTTCATACTTCATGCTCCATTTCCTCCTTTATAATATTAGTCAGTCTGGCAAATTCTTCCAGATCCAGTGCTTCTCCCCGGACACTGCTTCCTTTTCCGAGTTTCTCTATCGCAGCAGTAATGACTTCCTTCGAAAGATTCAGCTCTCCTGAATTCTTAAGGCCATTTGCCAAAGTCTTCCTCCTCTGATTAAAGGATGCCCGTATAAGGCGGAACATCAGCTTTTCATCCATAACCTCTACCGGAGGCTTCTGATGTCTTGTCAGGCGGATTACTGCTGAGCCGACTGCCGGACGCGGCATGAAACAGTTCGGGGGTACATTTGCAACAATATACGGCTCTGCATAATACTGTACAGCAAGTGAAAGTGCACCATAATCCTTTGTTCCCGGTCCTACCTGCATACGGTCAGCCACTTCTTTCTGTACCATAACCGTAATACTCTCAAGCGGCACATGGCTTTCAAATAAGCCCATGATTATCGGTGTCGTTATATAATATGGAAGCTTCGCAACCACCTTGATCGGCCGTCCTCCGTTCTTCTCCTTTGCAAGTGCTGCAATATCCACCTTCAGGATATCTTCATTGATGATCGATACGTTGTCATATTCTTTCAGCGTGTCTTCAAGAATTGGAATCAGTGCACGGTCTATCTCAACTGCAGTTACTTCTCTTGCCGCACAGGCAAGGTACTGTGTCATCGTCCCGATTCCAGGGCCGATCTCCAACACGTAATCATCCTTTGTGATCTCGGCTGCACGAATGATCTTATCCAGCACATGCTCATCGATCAGAAAGTTCTGTCCAAATTTTTTCTGAAAATTAAAATTATATTTTTGCAGAATCTCAATGGTATTCTGCGGATTTCCAAGTGTAGGTGTTTTCATCTGTTATTCTCCTGATTATTCATTGCCTGCGTCTTAGATGCCGTACAGATCTCTCGCATTTTTCTCTGTCACAGCGATCACTTCTTCCGGACTCATCTCTTTTAACTCTGCAATTTTCTCAGCTACATACTGGATATAAGAAGACTGATTCCGTTTGCCACGGTACGGCTCCGGTGCCATATACGGGCAGTCTGTCTCCAGCACGATCTTCTCGATCGGGATCGCAGCTGCGACATCTTTTAATTTCTTTGCATTCTTAAATGTGACGACTCCACCGATTCCAATATAGAATCCCATCTTCACATATTCTTCAGCCATTTCACGTGAATAGGAATAGCAGTGAATAACTCCGCCAAGCCCCTGTGCATAATTTTTCATGATATACATGGTATCTGCGGCAGCTTCCCTGCTGTGGATAATTACTGGTTTCTTTACTTCTCCCGCGAGCTCCAGCTGGCGGATAAACCACTTCTGCTGTACCTCATGCGGTTCATTATCCCAATAATAATCCAGACCGATCTCTCCGACTGCAACCACTTTTTTGTTACAGCAGAGTTCTTTCATGTGCTGGATCTTATCTTCGTTAAGTTCTCCAACCTCATCCGGATGCACACCGATTGCAGCATAAACATGTGGATACTTTCCGGCAAGTGCCAAAACCTTCTCACAGGATTCATAAGTCGCACTTACATCCACGATTGTTCCAACTCCAAGATCCGGCATAGATTTTAAAAGCTCATCCCGGTCCCCGTCAAACTGTTCATCATCATAATGTGCATGTGTATCAAATATCATTTCCTTCGTCTCGCTTTCTTTTTACTGACTGCTCTCAGATGTTCTAAGTATACCACACATTCTTAGCCGCTGAATAGTCACTTTTTTTACTTGCTTATCCGGTTTCTTCTATGTATACTATAGATAGTGCAAATAGATCACATCTGCAAATGTATGGGGAATATATTTCTGAAGATTCTGATCAGATATTATAGGAGGATTTTAAAATGAAAGTATTTGACACTGTAAACAATGTCGAGCTGGAAGCCGACACAAAGAAACTTGTAGACATTATGGTAGACGGACGCCAGGTTGATGTATACCTGAAAGAAAAGAAGTCTGATGAAGACGGATACATGAGCTGGGATGTAGAGCACTGGTCAGCAATCGACAAAAAGCGTTTCATCCGCTGCTACTCTCTGGAAGGTCGTGTCCTCAGCGAGTCTACTGGTCACAACATCTATGACCTTTACAATGAATTCAAACCGGAAGATGCTTTAAAGGTAGAGCTCAGCTAATCTCTGCTGTATTCTACATAAGACGGTAATGAAATTCCGGACGGGCAGAACTTTCTGTCCGTCTTTTATTGTACAAAAATATACTCTGATTCTGCACAATGTCTTTTCTGAGATACTTTTTCATTTCCTCTTGTCAAATCCGGCATACCGCGCTATAATTCTATTTGTACAAGTTTATATGTACCAGGGAGCTGGAGATTGCCGGCTGAGAGGGGATTTATTTATCCCGACCTGTAACCTGATTTGGATAATGCCAACGGAGGGAATGTATACCATGTATTTGATAGAGATGTCTCCGCATCTTTTATTTTTTACATGACATATCAGGAACACGAAGATGATGTGTTCAGTGATTACGGACAGCAGGAACTCCACTCAGGTGTGGGGTTCCTTTTTTGTGTATACAATGAGACAGGAAGTTCATTTTGAAAGGAGAACTCTACTATGAAACAAAATAATACAACAAAGAAACTCGCACTTGCCGGTGTTCTCACCGCGCTTGCAATCGTCGGAAGCTTTATCAGTGTACCGGTTGCCGGAAGCAAATGTGCTCCGGTACAGCATATGGTCAACATTCTTGCCGCCGTAACACTTGGTCCTGCATGGGGCGTTGGCATTGCATTCTGTGCAAGTTTACTCCGCAATCTGCTCGGCCTCGGAAGCCTTATGGCTTTCCCTGGAAGCATGGTCGGTGCTTTATGCTGTGGTCTTGTCTACAAAAAATTCCACATCTTAAGTCTTACCTGCCTTGCCGAAGCGATCGGAACCGGATTCCTTGGCGCACTTGCCGCTTATCCGGTTGCTTTGTATCTGATGGGAATTGCGCCGGCAGGACTTTTCGTTTATGTCGTTCCATTCCTTATTTCCACTGTCGCAGGAAGCATCCTTGCTTTCATCCTGATCACAGTTCTGGAAAAAGGCGGCGTTATGTCACAGATCAAAGAAGCATAATCATCATTCATTCTTACAGCACTCTGCTGTAAATGAAACCGCGTTACACCGGGGACACCACCTTGTATCGCGTAATAAAAGGCAGAGATTTTCAAATAAAATCCTGTTCATTGCCGGAAATTTTCCGACAAAGGCGTTAGCAATTCTATCATTCCGAACTGGAAGTGTACCTATCAGGCTGTGTCTGGTTTTTTTCGTGTACGCTGTCCGTGTTTTGCTGACGCCAGATTTTTGTGATACTCACATACAAATGATGTTGGGGCAAAAGGTATTTTGACCCCTTTGATACCAGATTGCTACGTGCTTTTGACCCTGGTATCAGACAAATAAGAAACGGAGGCAAAACAACATGAGAAATTACACAACCCAGATGGACGCTGCCAGAAAAGGAATTCTGACTCCGGAAATCGAAACTGTAGCCAAAAAAGAACATATGCCGGTTGAAAAACTGATGCAGCTTGTCGCAGAAGGAAAAGTTGCCATCTGTGCAAATAAAAAACATACCTGCCTTGATCCGGAAGGTGTCGGAAGCATGCTTCGTACCAAGATCAATGTTAACTTAGGTGTTTCCCGCGACTGCAAAGACTACGATATCGAAATGCAGAAAGTTATGAGTGCCGTTAATCTCGGCGCAGAAGCAATCATGGATCTTTCCAGCCATGGTAATACCCAGCCATTCCGCCAGAAGCTGACTCACGAGTGCCCGGCTATGATCGGAACCGTACCGGTTTATGACAGTGTTATTCATTATCAGAGAGACCTGGCAACTCTTACTGCACAGGATTTTATTGATGTTGTCCGTCTTCATGCTGAGGATGGCGTGGACTTCGTCACACTTCACTGTGGAATCACAAGAAAAACCATAGACCAGATTAAAAAGCATAAGCGTAAGATGAATATTGTAAGCCGTGGAGGAAGCCTTGTCTTTGCATGGATGTGTATGACAGGAGAGGAAAATCCATTCTACGAGCACTATGATGAGATACTTGAAATCTGTGAGGAGCATGATGTGACAATCTCACTCGGAGATGCCTGCAGACCGGGCTGTTTAGCAGACGCAACAGATGTATGCCAGATAGAGGAGCTTGTAAGACTTGGAGAGCTCACAAAGCGTGCATGGGATCACAACGTACAGGTCATGGTAGAGGGACCGGGACATGTGCCGCTTGATCAGGTAGCAGCAAACATGAAGGTACAGCAGTCAATCTGTATGGGAGCACCATTTTATGTACTTGGACCTCTCGTAACAGATATCGCACCGGGCTATGACCACATCACAGCAGCAATCGGTGGAGCAGTGGCAGCAATGAACGGCGCAGCTTTCCTTTGTTACGTGACACCTGCGGAGCATCTTGCTCTTCCAAATGTGGAGGATACAAAGCAGGGAATTATTGCGTCAAAGATTGCGGCTCATGCAGCTGATATTGCGAAGGGAATACCGGGAGCCAGAGATATAGATGATAAGATGGCAGATGCCAGACGTGGGCTCGACTG
>ENA-ORSB01003188-ORSB01003188.1-human-gut-metagenome-genome-assembly--contig:-NODE-3188-length-11796-cov-2.628992_pt1 | contig 11796 bp, 6 predicted proteins | sample MGYA00242180_ERZ509144 | MGnify/ENA primary metagenome ERZ509144 (study PRJEB26280, sample SAMEA2338661) | human gut metagenome | biome: human gut; feature: human-associated habitat; material: faeces... | reverse complement strand
AGCGCTCGATGTCGATCTCCTTGAGGTACTCGAGCAACTGGCGGCGCTTGCCGACCAGACGCAGCAACGCACGCTGTGTACCGAAGTCGTGTTTGTTGCTACGAAGGTGTTCCGTAAGGTGGTTGATACGGAACGAGAACAGCGCGATCTGGCTCTCGGGAGAACCCGTGTCGGTGTTGGACTTTCCGTACTGACCGAAAAGCTCCTGCTTTTTTTCAGCTGATAAATAACCCATTTTCAAAAGTTTATTTAGTTCCACTCTACGACGCATTCCCCTTACCGTGAATAACGCCAGAGCGTGGCGCAAAGGTACGAACTTAATTCACAATAACCAACTTAAACGAATACAATTTTTTAGCTGAAGAGCCCTCTTTTTTTGCAAACCGGAGCGAAAAACACTATTTTTGCCAAAAAAGAAGACACATAGAACATGAAAAAGATCGCCCTGCTGCTCTACACCGTTATCGTTCTGGTCCTTGCAGCGAGCTGCGACCGCCGCGCAGAGTACCTTACGGCAAGCGGCGCGATGCTGGGTACGACTTTCCAGGCAACGGGCGACATCACGGACTGCACCGCACAGGAACTCTACCGGGCCATTATGCAAATCGACGCCGAAGCCAAGGCTTCGATGTCGATTTTCGACTCCACCTCCCTGCTGAGCCGCATCAACCGGGGAGAGACCGACTCGCTCGACGAACATATCATCTACAACCTCCGTCTGGCCGAACGGTTCAGCCGCTTGAGCGAAGGTCACTACGACGTGACGGTCAAGCCGCTGGTCGATGCCTGGGGATTCGCCGGGCACGAGGCGGAACGCACCCCGAACCTCGATTCGCTCCTGCAATTCGTAGGTTACCGGCGCGTCCATATCCGGGACGGCAGGCTCGTGAAGGACGATCCCCGCGTACAGCTCGATTTCAACTCGATCGCCAAGGGCTATACGGTCGATCTGGTCGCGGCCCTCATGGAGCGCTGCGGCGCGAAGAACTATCTGGTGGAGATCGGCGGCGAATGCCGCTGCCAGGGTGTCAGCAGCAAAGGCATTCCCTGGCGGATCGGCATAGAAACTCCCTTCGACGGCAATATGTCCGACGGCGCCTATCTCACCGGACGTATCCGCATGAGCGAAGGAGGCCTGGCCACTTCGGGCAACTACCGCCGCTTCTACCGCGACGCCGCAGGCAATAAGATATCCCACACGATCGACCCGACAACGGGCCGCAGCGTCACGTCACGATTGCTTTCCGCCACCGTGGTCGCGGACAACTGCGCCGAAGCCGACGCCATGGCGACCATGTATTTGAGCCTGGGCGCGAACAAGGCCATCGCCCTCTCCCGGAAAATTCCCGACGCGAAGGTCTATTTTATCCTCGACGACGGGAAAGACGGCTACGAAATTTACTGCTCGCCGGCGATGCAAGAAATGATGATTCCAGAATAATCCCATTGCGTACGAATGAAACAAGTTCTATTTCTCTATAACCCCCAGTCGGGAAAAGGAAAAATCGAAAAAGATTCCCAAGCCATCGGCGAAATGTTCCGGCAGGCCGGCTACTCGATCGTAGACGGCCCGATCGATTTCAGCCGCAACCCTTTCAATGGACACGAAACGGTCGATCTGGTGGTCGTGGCGGGCGGCGACGGCACGGTCAATTACGTGGTCAATCGGATGAAGGAGAAGCACCTCGACCTGCTGCTGGGCATCATCCCGGCAGGTACGGCCAACGACTTCGCCGGAGCGCTCGGCATGGAGAAAAACCCGGTCAAGGCGGCGGCGCAGCTCCTCGGCGGCACGGAAGAGCGGGTCGATTGCGGACGCGTGAACGACCACTATTTCGTTAATATCTTCAGTTTCGGCATCTTCACCACCACGTCCCAGCGCACGCCGGACAAACGCAAGCACCAGATCGGCAAGCTGGCCTACCTGATCGAGGGCGTGAAGGAGTTCCGCTCGGTACACGGCATTCCGCTGCAAATTCTCGCCGACGGCAAAGCCTTCGACCTCGAATCGCTCATGGCCTTGATATTCAACGGAGAAACGGCCGGAGGATTCCACCTTGCCCCCCGCTCGAGCATTAAGGACGGTATGTTCGACTGTCTGTTGCTGCAAAGGCGCAACATGCTCTTCTCGGTCGTATCGATGCTCCGTCACCTGCTGGGCGGTCGGCCCTCGCAGGTAAAACATTTCCGAGCCCGCACGCTCGACATCACCTCGCCGATCAACGAACCTACCGACGTGGACGGACAGAAGGGGGCCGATTTCCCGCTGCACATCGAATGTCTGCACAACGAGCTCCGCGTCGTCTGCCCGCTGTCGGAGGCACCCCGCCGGGGCCGGTTCGCCTATTTCAAGAATCTGATCAGCAAACTGGCATGGTGGCGGACGAGATAACCCTGCAAAAAGTTTCGATCTCCCGCATCAAGCAGGAGATGCGGGACGTTTATTACCTGTCGGACGACCTGGTGATCGCTTCGTTCGACATCCACCGCGATACGCTGGGTAACTACCCCGCCCTGATTGACGGCTTCTCGGCGATCATCATGGCCAGCGGTTCGGCCGTCGTAGCGATCGATACGGAAGAGTACGAAGTCGTGCCCGACACGATCGTCTTCTTCAGCCCCGACCGCGTGATCCGCACGGTAGCCAGCACCAGCGATGCGGCGGCCTATTTCGTCGCCTGTTCCAAATCGTTCATCAACGAGATCCAGATAGACCTTTCGGCCTCGCTGCCCGTCTATATGCGTTTCGGCAAACAGCCCTGCCTGCGGGTGACACCCCAGGACACGCACGAGATCCGACAGGTGTTCCAACTCATCAAGACGATTCTTGCCAGCGACAAGGAACATTACAGACAGGAGATCATCCGCTGCCTGTTCACCGCAGTCTTCTACATCATCACCGAGCTGAACATGCGCGAGCAGAAAAACACGGTCAAGCTGGGGCGCGGCGAGGTGATCTTCGAAGAGTTCATGGAATTAGTCCGGCAATACAGCAAACAGGAGAGGAACGTCCGGTTCTATGCCCGCCGCCTCAACATCACCCCCAAATACCTTTCGACCGTTTCCAAGGACGTGAGCGGCAAAACCGCCGCCCGGTGGATCGACGAAGCGGTGATCCTCGAGGCAAAAAGCCTGCTGCGCTATTCGGGCATGAGCATCCAGGAGATCGCCTATCACCTCAACTTCTCGACCCAGTCGTTCTTCGGCAAATATTTCAAACAGCACACGGGCTACAGCCCGTCGCGGTTCAAGCGCAAGGGCAGCTGACGGACCGAGGCATCCCGGAATAAAAAAGGGACGTGTCAAATCGAGAAATTCGGCGCATCCCTTTTCAGGTATGTAAAAACAGGTAAAATACAAGGCATCGAGGTTCACGGCGAAGAGTGTGTACCGACGCACATGATCGAGCCATGACACCGATAATAACGAAGCAGTTTGCCTGTTATGACGCACCGCCTTTTTCGACCGAAAGGTTATCGCACCCCGGCTTTCTCCCGATCGGAACCCTTTTTCCTCGGCGACGGTTTGGTCTTGCGGACCGGCGGCTTCCGGTCGAACGCCTTCTCCACTTCGATCTCGAAATCCGAAAGCACGTTCATATAGTTGATAAAGGCATCGTAGGACGATTCGTAAGGATTGAAATAGGCATGTACGTCCCCGTCCGACAACCACTTGGTCGCCATATAATAGAAATGATCCGAAGCCTGCATGAAGTTCCACACGTGGTCGAAATCGGGATCCTTCAGCCGGGCGATCTTATCCCGCAGGGCATACAGTTTTCCGAAAGCTTCGTTCTGCAATTCGTTGCCCAGCCACGCCGTGATGTCACGTTCCTCGTCCGCCCAAGACATCACGTGCGGACAATGGAGTACGGCGACGGGCTGGTATTTCGCAGCGGCTTCGCTCACCGTAGCGAACTCCAACCCCTCCCGCTTCAGAACAGCCGGAACGAGCGCCTTCATAAAGTCGAAAATACCCGTATCGGCACGCTGGTGCTCGCCGAAGGTTTCGTAATCCATGAAGAGATTGACCACATCCCCCTCCAGCTCGTCCGAAGCGAGCCACCCCGTGTATTTTTCCGCCGTGAGAGGCCATTGGTCCCACCCTCGGTTGGAGAAACGGAACGCGATGTCGTCCGAGAGCTTGTAATTGCGCAGCAACAGCCTCAAGCGCTGGTCGAGCGCATTGGCATAAACATAGCCGGGCGACTTCCATCCCAGTACGTGTCGGGCTCCCTCGGCCAACATGGTCTTGAAACCCATCTCGGCCACATCGGAGCCGATCCGGTCGGAATAGATCAGTTCGGTATTGCGAAAGGCGGTCGGCGCAACGCCGAACTCCTTTTTCATCAGTTCGGTATGGAGCGCAACCTGCTGCATGAAATCCTCCTTCGACGAAAGCGAAGCCAGCGAATGGGAGTAAGTTTCGGCCAGGAACTCCACGCAGCCCGTCCGGGCCAGGCGGCGGAACGAATCGAGCACCTCGGGCGCATACGCCCGCATCTGTTCGACGGCCAGCCCCGTCAGCGAAAAGGTACAGCGGAAACGCCCCTCGCTCTGCCGGATCAGATTGAACAGCAAGGCATTCATCGGCAGATAGCACTCACGCGCGACCTTCTGCATGATCGAGCGATTGGTCAGGTCGTCCAGGTAGTTGTGGTCACGGCCCATATCGAAGAAACGGTAACGCTTCAGCCGCCAGGGCTGGTGTACCTGAAAATAGAAACAAATCGTTTTCATACTCCGCAAATATTTTAATTGTTCGCCTCCGCGACGACAGTTTCGTAAACCGTCTTGATCTTCGCTGCGGCATTGGTCCATTTGAGTCCGGTCACCTCTTCCAGCCCTTTCGAAGCGAACATCCTGCCCAGAGCCGGATAAGTAAGAAGCCCGTAAATGGCATCGGCCAGAGCATCCACGTCCCAGTAATTCACTTTAATGGCGTAATCCAGCACCTCCGCCACACCGCTTTGCCGCGAGATAATCACGGGAACGCCCGAACGCATGGCCTCGAGCGGCGAAATACCGAACGGCTCCGACACCGAAGGCATGACATAGACATCCGACAGACGGAACATCCGCTGCACCTCCCCGCCCTTGAGGAACCCCGTGAAATGGAAGCGGTCGGCGATCCCCAACTGGGCCACGCGCCGCACCACATGGTTCATCAGATCGCCCGAGCCGGCCATGACGAAACGCACGTCCGGAACCCGCTGCAGCACCTTGGCCGCAGCCTCGACGAAATAATCGGGACCTTTCTGGTAGGTGATGCGTCCCAGAAAGGTGACGACCTTATCCTTGACGGCCCGCTCCGGCACAGCATCCTCCGACTCGCCGAAACGCACGGCGTTATGCACTGTCACGACCTTCTCGGCCGGAATGCCGTACTTGCCGATGACGATGCGGCGCGTCAGCTCCGACACCGCGATCACCCGATCGGCAGCCTGCATACCCGCCTTTTCGATGGCATAGACCCGACGGTTGATATTCTCGCCGCTGCGGTCGAACTCCGTGGCGTGCATGTGCACCACCAGCGGCTTCCCGGAGACGCGTTTGGCGGCGATGCCCGCGGAGTAGGTGAGCCGAACTGCCCTTCGAGGTCTTTGGCCACCTGCGCCGCCACCATCGCATACCGGGCGACCTCCTCCATCAGGTTGGCGCCGTATTTTCCGGAGAAGGTGTAGCGCTGTTTCCATACATCGGTCCACTCGTGTGTCCGGCCGCTGCGAACGAACTCATCGTGGTAGGCGGCATACTCCTCCGGAGAGATGTAGGGCAACATGTTCGAATCAATGTGGATGAACGAAACCTTCTCGAGCAGCTCTTCGGAAAACTCATGATCGCGCGTACCGATCGTTTCCACGTCGCTCGCATTCACCACGCGGACGAAGCGCTGGTCCTCGTCGCCATAGGCACGCGGCATGACGAAAACGACCTCCACGCCGTTGCGTGCAAGACCGCGCGTCATACCGTAGCAGGCCGTACCCAGCCCGCCGGCGATATGGGGAGGAAACTCCCAGCCGAACATCAACACTCTCATTTGTATTCTATTTTTTTATTCTAACAATTATATCTTTCCATGTACCCTTATCCGACGGTCGCAGCATCGAATCCAAGGAGTGCTTATTCGCGGCCCGAAACCGTGTCCGCCATGCACCCTTCCCCTAAATCCGCTTCTCGGAGGGAATTTGGGACACTGCGCCCCCGAAAAGGTACACTCAAAGTATATAATCACGTTTCATTTCGTAACTTATTCGACTTCGCGAAACACCGGTCGCCCCTCCCGGCAACCTCCATCCCGGCCTGCCCGGGCCGACAGAAAAAATTTCGGACACCTTACGCGGCGGCAAGTTCTTTTCCTTCGCATCCTTTAGCGCTTTTTCCGAAGACCCGGCAACAACCCGTGTCCCCGGCGACGACGCCAGCGTTCGGTCGTTTCACGGATCATCAACACCGCCCCGACACTCCACGCCTGCGACACGGCGCCCCAAGGCGCATGCGGAGGATCGCCGTCGAACAGCTCGTTGATCGATCCGATACCGTAACTCTGAATCTCCTCGCCGAAACGGGCGAGCAGCTCCTCCGCCCGAGGCAGAAACTCACGGCCACCGAGGTCGAACGAAGCCTTGACATAAAACCAAAGCGGCCAAACCCATACGGAGCCGTTCATCGAAGCCTCCGCACGAACGGCTTCATCGCCCTCGCAGCGGTTCTTATAGCGAGGATTGCGGGGCGAAAGCGAACGCAGCCCTTTGGGTGTCAGCAAATGCTGCCCCACGATCCGAAGCACCGAAGCCTGCTGCTCCTCATCGAGCATCTTGTAATCCAAACCGCACGCCACCACCATATTCGGACGAATCCACCGATTCGGCCCTTCAGGACCTACGAAATCGGCCAGATACCCGTCGTCGCCGCTCCAGAACATCTCCCGAAAAGCGTTCCGAATCCGCTCGGGCCACGCTTTCCACTCGCCGACGAACTCCTCCTCGCCGAAACGGGAAGCCAGCTCAAGGGCATAACACACGGCGTTGTACCAAAGTGCGTTGATTTCGACCGGATACCCGTCCCGCGACACGACGGGGACACCACCCGCCAGCGCATTCATCCAGGTGAGGGCTTTGTCGGGCGCCGAGGCCCACACCAAACCGTTATCGTGCACGGCCACGCCGCCGACGCCCCGGCGATAAGCCGCCAGCAGCTCTTTCATCACGATACCGTAGCGCTTCCATATCTCCTCCTCACCCAGCGTCCGCTGCAACTGCTGAAGCACCCAGAAAAACCAAAGCGGAGCATCCGCAGCCTCGGCAGCCGAGAAAGAACCCGTAAACATACCGTCCCGGCGTCCGCGCACGACCGTATCGAGCACATCCAGGCAATCCTCCGTGCGTCCCTGCTCCAGCGCGATGCCGGGCAGCGCTACGAGCGTCTGACGTCCGATCTGCCCATACCAGGGATACCCGGCCAGCACCTCGGCCCGCCCGTCCCGGCGGCGGACGACGAACTGCCGGGCAGAGTGGCGCAGGCAGCTCAGAAAATCGACCTTGCGGCTGCGGGCGCTCAGAGCCTCCGCAAACATTCCGCCGATGGCCGCAGGATCGGGAATGGCTTCGACGGACGCAGAGAAAATCACGCTTTGCCGCCGACCGAGACTGAGTTCGAAATAACCCGTCGTAAGCAGATCCTCATCTCCCTCGTATCCTCGCTCGATCTCTCTGGCGTATTCGAAATTATAGTACCAGTCGGGAGCCGGCACGAACTCCGCATCCCGACAATCGGTTTGCAGGTACAGCCAGGGAAAATCGGAATCCAACCGACACTTCCCCCCGCCCGGAATCGGCCGGGAACGTCCGTCGGCCTCCATATTGGCATGCGTGAGCGCATGTTTGTCCCGGAAGGCGAAGAAAGGCCGGAGCCTAAGCCGGACATCGGACGGCGCCTCCAGCAGCGTATAGCGGATCATCAACTGCGTGCGGTTGTGTATCCAGAGCAGCTCTTTCCGCAACACGATGCTTCCCACGCGGTAGGTGATCGTCGGTGTCGGCGTATATTCGAAATCGGTGATGTACTTATGCCCCCGAGGTTCATAGGTTCCCGGGAAACGGTGTAGCGCCAGGTTGAAGGATTGCCCGTCGTGCACGACGGTTTCATCCACCGACGAGAGCAGCACGTAAGCGCGGTCGCTGTCGTCGATGGGTGCCACCATCAGGCCATGATACTTGCGCGTGTTGCAGCAAACGATGGTCGTGCTCATATAGCCGCCTCTGCGATCCGTAGCCAGCATTTCGCGCTGCAACGAATACTCCAGATTTCCCAGTTCCTTCTTATCAAATGTAAGTACCGACATAACTGTTTGTTCTTTATGTTCATTTCCGACAGAGCGGAACGGCAAAATCAGCCCGTACTCCTGCCGGACCCGTCGAATCGTTTATTTCGTTTTCTCCGCCGACCGGATCAGAAAAAGTTCCGGTCCGCTTGAACGATCTTTTCTGAAAGATACTCTTTTTTTCGCAGACCATCAAGTCCAAACCGTGCGAAAAATCAAAAATTATCAGAAAACGACCTTTTTTTCAACAATCATTTCATGCCCACTTCACCAGTGCGAAATCCATACGATGCGGCAACATCGGATTCTGCGGGAAAATGCGCAGCGCCATATCGAACATCCCGGCCTGCTCGGGAACATAGTCCAAGGCGAAAGTCACCTGGCTGCCCGAAACCTGCACCTGGCTGAGCGGCACGGTGCGGATGACCTCCACGACCCGGTCCGGCTCCACGGGACGGGCCACGACCAGTTCGGCCCCCACGTCCTCCGGAGCGAGTCCGGCCAGGTCGAGCGTAAGCTCGAAATGGTAACTGCGTCCTATGAAGATCGGCTTGTCGCCGACCCGGGCACGCTGCACGTCCACGATCTTCACGGCAGGCCACGCAGCCAGCACCTTGTGCTTCCAGGCGACGATCTCGCGCGCAACGGCGAAGTCGTTCTCCGACAGTTCCCGCTTGCGGGCCGCCAGCCGGTTGTAGAAACGCACCTCGTAGTCGCGCAGCATCCGGTTGGTCGTGAAATTCGAAGCGATTTCGGCAATACATTTTTTCACCGAAGCCATCCACGCACGGGGAATACCGTCGGCATCCCGGTCGTAGTATTTCGGCACGATCTCCTCTTCGATCGTATTGTAAATCATCTCGGCGTCGAGTTCGTTCTGATACTGCGGATCGGAAAAGACCGTCTCCATCGGCAGTGCCCAACCGGCACCCTCCTTATATCCCTCGACCCACCAGCCGTCGAGCACCGAAAACTGCAGCACGCCGTTCATCACGCACTTTTCACCCGACGTACCCGACGCCTCGAGCGGACGAGTCGGGGTATTGAGCCACACGTCCACCCCCTGCACCAGACGACGCGCCAGCTCCATATCGTAATTCTGCAGGAAGATGATCTTGCCGGAGAACTGCGGCATGGCTGCGACTTCGATGATTCGCTTGATCAGATCCTGCCCCGGCTTGTCGTTGGGATGCGCCTTGCCCGCGAAGATAAACTGCACGGGACGCTCCTTGTTATTGACAATGGCCGCCAGGCGATCCAAATCGGTGAAGAGCAGCAACGCTCGTTTGTAAGTGGCGAACCGGCGTGCGAAACCGATCTTCAGCACGTCGGGCCTGATCCCTTCGAGTACCTGCATGACCTGATGGGGCGAATCCATGCGCACATGGCCGGGATCACAATAGCGACGGCGGATCATGCGGACGAGTTTCTCCTTGAGCACCAGACGTTCCCGCCACAGGTCTTCGTCCGGGATGTCGTACACCTTCTTCCACTCGGAAATACGATATTCGTGCCCCTCGAACCCTTCGGGAAAATAGCGGGCATACAGACGACGCAGGCGCATAGCCGTCCAGGTCGGGAAGTGCACACCGTTGGTCACGTAACCGATATGCAGCTCGTTTTTGAAGTAGCCCGGCCATAAATTCCCCAAAATTTCTTTGGAAACCTCGCCGTGCAGCCACGACACCCCATTGACCTCCTGCGAAAGGTTGCAGGCGAGCACCGACATCGAGAATTTCTCGTTCGGATCCTCCGGATCGACACGTCCCAGACCGATGAACTGCGCCCAGTCGATCCCCAGTTCCCCGGGATAGTGCGACAGGTACTGCCGAACCATCGCTTCGGGAAACGCATCGTGTCCCGCCGGAACGGGCGTATGAGTCGTAAACAGCGAGGAGGAGCGGACCACTTCCAGCGCTTCGGCGAAAGTCAGGCGGCGGCGCAGCACCAGGTTGCGGATGCGCTCCAGCCCGAGAAATGCCGCATGACCCTCGTTGCAATGGGAAACGTCTTGCGCGATATGCAGCGACTGGAGCGCCCGCACACCGCCGATACCCAGCAGAATCTCCTGTTTGAGCCGGTTCTCCCAATCGCCGCCGTACAGGTAATGCGTCACCCGGCGATCCTCCTCGAGATTGGCCTCGTAATCGGCGTCGAGCAGGTACAAGTCGGTACGTCCCACCCGGCAAAGCCAGATGCGGGCCGTGAGCGTACGTCCCGGCAGGGGAATCGACACGGTCGCCCAGTTGCCCACCGCATCGCGCACGGGCTGGATCGGCAGCTTCGAGAAGTTCTGTGCTTCGTAAGTCGCCTGCTGAGCCCCCTGAGCGGAGAGTTTTTGAGTAAAATAACCGTACCGGTACAGCAATCCGACCGCGACCATCGGCACGTTCTTGTCGGACGCCTCCTTCAGATAGTCGCCGGCCAGGATGCCCAAACCGCCCGAATAGATCTTCAGCGAAGCATGCAAGCCGTATTCCATCGAGAAATAGGCGATCTTCGGTGTCGCCGGATCGGGTTTTTCGGACATGTAGCTCTTGAACTGCGCATATACCGCATCAAGCGAAGCCAGGAACGACTCGTCCCGCTCCAACTCTTTCAGCCGGTTTATGGTCAGCAGATCGAGAAAAGCGATCGGATTACGTTCGCTTCGGTTCCAAAGGTCGGGATCGATCTCCTCGAACAGATCCCGGGCGCCGGGATTCCAGCACCACCAAAGGTTGTGGGCCAGCTCCTCGAGCGGACGGAGCCGTTCGGGAAGGTTCTTCTCCACCATCATCCGGTTCCACTCCGGACGCTCCGGACGAAGCGCCTGATGCACGAGCTTGACCTGCTGCTCGGGCAGCGGCGTCGCATTCGAAGCCACATGGTTCATCCGCACGTCGGCATTATCGAGCGCCAGCGCGTAAGCCTCTTCGTACGCCTCGAAAAGCCGGCTCCAGAGCGCCTCTTTCGACAGCACGCCCGCAGCACGACGCATCTCCTCCACACGAGCGGCATCCAACTGCGAAAACCGCAGCACGGCATCGGCCAGCGCAGAGGCCACTTCGTCGTCGTTGCCATCCTCGCGGCAAAGTACCGCTACGCCGGGATGCTCCTCCCGCCGGTCGATCCAAAGACCGAATCCGGCGAGGGTCGTGGTGACGGTCGGCACGGAAAAGGCGATCGACTCGAGCGGTGTATAGCCCCAGGGTTCATAATACGACGGAAACAGGGTCAGATCCATGCCCACGAGCAACTCGTAATAGCTCTTGTCGAAAATACCGTCCCGGTCATCCAAATACGAAGGCACGAAAATCACATGCACTTTGGATGCAGGATCGGCCAGCGGACTGCCGTCGATCGCCCGCACGATCGGATCCCACTGCATATTCTCCAGATAATGGGTCGCCCAAGGCCATTGCGAGCCGTCGATCGGCTGCGATGGATCCTGCAGGTGCTTCTGCAAGTCGGCACGGGCTCCCCGGTTGGCGG
>ENA-ORSB01003185-ORSB01003185.1-human-gut-metagenome-genome-assembly--contig:-NODE-3185-length-11817-cov-4.757949_pt1 | contig 11817 bp, 15 predicted proteins | sample MGYA00242180_ERZ509144 | MGnify/ENA primary metagenome ERZ509144 (study PRJEB26280, sample SAMEA2338661) | human gut metagenome | biome: human gut; feature: human-associated habitat; material: faeces... | reverse complement strand
ATTGCCAAAAAAGATGCTGAAAGAAGAATGCAAAAAGCTATGAGACAAAAAATAAGAGATAATAGTTAAGAACAAATAAGAAAAATTGAAAATTTTTCTTTGATTTGTTATCGCCCGATTTGAGTTTTCGACTAAAAGGAGAAAATCTCAAAGGGCTAGCTATTGTAGCTTTTTATATAATAGGAAAGTATTACTTTCCTATTATATAAAAAATAGAGACTTACTTATTATTTAAGTAATGTCTCTATTTTCTTTCTATGCTTTATTAGCTGAACCAAATACATCTTTCATTTTGTGTGAAACTGTTTCTTTTACTAATTCTCTTGCTGGAATTAAATATTTTCTTGGGTCAAATGCACTTGGATCTTCTACAAATACTTTTCTAATTCCTGCTGTCATTGCAAGTCTTAAATCTGTATCTACATTTATTTTTGAAACTCCTGAAATACTTGCCTCATGTAATATTTCATCAGGTACACCTTTAGCTCCTGGAATATTTCCTCCATATTCATTACACATATTTACTAATTCCGGAATTACTGTTGAAGCTCCATGTAATACTATTGGTGTATTTGGAATTCTTTCTTTAATTTGTTTTAAAATATCAAATCTAAGTTTTGCTTCACCTTTGAACTTATAAGCTCCATGACTTGTTCCAATTGCTATTGCTAATGAATCAACTCCTGTTCTTCTTACAAATTCTTCAGCTTGTGCTGGATCTGTATACATTGCATCAGATGCAGATACATTTACATCATCTTCAATTCCTGCTAATTTTCCTAATTCTGCTTCTACAACAACTCCATGTGCATGTGCATAATCAACAACTTCTTTTGTTAGTCTGATATTTTCTTCAAAATCATATTTTGAACCATCAAACATTACAGATGTGAATCCATTGTCTACACACATTTTACATGTTTCAAAATCAGGACCATGGTCTAAGTGTATTGCTATCGGAATATTTGGATGTTCCTCTACAGCAGCCTCAACCATTTTCATTAAATAATTAATTCTAGCATATTTTATTGCACTTGATGATGCTTGTAATATAACTGGTGAATTGTTTTCAGCAGCTGCATCAACAATTCCTTGTATTAATTCCATATTATTTACATTAAATGCACCAATTGCAAACCCTTCTTTCATTGATTTTTCAAACATTTCCTTAGTTGTTACTAATGGCATATTAATCACTCCTCTTTTTGTATTATTACATGAGTATTTTATTTCTATTTCAAAACTTTGTCAAGATTGTATATTATTTTTTAGTAATTATTGTTATATTCATAACTTCCACATTTTGATTCATCAGATTGCATTGAATTGTTATTTGGTGTAGGAACTACATTAATTGCATGTAGTGTACAACATTTTGATTTTTGGTCTTGATATGCACAACTTTGAACTGTGCAATTTATTCTTTGATTTTTTTCCATTATAATTCTATTCCTTTCTTATATTATTAAAAACTCATAACACATTCTTCCAAACTATCATTCTAAATAAATCTGTACTGAAAAATCATATACTCTACAATTTTTCATACTAAATAAAAATTAGAACATTTTTATTATGCTCTTTTATTATAATTTTATTCTATTGAATATTTTTATTTTTTTATCAAATAATATTTATTGAAAGGATTATAATATGAATGCAAAAGTTATGTTATTATCAAAAAAAGATGGTGATATAGAAAAATTTTTGAATAAATTTCTAAATAAAAAAATAGAATTAGAAAAATCTAATATTTGGCAAAAAGATTTTTCTAATCCTATTGAAATTTCTGAAATTGTTGCCGCATTTATCGACAATATTCATTCTTTTAATTTAATTATGTGGATTACCCTTGATAAGAATATTTTTATCAAAGTTTCACCAGCAAATTCAAATGATATCATAAAATATTTATTTGAAAGATATCCTTATTAGTTTTTGTCTGCTTGTTTTTCTACTTTTATAACTGTATATGTTATAGATGCTAAATATACTACCAATACTAATGTTGGTGTATATACTCCTACTGGTATTCTTGTAATTGCTATTAAACTAATTAATAGTATCTCACAAAGTACTGGAATTGCCATTGTTTGAGCAAAAACATTTAAAATACCTTTTTGACGATATCTTACAACCATATATACTAATATTATTATAAATGATAATACAAATGGCAAAACATATTTTTTAAACATGTCTCTTATTCTTGTAGCTGGAATATCTTTTATTTCTGTTTTTTCTGCAGTTTGTTCAAATTCATAGTTTTCTTTAATTTTATTTACTATTGAATCTTTTTGTTCATCTGATATAGATTTTGCTCTTATTGTTACCATATCTTGATATATTTCTATTGTTTGAACCATATTTTGTTTTCCAAGTACTTCATTGGCTATACTTTTAATTTTATCAACATCTACTTCACTTGCTACATATATATCTATTTTTTGGCTATCTTGATATCTTAATTGCTTATTAAAACCAATTGTAGATGCTACTATAACCCCAGCAATTACTATTATCATTGCTATTGCTAATATAATTACATTTTTCTTTTTCATTTTTTCTAGCAAGTACTAACTTTATTCAAGTTAGTACTTTCTCCTTTCTTATATTATCTTATATTATTTGTTCTCTTTTAAATTTAATAATGTTCTTGTTACTATTACATTATAAATTGCTGTTAAAACTAATCCCCAGAACATTATCATTCCAAAACTACTTAAGCTTTCCCATTTAGATAAACAGAATACGATTGTTAATATTCCAACTGGTATTAATTTTAAATATATGTTTTTATATGTTGATTTTACAGCTTCATTTACTAAATTCATTTTCTTTGTTTTTGATAATATTTCTCTATTTATTATTAAATTAATTATCATAACAATTATTATTGCACTTATTCCTTCTATTGAAATTGCAACATTTGTATATCTTATTAATAATGAAAATGATGCTACAAATCCAACAAATGATATACTTGCTAATATTCCTGATTTTTTGTATATTACACAATATACTAATAATGTTATTACTAATATTGCTATCATTACGATTGCAAAATAAATAATTTCTTTTTGTGTTATACTTGAATATTCATATCTATTTGTATCAACTTCATAGTCTGCTGGTAATTTTCCAGCATTTTCTAGCATAGCTATCTCTGCAGCTTTTGATATATTATTATTTACTGATGTTGTATTTGATGATGATGCTCCTATTTTTACTGTTATTTTTCCTTTTTCTATTTTTGATATATCATATGTTGTATCATTTACATATAATTTTGCTGTTTTCTTTGTTGTTTCTGAATTACTTGATGTTTCTTCTGTTGTGCTTTGTGTTTCTGTACTTTCTGTATTTTGTTCATCTGTGTTTTCTGTTGATTCTGTATTTTCTTCACTTGTTGATTCTGTTTTTGTACTTTCAGATTCACTTGCCTTTTTTGCATTTTCTATTTCTGTCACATCTGTTGCTAATAATGCATAATCATTCAATAATTCATTTAGTTTTGCTTGTCCATCTTTTGTTAGCTCTATTTCTTCATATACTTGGTATGCTCCTTTACTATCTGATGTATATGAATATTTTGCTCCTTTTATCATCTCATCGTTTAAAAGGATATCTTTAGAATCTGTGTCTTTTATTGTTATTTTTTGACTTGCATATAAATAATATATATACATATCAACATTATCATTTTCTGCTAATTCTACTCTAACAGTTCCGTTTTCTTTATCTAATGATATTGTATAATCTTGTGCACCTAATGCTTGTAATCTTTTTTCCATTATCTTTTTTGCGTTTTCATAATCTTTTTCTGTTAATTTATTTTCTGTTGATTCATTTTCTGTTGATGTTGTTTCTTCAGACTTTTCTGTTTCTTCTGTATTTCCAGAGTCTGTTGTTTCTTCAGATGAATTTTCTTCAGAATTATCAGTTGAATTTTCTTTTATTTTTAATTCAATAACTCTTTGACTGTCTAGCTCTCTTCCTAGCTCATAATCTTTAACTTTATTTTCCATTCTATTTTGTGTTGGAAGATATATTCCTCCAAACGCAATTAATGTTACTAATATTATTGCTAATACAATTGTTAATATTTTTACCTTTTTCATTTTTAGCATTCCTTTCACTTTATTTATAATAATTTGTTGCTATGAACATTCTTTATAGATTTTACTTTATTTTTTTTAAAATATCAACCTTTTTTTAATATTTTTTCTAATATATTTTAAATCATTTCTAACCCACCTTTTAATGAATATACATTGGTATATCCCATTTTTCTTAACATATTATACGCTTCTCTACTTCTTCCACCATATTGACAATATACGACAATTTGTTGATTTAATTTTGGCATTTCATTTTTTACTTTTCTTATTTCATATTCAGGTATATTTAGTGCCTCTGGTAGATGTCCTTCATTATATTCTTGTGGGCTTCTTACATCTATTAGAATTGCTCCTTTAGATACCTTGTCTTTTAACTCATTAAAACTAATTTCATTTTGTTGATTATTTCTATAATATCCTCTATTTCTATAACATCTTCTACAAAACATAATTGATTCTCCTCCTATGTTTTATAATATGAAAAAAGAAGCACTTTTGTGCCTCTTTTACAAATTCTATCTCATAATTGTCATAGTAATTACTATTATTCCAAGTATTACTCTATATATAGCAAATCCTTTGAAACTTCCTTTTTTCAAGTAGTTTAATAAAAATTTAATTACAATTATTCCTACTAAGAAACTGAATAATACTCCCATAAAGAATGCAAGTGTAAATTCAAAATCTTTTATACTTACAAGTACTGCTGCTAATACTATTGGTGTTGATAATAAAAATGAATATTTTGCAGCACTTTCTCTGTCTACTTTTAAAGCTCTTGCAACAGTCATTGTTATACCAGATCTTGATGTTCCCGGAAATGCTGCTGCTATTGCTTGTGATAATCCTATTAAAAATGATTGTTTAAATGTCATATCTTCATATTTGGTTTCAGATGGTGCTTTTTTATCAACAATATAAAGTACAATTCCTAATACTATTAATGCAATTGCTATCATTATTGATTCTATATTGAATTTGTCACAAATATATTCTGAGAATTTGTCTAATACTAAACTTAAAATTCCTGTTGGAATTGTTACTGCTACTATGTACCAGAAGATTTTACCTTCTGTTGACTTTTTCTTTTTTACAACTTGATCATATCCACCTTTTATTAGACCTAACCAATCTTTAAAGAAAAATAATGTTATTGCTAATAATGTTCCTAAATGTAATGCTACATCAAAACTTTCTGGAATGTTCCAATTAAACATCCATGGTATTAATTTTAAATGTGCTGAACTTGATACTGGTAATAGTTCTGTTAATCCTTGAACTATTCCTAAAACTATTGCTTGATATATTTCCATATTTTTTATAATGTTAATCTTTTTAGATTAACACTCTCCTTTCTTTTGCTTCTTTTAAACTTTATATATTTCTCTTAATATATTATATATTGTATTTTTTATAAATTCTGCTGATGTTGTTGGTGCCACTTTTCCTGGTAATGATAATGCCCAAACAAATTTCAAATTTCTATCTTTAATTGCTTTTTTGTCAATTCCACCTGGATTTGAAGCTAAATCTATTAACAATGTTTCTTTTTTTACATATTCTAATTTTTGTTCTGTTAAAATAATATGTGGAACTGTATTTATTATTATATCAAATGGTCTTAAATTTTCACCTAAATTATTAATATTTAATGATTTATGTCCATATGCTTCTATCCATGCCAAATCTTCATCTTTTCTTGCTGCACATGTTACCTTTACTGATAATCCAGCAAGTTTTCTTGCTAAGACTTTTCCAATTCTTCCAAATCCTAATATTAAAACTTCACTTCCATGTAAAATTCTATTTGTATTTTCTATTGCTACTTGAATTGTCCCTTCTGCTGTTGCAATTGTATTTAATACTGCTAATTCTTCTCTTTTCATTATATCAATAATCTCTATATATTCATCATTTGCCATTTCATATACTTCTGGTAAAATAGATCCTGCTATAAGAACTTTTGCATTTATATTATGCATCATTTCTCTAATAGTAATTTCTTTATCACTAAATGGCATATTTATTGTATTTCCATTACTTGAAAATGGTATTGGTCCAATTACTATTTCTACATCATCGATTGCTTTTCTTATTGTATCACATTGAATAATATTTTTTTGTCTTCTTATTTCTTCAGATTTCTCTAATGCATATACATATACTTCATTTCCATCATTAGCAAGCATTATTGCTAATTTTGCAATTCTTAAATCTCCACCTATTACTGCTAATTTATTTTTCATAATCCCTCCAAATTAAATTTATATTATATATTATATTATCTATATTATCTGTGGAACTTTTTTCCTGTTTTTCGGAAAATTTTTCCTGTTCTGTCGGAACTTTTTTCCTATCTTCTCGGAAATTTTTTCCTATATTTGCGGAACTTTTTTCCATAGTGGAACTTTTTTCCGATGTGCGTGTGACGGTAAAACCACACCGTTTTCCTTTTTCGTCAAACACCCCGCTAATCAAGCCTTTTTCGGTCAAGCCGTTTACGCAATTTAAAACATTACGAACGGTGCAGTTTGTCCATTCGGAAAGGTATTGAAGGCTGCCAGTGAAGTATTGTTCTTCCGTCTGACAAAAGCCGTAAACCGCAGCATAGACAAGCAACTCCGCTCCTTTCAAGTGTAATTCGGTCAGCATAAAGCCTTGAATAACAATGTAGTTTTCGGGTTTAACGTATTTTATGTTCATAAGTATTCCTCTTTTCAGTTTGATTTTTTCTTTAAGTTTATCACACATAAAAGTGTCATATCGTGTCATATCGGAGCGGCGTTTATATGCCGCTCCGTTGTCATCATATTATCATCGCAACATTTTGACATTTTTAACATTTTTGATACTTGCGAATTATGGATTTATATTTTCGCTCTGCCATTTTCGGGCGGCTTTAAGCGTGTAAAATATGCTCTTTGCCCTGCCTGTTTCCTGTCTTACATACCTGTCAACCTCATAAGAGCGGAGCGGCTTAAAATAGCCGTTTTTGTTGGATATAATAACCGCTCCGTTTCGGCGTAATGTTTCTATGCATTTGCGTATTTCTCTGTTACCGATACCCGTTATTCGCATAAGGTCGGATAAGTGTATTGCGTTTTCTTCGCCCGCTCCGATTAGGCTTAATATTTTTTCGCCCCATACGGTTGACAAATCATCGTCTTTTGTGTTAAAATTAGTCTGTATTTGATTTTCGTCAAATACCTTTTCTTTGGCTATGCGAGTGCTTTGGACGGTGACGCGCATAGCCTTTTTTGTGCTATTGCTCATTATTCATTTGCTCCTTTCTTGCCTTTTCGGCTCTGCGCTCCCAAAATTTTTGGTTATACGCCTTTACCTTGTCTTTGTTCTTTGCTCGCCATTCTCTTTGATAAGCTCGGCGCAACTCTACCGCTGTTGTTTCTTCTGCCATAGTTTTTACCTCCTAAGTATAATTTAATTTTACTTTTACTTGACAAAACATTGCTTTTATGATAATATAATAGCATAAGAGAACAAAAAAGTAAATACCATTTTTGTAAAAACTTTATAAAATAAGCAATACTTAAACCAGTGGAGGAAAATATACAATGAATAAAGCAAGCAAGATAAATACACCACCTATCCCCATATTTAGAAAATTAATGGATACAACCCCAAATGTAACAAGAGCCGCTTTGGCTGAATATTTGGGTGTATCTGCTGTCGCTATCGGTCAGTATTACAACGGTGATGCGCTTCCAAGTATGGATAATCTTATCAAAATATCTAAATATTTTAATGTGTCGACTGATTACCTGCTCGGCTTGACCGATATAAAAACCACCGATACGGATTTGAAGTCAATTGCGGAATATTTATGTGTTGATGAAGATGTTATTAAAGAGTTCGACATTTTCAAGATATATAAAAATTTACAAAATGATTTCAATGAACCACCAACAACATATAATATTATGTCGTATATTTTTTATGATATATTAAGCTCAACGGGGGAATTTGGTAATTGCTGTATGCAATACGCTGAAGCTATTAGAGAAAAGGCTTTATATATTAAGTCGTTTCCAGATATGCACTTTTCAAAAGAGCTTTGCACGTGCGTCAGCCAATTTGGTGACCTTTTTTATAATTCCAGTAGCAATAACCAAAAAATACTGTTAGATTACATTGATAACGATAAAAGAATTAAACTTATGCAATTAGAAATGTTCGAGATAATATCACGGTGGATTTCCGAATGCCTTGATGATGAACAGATTATCGAGTGTCTTGGTAAAGATGTCGAATATCAGTTAAACAGCCCACTTGCACCATTTAAAGAATTTGCGGATTCCTACGAACTATATCAAAAACACCCCCACGAAAGGAGCGGCGGCAATGGCAAGCATAAAGAGGATTGACGGCAAAAACGGCGTTAGGTATCAAATAACGGTGTCGTGCGGCTATTCGGTAAGCGGCAAGAAATTATTCAAAACAAAGACATTCAAGCCCGACCCGTACCGAACCGAGTTACAGAATAAAAAGGAATTGGAGCGGGTCGCATATGACTTTGAAAGGGCGGTCATCAGCGGTGAATATATGGACGGCGAAAATATGACCCTTGCCGAATTTATCCCCAAATGGCTCAAAGAATACGCCGAAATTCAGCTTGCGCCGCATACCTGCGAGGTGTACCGCGATTATTTGAATACCTACGTTATTCCTGCGCTCGGTCACTTTAAAATAAAGGCTGTTAAAAACGCTCATATTCAAAAACTTTGCAATCACCTATATAACGATGATGTGCGCCGTGACGGCAAAAGCGGCGGTTTAAGCCCTGCAACCATCCGCAAGATAATAAATATAGTAAGCGGCATTTATACCACTGCCATTAAATGGGAAATTACGGACAAAAACCCCTGTGCGCACACAAGCATACCAAAACCGCAATACACCGCCGAAAGAACAAACTATTTCACGCCCGAACAGGCAGTTATATTTTTAAATGCACTCGATGAGGAATACACAAATGTTTTTGGCGAAAGAATCCGTACCGATGACGGCGGTCACAAATACCGAATTAAAGGGTATTCAGTACCTAAAACCGTGCCGCTCCGCTATAAGGTATTTTATCACATAGCCATTTACAGCGGTATGAGGTCGGGCGAAATTTTGGCTTTGACATTTGATGACATCGACTTTGACAACAATGTCATAGATATATCAAAATCGCTGTCATACACGAATCACACGCTTATAATAAAGTCAACAAAGACAAAGACATCAACGCGCAAAGTCGCAATACCGCCCCACGTCACAGCCCTTATAAAACAGTTGCAGAGGGAGCAAAAATTAAACCAACTCAAAATTGGCAAACTTTGGAACAATCCCGACCAATATATATTTACATCGGAATTTGGCGGTCATATGGTGCCGTCCACACCGTATCAGATGTTCAGAAAAATATTAAGGTGGCACAATGACAAAATATCTGCCCGAAAAGATATATCGGATAACGACAAAAACCGCTTGCTTTTGCCCGAAATAACCTTGCACGGGCTAAGGCATACATCGGCAACCCTCTTAATCTCTCAATCAATGGACGTAAAAACGGTATCGGCAAGGCTCGGACACGCACAGACAAGCACCACGATGAATATATATGCTCACGCCTTAAAATCCCTTGATGAAAAGGCTTCGGAGGTATTGAGCAACATCTTACACGGATAAGCACACAAACAAAGCGGAGCGGCATTTTTGAGCCGCTCCGAATCTGATATTTTATTTTTCCAAAGGCACAACAGCAAGGGTTTTCCCCAGTGGTGCCAGAACCTTTATAAGCGTGTTAATTTGCGGATTTGTCGCTCCCTTTTCCATTCGGGCTATAATCGGCTGTTTTACGCCGCTAAGCTCTTCAAGCTGTTTTTGACTTATTCCGCGCTCCTGTCTTGCCTTTATAAGCTCACCGATTAACGCCGCCCTCAAATCGCTTTCCGCAATTTCTTCGGGTGTCGATATTTCGTCCATAAATGCCAAAACATCATCACCTATTGCCGCCGCTCCGCGTTTTTTTATATCCGTCATATTCTCTTTGGCTTGCCCTATCGCCGCCGCATAGTCTTTATCTGTCCTCATCGTCCTTGCTCCTTTCCGCATAATCATTTATAAGATTTTTAGCTTTTTCAATTTCCCTTTTCGGCGTTTTTTGCGTTTTCTTTATAAAGTGGGATAACAATATATATTGCTTGCCGTCATAAGCGAAAAATAAAATCCTGTTGCGGAGCGGTCTAAGCTCCCAAATTTCGCCGTCTAAGTGTTTAACATAAGGTTCGCCCGCTCTTGTACCGTATTCGCTGAGAATCTTGATATAATCCCTTATTTTGTTGAAATTGATTCGGCTGTTTTTGTCCGTCTTAGCCCCCAGCTCTTTTAAATACTCTTTCAGCGGTTCTCTGCCGTCTTTATCTTTATAAAACCGTATTGAATACACTTGTAATTATTCCCCCTTTAATAATCATTATACTTTAAAGTTATTATTTTGTCAAGTACTTTTAAGTTATTAATATTTGTGATACTCGAAATATATTGACAATTTACGCAAATGTAATATAATAAAAAGGTATTTTGAAGTAGAGAATGTACTGCTACGCACCCGATGAGGTCAAAAGAAATGTGGGACGGGGTACACCCACCAAAATACCTAAATGGGGATTGCGAGTGCAATCCCTTTTCTTGCGTCCAAAACCGCTCCTACTATGTTAAAATTCTTATATGCTGTTTTGAGGGCTTTTTGATTTTTGACCTACTATTGACCTACTACAGCCACCAAAAGCTACCGAAAGTTACCGCAAACTACTAAAAGTAAATATTTTCCAAAACCCGCAAAGCCGCATTATACCGCCGTTTTCGCCAACTACCGCAAGTTACCGCAAGCCTAAAGTGGCTCTCGTAATGAGCAGGTCGTGCGTTCAAGTCGCATCAGCAGCTCCACGTCGCGGCAAGTCTTTTGACTTGCCGTATTTTTGCAAAATACGGCTTCGTTTTATCGACTGCCGCTCCTTTATCCCACAAAACCTCTTGGGTTTTGTGGGAACCCTATTCACTTGTAAACGCATTCGCAACGTTTTGCTGTCGCTATCACCTTTTTGCGAGAGCGCCTTCGGCGCAAACTTATATTCAAACTTTTACCACGTTCGTGCATAACCTTATAAGCGTAATATTTGTAAATACTTGTTAAATATACGAAAAAACACAAAAAGATATGAACAAAATATAAATTCTTAATAAAGCGGAAAAATAATACTTGATAATTGTCGTAATATGATGTACAATATATAAGTATAATAGTATATAAAAGTTTTATGAAACGAGGATTGAAACGCAGCAATGAAAATTCTTTTTATGGGAACGCCCGATTTTGCCGTTCCGTGTTTGGATATACTTGTGTCGAACGGTTTTGACGTATGCGGCGCGGTAACACAGCCCGACAAGCCAAAGGGCAGAGGGCACAAGCTTACACCGCCGCCCGTCAAAGAGTACGCGATGAGCAAAAACATTCCGGTTTATCAGCCGCAGACCCTGAAAGACGGGGAGTTTGAAAAGGTTCTCGATGAGCTTAAACCACAGCTCATCGCCGTTGTGGCATACGGAAAGATTTTGCCCGAGTATATACTCGATTTTCCCGAATACGGATGTGTAAATGTTCACGGCTCGGTTCTTCCCAAATACCGCGGCG
>ENA-ORSB01003179-ORSB01003179.1-human-gut-metagenome-genome-assembly--contig:-NODE-3179-length-11834-cov-4.661262_pt1 | contig 11834 bp, 10 predicted proteins | sample MGYA00242180_ERZ509144 | MGnify/ENA primary metagenome ERZ509144 (study PRJEB26280, sample SAMEA2338661) | human gut metagenome | biome: human gut; feature: human-associated habitat; material: faeces... | reverse complement strand
AAATAAACAGGAGGGTAACTTCGTGAATCTTTTTCACATAAGATATTTTGTTAAGCTTGCCGAAGTAGGGCATTATACAAAGGCGGCACAGGAACTGCATATAACGCAGCCGAGTCTGAGCCATGCAATATCGCAGCTTGAAAATGAACTTGGTGTTCCGCTTTTTGAAAAAAATGGAAGAAATACAACACTTACAAGATTTGGGGATGAATTTCTGGCATGTGCAAAACAGACTATTTCAACACTTGACGGAGGTGTGGATTCCATACAGAGAGAAGCCAGAGGTGATGGTGTTATAAGGGTAGGGTTTCTACGTGCATTTGGAACACAGTTTGTTCCGCAGCTTGCGTCACAGTTTTTAAAAGAAAATAAAGATAATGAGATAGATTTTACATTTCATAGCGGAGCGACCAGAAAGCTGCTTAACGAGCTTGAACAAAAGAAGTATGACCTTGTATTCTGCTCAAAACCGACGGCTGAGTATAGATTTACAAGTGTTGCGGTAGAATTTGTACTTGATAAATATAAAAAACATGAAAATTAAACTTTTTGCTTGAATAACGCATAAAAAGGTGGTAAAGTTTATTTTAAAGGAAATGAAAAGAATTAAAAATAAACTTTCTGATATAAAAATAAACTTTTGGAGGGCATTATGGCTGACGGAACACAATTTACAGAACGCTTTAATGAACTTTTAAAGCAAAAAAACATGAAGCAGGTGGATTTGCTTACTGCGGCGGCAAATGAAGGAGTTAAGTTGTCGAAAAGCCAGATAAGCCAGTATGTAAGCGGTAAAACAGTTCCACGAACGGATATTTTACTGTTTCTGGCGAAAACATTACAAGTAGAGGAAGTATTGCTCTTAAATCAAACACAGGCTTAACTGGCATAAACTTTGGAATTGCAATCCATTTAGCCTCTGCTACCTTGTTCCAGTTAAGTACCCATGATTTAGTATACTCAACTCCATCAGCTGTAAATGCTGTATGTGGTAGAACCAGTCCCATAATAATTGCTACAATATAACCCACAATAATTCCAACAAGAATTGCAGATGAACTAAGATATCCCTTAGTCCAGTGCTTAACAAATAATATAACTACAAGCACAACAAATGCCAGGAAAAGATTTTCCAATGAACCAAAATCCTTAGCAGAACTTCCACCACCAAATGAATTGATACCTACTGAGATAAGCGACAATCCTATGGAAAGAACTACTGTTCCTGTTACTACTGATGGGAAGAACTTTCTTAATGGTTTAATAAATGCTCCAAGTACAGTCTCAAAAAGACCACCTATAATAGATGCTCCCATAATTGCACCATAAGCTAATATTCCGCCACCCATAATCTTGGTAACACTGCTGAATACTCCGATAAATCCAGAGCTTGTACCCATAATAATAGGCACCTTGCCACCAACAGGTCCGATTGAAAACAACTGAATAAGTGTTACAATACCTGCAATAATCATTGCATTCTGTAAAAGTGCAACCTGGATAGATGCATATTCACTTCCTGCCCCAATTCCACATGCACCTGTAATAATAAGCAGAGGTGTAAGATTACCTACAAACATTGCCATTACATGCTGAAGTCCAAGCGGTATTGCCTGTTTTAGCGGAAGCTTTCCATTAAAATCATATGCTTCCGGCATAAGCGCTTTTATTTTTTTCATAAGTCCTCCAAATATTTATAAGAATTTTATAAAGCACTAATACTATAATTCAAAATTCATGTGTTGGCAATATTTTAGTGTTATTTCTAATATTTTTTAATCTAATATTTTCCCATCAGTTGAAATCGTCACAACCTGCCATGGAATGAATTTTCCACTGTTCTGTAATGCTGTCTTTGCAGCATATTCAAGTCCTCCGCAGCATGGAACTTCCATTCGAACAATAGTAACGCTCTGAATATTATTGTTACTTATTATCTGTGTAAGCTTTTCGCTGTAATCAACATCATCAAGCTTCGGACAGCCGATAATAGTAATCCTTCCCTTCATGAAATCCTGATGCATATTGGCATATGCATATGCTGTACAATCCGCCGCGATTAAAAGCTTTGCTCCGTCAAAGTATGGTGCATTAACTGGCACAAGCTTAATCTGACATGGCCATTGTGCAAGCTGTGATTCTGGTGCAACCGGGGATGCCGTGTGTCCTGCTGCTGAATCTTCTGTCTTCGCATTTGCCTGTGAATTTCTGTTAAACTGTCTCATCATGCTTCCAGGGCATCCTGAAAAATGTGGTTTCGCTGCAGCCTGCTCCTTTGCAGCTTTATTGGCAAGAACCGCAGCTTCATCATATGCTGCCGCTTCTCTTTCTATAAATGTGATCGCTCCTGTAGGACACTGTGGCAGGCAATCACCAAGACCATCACAGTAATCGTCTCTCATAAGTCTTGCCTTTCCGTCAACCAATCCGATTGCCCCCTCATGACATGCTGTCACGCATGCTCCGCACCCATTACATTTATCCTCATCAATATGAATAACTCTTCTTATCATCACTTAATCCTCCTGTGTTCTCATTGATTTCGTGATTAAAGAATAATATAATGAGCATAATAAATATGTTGTTTTAACCACATTTTTGATAATTTATTAAAAATGTACTTTAAGTCAGAAAATTGGATTTTACCGGGGCAGTATAAGGAGAACTTATGGCAATTATCAAATCACCAATATTTAAAGATATCACCGAATCAGAAATATCAGAGATGACCGCAGCCGGATTTCTGCATGCCAGAAAATTTCGCAAAAATTCGTTTATATATCATGTAACAGACAGTGTTCACGAAATTGGAATTGTTGCATCTGGTCAGGTAACTATTGAATATATAGATTTGTGGGGCAACAAAGCTATTATGAGCAATATTACTCCGGGACATGTATTTGCTGAAACATATGCTCTGACTGGCGAACCGCTCATGGTAGATGCGGTCGCTTCTGAAACAAGTGTAATTCTTTTTCTTGATATGGATAAATTGATGAGTTCACAATTTGAAAATACGCACTGCAAAGATACAATCCTTAACAATCTGCTGCACATTTCCATTCAGAAGAATCTCACCCTGTCTAACCGGATATTCTGCACATCACCTAAGACAATCCGAGAAAGGCTTCTTATATATCTGTCCAACGAGTCAAGAAAAGCTGGCAGTCAGGAATTCGTAATTCCATTCGACCGCCAGCAGCTTGCCGATTATCTTAACGTTGACCGTTCAGCACTTTCCAAGGAACTTGGAAAAATGCGTGATGAAGGGCTTATTGAATTCAGAAAAAATGCATTTCATCTGCACAGCATTTGCTAAGAATTCTGTTCTATAAACCGTTTCACCACTGGTCTTATCGGTGGTGAAATGTTATCCAGTTCAACCTCGGCAATATTAAAAAACTTCAGTTCTTCAATTTCTTCTTCCTGTCTCTTTAATTCTCCATGGTATTTTCTGCACACATATATAATCTCAATATTAGACACTTCATCACCATTAGGATACACATAATGCACCTCCGGACCGGAATTCACCATAAAAAATTCTATCTCATCTGCAATAAGACCTGTCTCCTCAAACAGCTCTCTTCTTGCACAAGCCTCCACTTTCTCGTCAAGTTCAATAGAACCCCCGGCATATCCCCATTTGTGATTATCTGTACGCTTTCCTAAAAGAATCTGGTTCTTTTCATTCACTATTATTATGCTTGCGGCGCACTGCATCAGTGTCCTGTGTCCTACAAGCTTTCTTAAATCCATTATGTAACCTGGCATTGTTTAATCCTTTCAACAATAAATTCCAATTTATCCTCTAACTGCCTCTCCACACGAAAAGACATATTCTCTTCTATTCTACAAGACTCTTACTTTTCCATTTTCCACTTTTCCATCTAAGCACCATTCCAACTGCTCTCGCACACTCGTCACCTGCCATGGCAATATATGCCCCTACCGCAAGCAGCCCCATATGTATTCCAAGAAAATATGTTCCACCAACTGCAAACAGATACATAAATATTGCGCCCATTATAACAGGGAAAATAGCATCTCCACTTGTTTTTAATGCCTGGCCATATACAAGATTTGTCACTCTTCCAAATTCAAGAAATATATCTACTACCAACAGTTTTACTACAAGCTCAATCATCTGTATATCATTCGTAAATATATGAACGATAAAACGTCCGGTAATTGCAAATGTCACAGAAAAGCACGTTGCTGTTACAAGACCATATATCACAGCTTTTCGCGTACCCCTGTCACATTCCTCATACTTCTTTGCTCCGATTCTCCAGCCCGTCATAATGGCATTTGCCTGTGCAAGCGCAGCTCCCACACAATATGAAAAATTGGCTATCTGCATAGCATACGAACGAGCTGTAACATTCATTCCATCCGTATCCATATGGTTCATAAAACATACTATAAATGTCATTGCCACATTATAAAGTGCTGTTTCGAATGCCGAAGGAAAACCTATTTTAACAATCTGTGCAAGTATCTTTCGTGGTTGTGCGCGCTCAGGACTTTGCTTTGCTTTTATAAGTACAGCTCCCATTGCTGCTACAATAATAAGATTCACAACCTTTGAAAAAACTGTTGCAGCAGCAACTCCCATTACTCCCCAGTTAAACACAAACAAAAATACCGAATTCAATATAATATTAATTACATTACCAACAACTGTCCCTATTAAGGAATGTTTTGTATAACCAAACACTCTTAAATAACTCGAAAAAATTGGAATAAGCGCATTTAAAAAACTTGCACCTCCAACAATTTTAAGGTATGTTTCAGCCGGCTCAAGTAAAGCAGGGGCAATACTCACTATCTTAAGTATCCACCCAGAAAAAGCAGCAAGAATAAAAGACATCAGGATACCTGTCAGTGCATTAAATACAAGTCCAAGCTGCCTGGCCTGATATGCAATTCCAGGTTTTCCAGCTCCAATATTTTGTGACATAACTGCTACCATACCGGATGATATTACCCCGAACATGATAATAAAAACACCTATATATGTATTTGCTGTTCCAACAGCCCCCACAGCCTGATCACTTACTGATGATAACATCAGTGTATCAACCATACCTGAAAGCATATAAAATAAAGTTTCCAGGCATATTGGCACAGATAGCTGTGTCAATGTTTTTCTTTCACCTTCCATACATTCTCCTTAAAATACTAATGTAATATATATTATCAAATTCAGTTTCCGCATGAATCGTCCCACCAGTGTTTACGAACTCTGATAAGGGCAAATACAAGGGCAAAAAACCTGATAACACATTATAACACAAAATGAAAATCACATGGTAATTAACCAGTAGGAAATGTTGCATGATTAATCTGATGTTTTGGCTGCCTTGATACTTCTTAGGTTGACGGCTAGATACACATTAGAGATGTCTCCATCCAAATGCTGTTCTAGCAAGTAACTTTTCCCTTGAACCCTTTGTTTATTATATGTGGGGCGCTTTTCGCCCCCAAATAGTGAAAGTGGGGGCACTTTCTGCCCCCGCTCAGGAAATATTGCTAAATTGCGCCAATCTCGACAGTAATACCCATAATTCTGTTAGCAACGGTCGATACCTCCTTCCGTAAAAATGGGCATAAAAAAAACAGATTTCTCCAGACATGAAAAAAGCACCAACCATTTCTGATTGATGCTTTCAAATTATTTTGTTTTTATAAATCTGTTTAATTGCGTATCCACATCTCGTCCACCATACATAACACGGATAATCGTAACCACTTGTGTATCATCATCCGGAATATATAAAACAAGATACATGCTTCAAGCCTATCAAGCTGACCACTTACATTTTCTGGTGTCTGCAATTCAAAAGCAATGTATTCGAAGATTCCACGAAGGTCTATCTCGGCCTAATCTGAAATCACGATATAATAAATCATAAATTGTAATCCTTGCGGATATTAGTAAAAACAGATTTTGCTGATCTAGTATAACCAGACTGCATATCTGCATATCCTTTCTCTCATACTGGTTTAAGTATATCAGATTCATTAAAATCTGTCCGAAAAACTGTCTTAATTTATGAGACCATTATAGCTAATAATAAGTCTCTATTTTTCAATAACTATTGCAAAATTATATGTTGTTTAAGAAAATATTTTAATTTTAAAGATAAAAAATTCTTCATCCTGCAATGCTTTATATTCCATATTGTAATTATTCAGAATATTACTTACAATATATAAACCTAATCCATTACTATTTTCCTTATTTAAATCAAATTTAACATCAAATATTTTATCCATATTCGAAATTTTATTGTTACCGTATGTATTCTCTATATATAACCAATCATTAACTATCCCAATATTAATTACCCCATTTACATCAGTATATTTTACCGCATTACTAATCAAATTAGATAGAATAATCTTTAAAGCTGTTTTTCCTATATAAATATTCTCATCTAATATATAATTATTGACAGTTATTTTCTTTTGATTTGCTAATATTTCATACTTTTTTAATATGTCTTCTAATGTATCATTTATTTTCAAATATTCTTCATCATTATTCAAATTTTCTATAGAATGAACTGATAATATTTGACAAATATTTTTTGTTAAACTATCAACGATTTCAATACAATCATTAATATAAATATCTCTTTCTTTATATTTCCCAATATTGTATTTCATGTTTTCCAGTATTATTTTAAGACTAGCAAGAGGAGTTTTAAGTTCATGGGATGCACCTTTAAAAAAGTCATATTTTAACTTTTCTAATTTTAAAATTTCTTTATTTTTAAATTCCAAATCGTCAATTGTTCTTAATAAAGTAGAATACAAATCATTAATTTGTTGTTTTAATTCTCCAACCTCATCATTAGAGCTAACTTTTAAACGCGTTTTTTTATCCAGTTTCATCATTTTATCAGTAACAATTTGTATTTCTTGTATATTGTTTTTTATTAATTTTGCATAAATTAAAGAAATAATAGAAGAAAATAAAATTGATATTAACAAAGAATATGGTAAAAATTTAAGACTTAAATCTTTTGCATCTTTTTGCATATCAGCTGTAGAGACAAATTGTAGATATGTTTTTTTACCATCATTAAGCTTTATTTCTCTTTCTTCAATTATCAAAGAATTACTATTACTTTCTAAATTAGTATCTATATTATCTTTGATTTTTATTTCATTATTATTATTATTTCTTTCTTTTATAAATGCCTTTATTTCGCTACTTTTAGAATAAAGTTCCAAGGTTTGTTCTATATATTTTATTTCTTTTCCATTCATATTACTAGAAATTTCATTTGCAATATTATAAATCTTTTCTTTTCTCGTCTCCAAATATGTTTTAGGAAAGATAAAAAAAACTAATGAATGAACTAATATAATTATTATTCCAAGAACAGAAAATATTTGTATGAACATTTTGGGAAATATCTTTAATTTTTTCATTTTCTCTCCAATTTATATCCTACATTTCTTATAGTAGTTATACAGTCTAATTGTAATTTTTTTCTAAGTTCTTTTATATATACATCTATTACTCGATCATAAGGAGTTTCTTCGCTATCTTTCCATACATAATCAATAATTTGCATTCTTGTTAACACTTGTCCATTATTATCCAATAAACATTTTAATACTTCTAGTTCTTTTGCATTTACATCTATTTCTTCACCATTTATTTTAGCTGTATAGCTATTAAAATTAACCGATAGATCCTTATATTCAAACTTCTCTAAATGTCCATAATTCTTCTTAATTAAAGAATCTATTCTAGCCTTTAAGACCGGCAATGAAAATGGCTTTTCTATATATCCATCTGCCAGATTAGTAAACGCATCAATTTTATATTCTTCATCACTAAATGCAGTCAGGATTAGAATTGGTAAATTGCTTTTCTTTCTAATTTCTTTCAACACTTCTAAACCATTTATAAAAGGTATCTGTATGTCTAAGATAACCAGATTTATATCGCTATTAAATTCTGACAAGGCTTCTCTTCCATCTTTAGCTTGAATAACAGTATATCCAAATTCTGAAAGATATTCACTTATTCCCTCTCTTATCATATTATCATCTTCAACAGTTAATATTTTCATATATACCTCCACTTAAGCCTATATTTTTATATTATACAGCATATTATTTGATATTTAAAAGCAAAAAAATTTTTGGTGCTTTTCAGCACCAAAAATTTTATTTATTGTCAATTAATAATTCTTTTGGATTCCTTCTTAATATATTAAATGAAGAAATAATCAAAGATACAAGAAGTACTAAACTCATAAATATAACTACATAAAATATGAATTTAGGTAATACATTTATATCTAAACTTGATAATGTCTTGTTAAATCCTTCAGCTTCTGCCCCACCACCTAATTGGCTAGATGCAGATTGTCTAGCTATTTGTTTAGCTATATCACCAGTAACCTTATTCAATATATTATTTCCAAGCTTTTCAGCTGTATACCTAGCTAAGAAATAAGAGCCAACATATGCGGGGATTGATATAAATACCATCTCAATCAGGAATTGACCAAAAATTTCTAATTTTGATATACCTAATGATAGTAATACTGCTATTTCTTTCTTTCTAGCATTCATCCATAAGAATAGTAATAATGAAACTACAACTCCTGCAAATATTAATGAACCTACAAATAATTTATTTGAAATTGAGTAGATACCTGATATAGATTGTTGTAATGCAGGATAATTTGATGAACTTTTAATCAAATTATATTCTCTCCAATTTATATCTAATTTCTCAATCTCTTTTATTACACTATCAAGATTCTTATCACCTTTTACAAAGAATGTTGCATCCTGGTATACAGCTGTATCTTCTGTATTACCATAAACTTTAGCAGCTGTATGAACATCAGTGATTAATGTATTTTCGTATAGTTCCTGTGCTGCACTTACTCCACCACTATTATGCCCATCGAATAGACCTTTAATTTCTACTTCTACTGTTTCATCTGCTTGTTTCTCGTTATCAGCGTCAAATAAATTAGATTTTATTTTTATCTTATCTCCAACTTTAAGATTATTTTTTTCAGCTAAATCTTTATGCATTAAGATTTTATTTTTATCTTCATTTTCTAAATGCTTTCCTTCTACTAATTTATATGCTCCTGATACAAATTTTGTTTCTTTTGATGAGTCGTTAACTCCGGTTAACATCACTGTTCTTTTAAAATTCTTCGCTCTTTTAGGCGATTGATTCGCAAGAGTCTCTTTAGTTTCAATAATATCATAATCAACTAAATCTGCAACACTGTTTATTCTTTTTACATAGGAGTCTATACTATCTGTTTGAGCTATCTTTTTAATATCTTCACCTTTTACATTTCCTCCACCTCTAGGTGTTCCTGGATTTACTTGTCTATTTATCTCCATAGAAAAACTATTTGTTATATTAGCAAATGTTTCTTTTGAAGCTCTGTCCGTAGCATCTTTAATAGATAAACTTATAAGACTTAAAGTTGACATAGCCAAAATAACTAACATAATAATTATTGATTTTAAGCTTTTTCTAGTTATATAAGCAAATGCATTTTTTATCATTATTCAACCTCCAAATTCATTTTATTTACTTTTTTTAACTTCTTACCACTTAGCTCTAAAATGATATCCGCAGAATCTGCTGCTTCCTTACTATGTGTTACAACTATTACACATTTATTCCTTTCTTTAGCTAATGTCTTTAATATATTAATTATTTCTCCGGCAGTAACACTATCCAGATTACCAGTAGGCTCATCAGCCAGTATTATTGGAGCATCTGATACCAATGCTCTGGCAATAGCTACTCTTTGCTGCTGTCCACCAGATAATTTCATAACATTTCTTTTTATTTGTTTTTTATCTAAGCCTAGTTCAAACAAGATACCTTCATCTGCTGATTTATTCACTAATCTAATATTTTCAATCGGCGATAAATAATCTATTAAATTATAGTTTTGAAATACTAAAGATATATTATTTTTTCTATGATTACTATATCCTTTCTTTTGTATATCTTCATTCTTAAACAATATTTGTCCTGTTTGAGGTTTATCGAGTCCAGCAAGTAAGGAAAGAAGTGTAGATTTTCCTGCTCCTGACTTTCCTACTATCGCATAAAACTTCCCAAGTTCAAATTTTTGATTTACTCCTGACAAAACTTTTTCTTTAGAATTGGCATAACTATATGATACATTCTTTATTTCTAATATTTCCATCATTTTCTCCTAACTTATTTTTGATAATATTTCTTTAGGCTTCTTGATTAATATTAATGAAGAAGCAAATACAACTGATAAAACAATAATACTTATTAATATTAAATAACTTTGTCCAAGTGTTGTAATATTTAACATAAAACTATCATTTATTAAACTTCCACCAGAAATCATTGAGTCCTCTGAGTTAACGATTCCACCTGCAATTACTTTTAGTAATACATTTCCTAAAAATAAGGAAGATATTATACTTGGTATCGATATGAATAATAACTCGAATATAAATTGCATTATAATATGTATCTTAGATGTTCCAATAGATAAAAATATACCTATTTCATAAATTCTTTCTCTTAACCATAGAATCAAGATTAATGAAAGAACAACCATCCCACCTAACATAATAGAATAAGTCATTATTTTTATTATGTGTTTTATTCCACTCACTGACTCCAAAGACTCTTCAAACGCATTAGAATCTTTTTCAACAAAATACTTTGACTCATCAATTTTAAGCTCTTTTAATTTGTTTAAGGCTAAGTCTGTAGATTCTGCACTACCAGAATACATTAAAATTTTATTTGCGATTTTATTATTTTCTGATTTATTTAATATCTCTTGACTTGTTGAATAATCTACAAACACCATATTTTCACTAAAATCCGAAGATAGCCCTGTATATGTTTCATGTTTTTTACCAGAAAAGATCCCTATAATTTTAAATTTATGACTTTTTATTTTTCCACTTTTTTCAATATCTAGTAATTCAAGATCAACTTCATCACCTAATTTTAGATTGTTTTGTTTAGCAAATTCTTCATGAACAATAATTGAATCCTTATCATTTTCTCCTATATTTTTACCTTCTTTAATTGTAAATACTCCACTACTAAATAAAATATTTCTTTTAGTATTATTTGTAGCTTCGAGTGAAACAACATTCTTAAATTCGTCAGATAAATCTTCTCTATTTATTCTTTGTTCTCCGCTAACTACTTTAGCATCTTTTAGCTTTGCTAATCCATCATATTGCATTATTATTTCTTCAATTTCTTTTAATTTTTCAATATCTTTAAATTCATTAACATTAAAATAGTTACCATCTTTTCTTGTTATTGATATTGAAGAATTAGAACTTTCATATAAAGCCTTTTCTATTTCATCGCTTGATTTCATTATTGTTAAACAAGAATACAAGCAAGAAAGAACTATAGTTAATATGATAAAAATTATTAAAGTTCTATTTCTCTTTCTTGTAATATATGCTATAGCATTTTTTATCACTTTCCTAACTACTCCTTTCTATTTTCTTACTCCATAACTAATTGCATCTACTGGACAAGCATTTTTTCATAAATTATTCCTCCTTTATTTTTTTCACAATAGCATTTTATAGCTACTTTTAATATCATTCTACACACCTTTTATGAAACGTTGATGAAATATAATTTTTTATTTTTCCTACACTTTGAATTATACAGGAAGCCAGTCTGTAATTTGGTGGTATCTTTGCCAATCTTGACAGTAATACCCATAATTCTGTTAGCCACGGTCGATACCTCCTTCCGTAAAAATGGGCATAAAAATGCACAGATTTCTCCATTCACG
>ENA-ORSB01003171-ORSB01003171.1-human-gut-metagenome-genome-assembly--contig:-NODE-3171-length-11858-cov-2.509193_pt1 | contig 11858 bp, 7 predicted proteins | sample MGYA00242180_ERZ509144 | MGnify/ENA primary metagenome ERZ509144 (study PRJEB26280, sample SAMEA2338661) | human gut metagenome | biome: human gut; feature: human-associated habitat; material: faeces... | reverse complement strand
CGATCCGAAGACCGGGTTGTGAAAACTGTGACGAACGGTCTCCGGCATCAGCTTTTTCGCCGCTGTTCCGGTTGTTTTCGCTGCTTTATACAACAATTTTTTTATTTTTGCATATTTCAAAAAGTATTTATATTTGCAATGTAATTATAATATTAATGAAAAGAAAGTTATAGTTTTATCTATAGAAAACGAACCTTATTTTTTTGATACATAAAGCCATCTTATTTATAAGATCGGCTTTTTTTATTTTTAGTTCAATTATTTGATATTCAGTAAGTCAACTCTTCATCATAAAGACCTCCTTTTTTTCGAATTTCAACCAATAAAAATGTTCCTTTTTATTGGTCCTATTGTATAAATATCAGATAAAATATGTAATGTTTGCCCCTGAATTACCTTTTCTATTCTTCTGTATTTAAACAGAGAAATACATACACATACATACACACACATACAGCCAGGGGCAACATTACATTTTGTGTTTTACCGATATTAAAGAAAATAAAGTGGAGTGAATATACATACCGGCTTGGCCGGTAACGAATGGTATAACGATAAAATGAAAATATGAAAAGATTAATCCTCGGAATTTTTCTTGTCGTGTGGTGGTGTGGAAACCTTGTCTGCGCGCAGGATATTGCGGTTAAAACCAATCTTCTTTATTGGGCCACTTCAACACCCAACATCGGGTTTGAATTCGGGCTGGGCAAGCGTACAACCCTCGATCTGGTGGGGGGGTATAATCCGTGGACCCTTAATAAAGACGATAATAAGAAGGTCAAGCATTGGATGGTGATGCCGGAATTCCGGTACTGGTTGTGCGAACGTTTCAACGGACATTTTTTCGGTATTCATACCGGGTTTGCAGAATACAATATCAGCGGTGTGCGGATTCCCTTCCAAAATAAGTCTACCCAAGAGCATCGTTATGAGGGGTGGGCCACCGGGATCGGTATTTCTTATGGTTATACGTGGATTTTAGGTAAACGCTGGAATCTGGAAGCGAATATCGGTGCCGGATACATTTACACGAAGTACGACAAGTACGAGTGCAAGACTTGCGGTCGTTTCAAGGGTAACCAGAAGAAGCATTATTTCGGCCCGACGAAAGCGGGAATATCTCTTATCTACATTATTAAGTAATACCGGAAAAAGATGAAACATTTATATATCATATTCTTAGCGTTACTGGCATGTTGTCCGGAGGTGATACATGCTGAAAACGAGATCAGTTACCTTGCCGAAATCGGGATACAGAACCGGGGAGTTGTCAAGAAAGGCAGAGAAGTACAACTGACCATGCTGGTTGATTTGAGTGAACTTAAAATCAAGACACAGCATACGATAGCCTTGACTCCCATATTGCTATCCAAGGATGGAAACCGTGAAGCGGCTTTCCCACCGATCGTCATAGACGGTAAAGCCCGCAACAAAATGTATCTTCGGGCTCAGCGTCTGGAAAGTGTAGATATTCCCCCTTATCACGACGAGAATGCACAGGTTGTCATCCGTCGCCGTAACGGTAAAGATCAGGGGTACGAGTATCTGGCGACAGTCCCTTACGAACACTGGATGCTCGATGGGCGGATCGAACTGCGTGAGCAGGTGTATGGGTGTGTAAACTGTTCGGAAGGTAAAGCGGAACAGGTCCTGCCCGGGAATATTCTTCCCGCTTTCATCCCTGATTACAGAATTTGTACGATTGTGCCCGAACCGGAACCGGTGAAAGTCCGGGCTGAAACCCGTACGGCGCGTCTCCAGTTTCGTCAGGATAGTTACAGGATCCTTCCCGGATATAAGGATAATCGTTCTGAATTGGATACCGTGTCCCATTCGATTCAGCTAGTCGAGGATAACGAGGATGTTTCCATCACGGGTATTTTTATTACCGGTTACGCTTCTCCGGAGGGTACTGTGGCTCACAACCTCAAACTGTCGGAGAATCGTGCCAAAGCGTTGGCCGACTATATTTGCCGCCATGACAAGTTCGACCCTGTCATGATACACGTCGATTGGAAAGGTGAGGATTGGGAAGGTTTCCGTCTCGTGCTGGACAAGTTTCCAGGGCTTCTGAAACGTGGAGAGGTCGTGCGCATTATCGATGAATGTACAGGAGACCGTGATGTCTGTGAAAAACAGTTGCAGGAATTAGTACCTGCCGACATCTATCATCGCCTGCTCAACGAGATATATCCTCTTTTACGGCGTAATGAATATAAAATAGAATACAATGTTCGCAACTTCAATCTCGACGAGGCCCGGCGCATGGTGGACGAACGTCCCGATTTGCTGAGCTTGACGGAGATGTATAAAGTGGCCGCTTCTTATGAGAAGGGATCACCCGGATACGGGAAAGTTATGCAGGTGGCTGCCCGTTACTTCCCCGATGCACCGGCCGTCTTGAACGACCTGGCATTGGAGGCTATGGCAAAGAAGGAGTATGACAAGGCTGTGCAATTGTTAGAATATTCGAAGGTTACCTTCAGCGATTCCACGCTTCTCAACCCCCTGGGAGTTGCCTATGCCGGGGCCGGAGAGCCTTATAAAGCGGAAGACGCTTTCCGTCGTGCCGCCGAAGCAGGGGTGGAAGAGGCCCGGCATAACCTGACACAAGTGCAAGGAGTAATAGAACAATTATAATTTTCAATAAAACCATTAATTTTTGTATTTATGAAAGTGAAAAATTTAGTATTGATGGCCTTAGTGGCTACAATGGGACTTGTTTCTTGCAGTAAGGACGAGCATGAAGATGGTGTGAAAACGGATACTATGCCCAAAAGTGTGACGATCAAACTGCCTAATATCCAAAAGACTGTGAAGTCACGTGCTACGGGTGATGCAATGAAAGGTGGTTCCCAGGTTGCGTTGGAAAATTTCAAGGTGTTCTTTGTGGATGCTGCCGGCAACCTGCAAACCGTTCCTCAGTATGAGAATCAGGATCAACAGGTCTATTTCAGTAAAACAGATTCTGAGTGGGCTGAAATAGGTGAGAACGGAAAAGATATTACCTATCATTTCCTGCCCGCTGCCACCTCGAAAGTCGTTGTCGTGGGTAATATCGGTGACGTGGAGTACTCTACAATTGCAGCCCGTGTTGATAATATACCGAATGACAATGGAAGCGGTCACCCGACCTATCCTCTTTATGGTGAAGATGAGCTTGAAGAAAAAAAACTTGACGGGAGCGAAATTCATGACAATGTTTACACGGCGAACGTAACCCTGGAGCCACGTGTATCGCGTTTCGAAATCTATGGATTCCAGTATACCCAAGAGGGAGATGTTCCCAAGTATACCTCTGTCAAGTTACAGAAAATAGCATTGAACAATTACTATACACAGTCTAATTTCGTGTCTAAACTTCCTGTGGAGGATACTAAAGTATTTGAAACTATCGATCATACGGAAGTATGGGGTTGGATCGAAGATCGTTCCGCACCGTGGGCCGATGAATTGAATTTAGAATTGGCTGTCGGCGGGAAAAAATTCGTAGATGGTACGGATATTACCGATCCTGCTGAAGATGGAGAAGATGCCGCCGGAATCATCACTTACGGTTTAGCACACGTGACGGATGCTGCTAAGAATCCTGAGTTGTTGCTCGCCCTGCGCGGTGTGAACAGTAATTCAGAGGTGCCTCTCTATTTACGCGGACAGTTTACCAATGCTTCTGCCTTTACATCAGGAAAGATCTACCGGGTGCTCTACTCGTTCACGGATGGTGATTTCGACGAACCTGAGCGTTGCGTGGAGTTAAATGTGGATGTGGCAGACTGGACTGTCGTTCCTGTTTCTCCTGAATTCTAATAATTATTAAAGGGTGCGGAATGGCGGGTGTATCCCGTCTTCCCCCCTCTTTTTTCTCCTTGATGAAATAAAAATAAGATTTATGAAATTGACGAGTATTGTTTTCTGTCTGGCGTTGTTAGGAGGTGCGTTAACTTCTTGTATCGATGAGGATATAGATGACTGTTTTAGCATCAACAGGTTGACACTCAGCTATAAGGGAGATGGTACGACGGAAATATTCCCCGACAAGATCTGCCGGGTGGAAATGTATGTTTTCGATGCAGAGAATAAATGCGTCAATTCGCATACTTTATCCGACGATGAGTTAGCAAGCCGTACGGCTTTGCTTCCCCCGCTCAAAGCCGGGGATTACAGGATCGTCTGCGTGGGAAACACCCATCACACGAGAGTGGAGGGCCTCACCACTTGTGACTTTAACAAAATAGTATTTGCTGACGGGGATTATTTTGCCGATAAACAGGTTTCCGGCAACGACTCTCTTTATCACGCTTCAACGTCCTATACCGTGCTGCCTTTTACCGGCAGGGAAGAGGATGATCAGACCAAAACGATAGAATTTGCCAGCTCCCACTACGATTTGTTCGTAGAAGTGGTTGGGATTCCCGCTGTGGGAAAACGTGCAGGTTCATTGCCTGTACTTGAGATATGTGGTGTCTCGCCTTGTACCGATTTCGAGAACCGGGCATGCGGAGAGGCTACGGATTATTTGCTTGAAACTACATATGAGTCCGACAAAAAATTGCTGACGGCTCGTGCCAACATAATGCGGCACATGAATCACAGGGACGTGAACGTCTGTCTGCGTCAGGCTTCCGGGGAAGAGTTGCTGGCGGAGATCAACCTGGCTGATTTTTTGGCTGCTAACCCTATGATCGATTGTTCTAAACAAGAGGTGCTGATTCCGATCCAGATCGACTTCAAGGCGGGCGCGATAAAGGTCACCGTTCCCGAATGGTATGTTGAGCAAGTGAAACCTGAATTTTAAGACCCTTAAAATATGTGAAACATGAGAAAGATACTTTATGCGGTGTTCTTATTCGGCTGTTGTGCTTCTCTGCTCTCCGGCTGTATCAAAGAAAAATATACAGTCCCCTCTGAAAAGGGTGATGCGTTGGTGCAACTGAACATAGGCACCCGGGCCGTAGAGGAGACCGACGGTATTCCCACAAACAACGAGACTGTTCTGCACTCGTTGCGCGTATACGCTTTTGTTGATGGACAACCGGCCGGACACTTCTACACGAAAGACGGACTGGACGTGAACAATCCCTCGTTCCTGATGCACCTGACCATGTATTCCACCATGACACAGAAGGTGGACTTCTATGTCGTGGCCAACGAAGCGGCCATGGAAACACCGGGTTCTTCTGTCTTATTGACGGAAAACACAACGGAAACCCAGTTGAACCATTTTACATTCACGAAGCTGAATACGTCGAAAGGTTTGCCGATGTTTTGCAAACAGACGGAAACAATCGACTTGACGCAGTTGTCGGATAAGACCCCGGCCGATCCCGGACATGCAGGGCACACGTTGCTTCGGCAGGACCTTACGTTTGAACTGAAACGCCCGATAGGTAAGCTCGGCGTATTCGCAGCCAAGCCTGTCGGAGAGAATAGCAGTCTGCGTGTTACCGGATTGACCGTACTGGCATCCGGAACAAGGACACGCAATTACCTGATGCCGCAAACTGATGAAACACTGAAAGCGATAACAGGTATTACAGGTGATATCAGCCTCGAAGTTGTCGAAGAAGAGGTAACGAAAACTTTAGCTGAGAATGCCTCGCAAACCGATAAGGAAAACCCGGCGAACTATACACCTGTTCTGAACGAATCTTTCTATCTTTTCGAAAACCCTTGGGGTAGTACCTCATGGGACGTTAAGGGGGATAACGACGGTAATGTTCTTCGGGTAGACTATGAATTCGATGGAAACGCCCGAAGCGGTTTCGTATATATGCCTCCTATCGAAAGGAATAAATATTATACGGTCTGTTGCCTGATGCACAACGATGGTAAGATAACCGTCGAATATAAGGTGGCCGACTGGAATAAGGAGAATTACAATATCACTTTTGATTATCCGAGTTACGACAATCCGATAACACCTGCTGACGGAAGCTCGGTACCGGAAGATGGACAATACAGCCAACCGACTATTTGGTACAATAACGATGCTACTTCTGAGGAGGGCAGTTACTCTTTCACATTCTCGATATTCGGGCCTGATAAACAGATATGGGTTCCCACATTGCTTGATGCCACAGCTGGAGATTTTGAGATAACGGTTTATCAAAAAGGAGTGCTTGTCGATCCGGGAAATTATGTGGCTTCCTCTGACCCCTACCAAATCAAGATCAAGGCATTGAAGTCCACAAATGTGGACAAAACGGTAAGTCTCGCTATCTCTTACACGCCGGCGTGGGATCAGACAGGTAGTTCATTGTTATTAATTAACGGGCAGAGCGCTTCCTTGAAATGGCAGGGGAGTAACATTCCCGAGGCAATTGTGATAAAACAGATCGAAGTACCCATAAATAACTAACGAGCGATGAAACAGCTAGTATATCATATTATTGTTTGTGGCATGGCGGTACTGTTTCTTACCGCCTGTGAAAAAGACGACGATATTTCGGGCAGAAGCATGGAAAAGAACGGTAATAGCATCATTCTTAATCTATCGTCGGAGACGTTGCCTGTGAGCCGTGCCGGCAATGAACCCGGAGTGGAAATGGCCGTCAACCATATCGACGTTGTGATTTTCGAAGAGAACGGAGATTGGAAATGGCACGAGCGGGTGGAGGGCAGTGAAACCGGTAACGGTAAGATCACCTTAACAGCTAAGAGGAGCAGTTTCAATAAAGACACAAAGTATTGGGTATACCTGATTGCCAACAGCACAGCTCTGGCGGAAATATTCGATGCCAAAGATTTCGATCTGAATAAACTCAAGGCCATGACGCAGAGCGACCGGAATATCCACATGACAGGATTATCGCAGGTGAGCGGTGCCCCGCGGACTTTTCTGATGGACGGTGTGGCTTATGCTGGAACCGATGAACCCAATGCCCCCGAAACGGTAACTCTAAACTACGGAACGGCTACGGACAATACGGAACTGCAGGTTACCTTACGCCGTGCGGCAGCCAAGATTGTCGTCAGGATACAGAAGGGTGACAGAGTAACGTTCGATGACAGTAAGGAAGCCCATAATGCAGGATATTATTTGCGCAACATGCCTTATACAACATCGGTAATAGCGGATGTAAACGGTACGGCTGATCTGACAGATACCGATAAGTCCTCCGGCAGCTATTTCAACTGGACTGCGGATTTAATTACCGTGACCGCCTATACCTATGCTCATACGTGGATAAACGAAAGTGCGCTTGAAAAGGAAGTACGCCTGGTTGTGAATATTCCCATGAAGTATGAGGGGGATGGAGACGATGCACAGCTTCGTGAGAGCAACTGGTACCAGATCCCTGTCAGCGAAAAGAAAGCACTGGAACGTAATACCTGCTACGAGGTGGTAGTCAGTGTGAATGCGCCCGGAGCCAACGACCCGTCAAAACCGGTTGAATTGACTGATATGACTTATTCTGTGCAGGACTGGAACGAACAGATGATTCTGATTGGCGGTGAGGATGATCGTCCGGTCTACCTGACGCTGAATGAAAACGAGATAGAGATGCATAATATGGCGGATGACAATACTACACTGCGATTTGCATCGTCATCGGAAGTACATGCTGAAGTTGTAAGCGCTTATTATTACGACAAGTTCGGAGTGCAACGTTCTGTAGATGCTCAGACTCTCAGGCAAATCACCATAACCCCCGAGCCTGATGTAACAGGAAATATCGGCATTCATAGCCCGGTACCAACCAACAACACGATCCGCTATATCAAAGTGAAAGTCTTTAATGATGATCAGGTAGAACGTGAGGTCGAAATTATCCAGTACCCGTTGGAGTACATCATAAACATACAGAGTTGGTATTCTTATCGTGACGATTTTAAAACAAATAACGCCCGGCCTACCACGTATGAGTATATGGGAGACCGTATATACGGAATCAGCCTTGCCACGAGAAATATATCCAGCTGGAACGGACAATATGATTACGAAGCATCAGAAAGAAGTGGTTGGTGGGGTGAAATTAATACATCCAGCGGTTTTTTCCGATCTAAGTTTGTTTCCAGTGTAACGAACGGAAAATCAACCATTCTGCACTATTATTGGAATAGTGGGAATCAGAGAGAGACAAGCAGCACAGGAGAATACAATGGACGTTTGTACCATATTCGATTAACAGCAACATCGAATAAATATACAGTGGGACGTCCTCGATTGATTGAAGACGAAAGTAATCCCGGACTGATGGTTACAGATCCCGGAAAAGATAATGCTCAACTGGTCTCCCCATCTTTTATGATTGCATCTTCATTAGGTGGCTTTATGTTGGGGGCTGGAAATTTGACATTGGATGACAGCGACAATAGTTTGAGGGTTGCACGGGAGCATTGCGCTAATTATGTGGAGGTTGCAGAGGATGGAACGGTGTATGACGATTGGCGTTTGCCAACCGAGGCCGAATTGAAGATTATCATGGATTTTCAAGGAACAGAAAATGCAGATGCAGATGCTATAGATTATCTGTTAAATGCTGCATATTATTATAGTGCAAGCGGCAGGGTATCCAATTCTAAAAACAATATGAATGGAACCGGTGTTCGTTGTGTCCGCGACGTTTACAATGGCAAATAGACCGGTAATTAGTACGAAGAACAGATAAAGGATAAGACTATGATAAAAAGAGTAATACATACGGCAATAACTTTGGCTGTGCTACTGGTCTCTTGCCGGCAAGATGATCTGCCGGACTCGATGCCCACGGCACATGAAGGTTACGTGGCCCTTCGGTTCAGTGCCGATATTCCGGCTATGCAGGAGGTGGTAACCCGTTCGGTCGATCCCGACGGAGGTGGTGTACAGGACATGACACTGTTCTGTTTCGACAGTTACGGTCTTTTTACCACGACCGTCGAGGCCAAAGTTACCCCTACCGGGAATGGAGCCGGCTTAACAGGAAATTTCGAGGCCGAAGTGCCTGAAAATACCCGAACCGTACATTTTCTCGCCAATCAGAATATGTCGGAATTCAAGGAGGATAAATTTCGTAACAAATCGGAGGCCGAGGTTATGGCTCTGCTGGAGGGTTCGTCGGGGCGTATGATCTATTGGGCACGTTTTACCTGCGATCCGGATAACGATAGTAAGATCGATGCTCAAATGGCCGACAAGGGAAATATGATAAAGATGATCCGCAACCATGCGCAGGTTTCCATCGACAATCCGATCAACGGGTGGATAGAGGTGACGGGTTTTGTAGCCTATAACACGAATGCCTTTGGTACGGTAGCTCCCTATCACCCGGAAAAGGGATTCGATTTCGAGTGGCCGGGCGAAGACGATCCGTTTGTCACACTTCCGCAGAATGATGCCAGGATGAGCGACATCACGGATGTGACCACGGCCACGAAACAGTATATCTTCGAAAGTGAAAACAGCGCAGATGATCCTGTCAGTATCATCATTCGCGGACATGTTCCGGGTGAATCCACGGAAAAATATTATCGGGTGATGCTGATTGACGAAAAAGGCGATCAGATTCTCATACGCCGTAACCATCATTACAAGTTGAATATCAAGGGAGCCCTTTCTTTTGGACAGGAAAACTTCGCCGCTGCATTGACAGCAGCGGCCACGAACAACGTCTGGATCTCCATTTCCGACGAGGTGAACGAGGTAGAGGATCAGAATTACATTCTCACGGTTGAAAAGACCGGCTATGTGATAGATGGAGACGCTACGGGCGGAACCGGAAACTACACACTTTCTTATACTGTTAAAGGTAAAAACGGAACGACGATAACAAAAGACGACAAGGCAGATGTCTCGTGGATAGATAACCTCGTGGCTAGACAAAATATAGACAATAGTTTTGAGATTGAAGACGGGATTGGTAAGGGCAGTATCGTCATCTCTCTGCTTCCTTTGGGAAATAACGAGAAGCTGGAAGGTACATTGCTTGTAAAGAAAGGACGTCTGCAACGCAAAATTAAAGTGATCACAGTGAAGAGACAGGCGTTCACTCCTTCATGGGTAGGCACGCAGGTGTACGGAAAAATAAACGAGAATAATCCAACCGAAGACCGTTCGCACGTAACGGTGATGTTTACCATTCCCGAAACATGCCCTGACGAGCTGTTCCCGATGAAAGTGTACCTATCGGCCAACGAATTGGATATACGTTACGAGGCAGGTATGGCATTGCCCGTGGTCCGTAATGGCGACAAGGAGTGGTACAGTAGTGGAGACATCAAAACGGAACCGGACTATAAATTTCTATATACGGTCGAACAGGCCGGTGTGCAACGGGTTTATTTCGAGAATATCCTGTCACAGGCTGCCGGATATAAAGGGACGCTCTATATTGAGGCCGAACACTTCGAAACCATGACTCGGGAATTTACGTTCTCTGACACCCGTAAGTCCATCACGGTAACGGGACTGAAAGCGTATAGCGCCGATCCTACCCAAAATCCGGATGGATATGCAGATGACGAGTATGTGTTATACCGCCTGGTGCCGCAGAAGGTCAATGCTAAGGTGCAGTTTGATCTGCAACTCATGCAGAAACAAGGCGATGAAGTGGAAGATGACCAAAGAGGAACACCGTTCAACGCCGGAGAGAAAGATGAGTTCTTGCTATATTCACAGTATTTGTCGGATTATAAAGATCCGTCGGAAGCCGATATTGTGTCGTTTGATTGTAATTTCTATACTGACGAGGCAGATATGTGGTGGAGAAAGAACAATCCGGCAGGCGGTCGTATGTTGATGTTCAAACCGATAAAGCCCGGCAGTCCGACGGAAACCGGCAAATATTCGATTTATATGTACACGAACCGGGCAAAAAGCGCGGAAGTGGTCAGGATTGCCTCGAACCAACCCGGTAATGAGGCGGTACTGGCGGCAGATGCCGGTGATATGGGTATATATGCCGGTAATTCATACCGAAGCGTTACGTTTGAGCTGGCCAATTACAATCCGTTCCGTTTCGGGGCACGTGTAAAATATGCCGGTGAGGATTGGAAAGGGAAAGATGACGAACCGGATAGGTCCGCTTCAGCGGCAGATATTCCTGAAGTGGTAACCCCTTTGGTATGGACTTATCAACCCGAACAGGAGGTGGATATTGCCATTGACGTGACCAGTTTTTGCGGATCGGACGGAAACTCGGTAGACCCGTTCGGCAATGAGTTCGAAATTTATATCGATGCGCCCATGCTGAAGATTGATGAAAACCGCTTGGCGGCAAACAAATTGAATGGAACGAAACTAAAGGCCGATCCTGCGGTTCCGGGACGTTTCATTTATACAGTGGAGGCTGACAGGGAGGCCGAACGTAACTATGGTACAAATGCAATCGAAAACATAGACAATACAACGACTATTTCAGTAAACCAAAACGGAGAGCGTAAAACCTTGCCGTTTATCACAAATAGCATTGTAAGTGCGGGCGACATCACGATTTCCTCCAACGAGAAACAAGTAGTGTATTATAGTAAGACTTTCCGGGTAACCAACCGGTCGATTACGGGAACGCTCCGTTATGCAACCGCTGACGGTGTAAAGGATGTGCCTGTCGGTGCGTTCGTCTCTTTCGAGCGTGTCGGCAACAACAGTCGTATCGGTTCGGTTACCGTTACGGCTGACGGCCGATATGAATTGCGCCTGCGCAGGGAGTACGAGTTCAACTGGTATTCCGACAAAATCGAGTTGCATTACGAGGATACTGCCGGAAACGTTTATCACAAAATCTACGATAATTTGGCTGAGCTGTTCGCAAAGCCGGATATTGAACTTCAAGCGGCTACCGGTAACTGATATTTTGAATGATACAATCGGAAACTCCGGACGCTTCCACGTTCGGAGTTTTTCATAAATCATAATACCAAGCGACATGAAAATTCTG
>ENA-ORSB01003165-ORSB01003165.1-human-gut-metagenome-genome-assembly--contig:-NODE-3165-length-11882-cov-3.941321_pt1 | contig 11882 bp, 8 predicted proteins | sample MGYA00242180_ERZ509144 | MGnify/ENA primary metagenome ERZ509144 (study PRJEB26280, sample SAMEA2338661) | human gut metagenome | biome: human gut; feature: human-associated habitat; material: faeces... | reverse complement strand
AGCCTCCAACTTTTGCCGATTGGCGGAAGGGGAGAGCGAGTATTTTATAAGCCAGCGGTAGATGTACCGTTGCAACACACTGCACAAAACGATTGATACCACAAGTATGATGATGACGGGCGTTGCCACGGGCGTGATGTTGATGTCGTGGCATAGGTAAAGGTAGTTATCGACAACGGTAAAGAGGACCGCCGCGAGGGTTAGAACCAGACTTATTCTTTTAGCCCGTTTTTGGAGTGTATTAGCCATATCCGCAACTGTTTGTAATGGTTACGGAGGTGAAGTTATAATCGTAATTCCGAATAGTCACAAAAAAAGAGTGATAGTTGCAGCTGTCACGCTAACTATCACTCTTTTTGTGCGATTTTCAAACAAAAATCGTACTTTATCCGTCAAACCAGGCCGGAAACCGCCCGTCACTTCTTCCGCATCAAGGTGATTTTTTTGCTGGCTTCCCGTTTGTTGGCATCCACTACCTTGATATACCGCTGGGTGGTCGTAATACTTTTGTGCGCCATGATGCTCTGGATGGTGCGGATGTCTGTCCCGGCAGCCGCCTGCAGCGTCGCGAAGGTTCTGCGATAGGAGTGGAAGGAGATGTTCTTGGTGATCCCCGCCGAGCGGATCCACTCCTTCATGTAGGTCTGGGTCCAGCAGCGCTGCAACCCCTTGAAGACCATTCCCCGCTTGTCGGGGTTGTAGCCGATCAGGTCCAGCGCCTCCTCGCTGATGGGGATGATGTCCTCGGCACGGTTCTTCTGGGTGACGATGTGCACGCACTTGCCGCCGGCCGAGTAGTCCACGATGTCCTCCCAACAGAGGACGAGTATGTCGCTGATACGCAGGCTGGTCATGCAGGAGAAGAGCGATGCCGTCTTCAGCACGGGCTTCTTGCAAGGTGTCTCGGCCAGCTTGTAGAGTTCTTCTACTGAAAGATAATCCTTGACCACATCCTCCGTTTCAATCTTGTCCAGGAAATCATTGACATTGGTCTTTATCAGCCCGTTACGGTAGAGGATTTTCAGAAGCCCCCTGAATGTAGACCAATATCCCGATGCGGAGTTGCGCGTGATGCGTCCCTTGCGCTTGAGTTTGTTGGCTGTCAGCAGGTATTCGCGGAACTTGTTGCAGAGGTCGATGTCGATCTCCTCGAAGGTGCACTTGCCGTGTACGAAGTTGCGGAAGTGGAGGTAGACGAACTCCCATTTGGGGTCATGTTTGCGGAGCTGACTGCGGAAATACTCCAGAAAATCTGCTTTGAGTTTGTACTTGTCGAAGAAATCATACCGTTCATTAACGACAGATTCAAATCGGCGGCAGCGGATAGCTTCGGCTTTCTCGGTCATCGCTTCATTGAAATTCTGTTCACGCTTGTTTCTCGGATTGGCATAGATATAAATGCCAAGCGATTCATGACGGATAACTTTCATCGTTTCCTTGTCTCGATACCCCGGATAATAATCCAGATAAAAAGACAACATCCTGCCTTTTAACGGACGTGTCCTTAATGTTACAGTTTTGCATTCATGCATAGTGGTATATTTTTGATTATTACTAATTCGCTGGCAAAACTCTATCATGTAGTCATGCAGATGATTTTCAGCAGGGATTAATTTTAGAATAATTTACGGATAGCCATAAAATAGTTGCAAATAGGGCTATTTGCGGACACCCATCACCCGGTCAAACTCTACTTTCAAGAATCTAACGAATCGTCCGTTCTTCTCACGGTTGATCTGATGGAACTGCAAAATACCATAGACCGAATCACGGGACAGCTTGAATTTCTCCATCGCCTCCTTAACAGTGTAATATTCCACCTTGCTCTCCTGTTCGGAACTCTTTGAGAGGTCGAAGTGAAGCTTTGAGTAGAATATCTGTCCGTGCTCTTTCTTGGATGGGATATTATTCCGGTACACTTGGGAGCGGATGGCAACACGTGTCATGCCGTACTTCTCTTGAATTTCTTCCGGCGTGTACCACTCAGTTAGGTCGGAATCCACCTCGTATTTGGCAAAGGCGGCATCGATATGCTTCTTGCTATAATAATTGAACTGGCGTATTCTCACCTTAGGTACTTTGTGTTGCCGTGTGTAAGTCCATACCCATTTGGCATTGACCTTGTATTTTTCTGCAATCTCTTCGGCGGTGTAATATTCGGAGATATCGAAATCTTCTTTGGGCATGATACGTTCATAAGGTTTGGTTTTCATCATCAACTCAATATCCGCACGATGGATTAGCGACTTCTTGCCGCTAATTCTTGAAGCGCGAAGTTTGGATTCCTTTACCAACTTATAAATGTATTGCCGAGTTACGCCCATAAGTTTTGCAGCTTGGGCAAAAGAGAAGAAATCCTGTCCCTCGGCAGCTTGTCGAGGTTGCAGTAATTCTTGCGACCGTTTCAACTGTCGCTTACGTTCCCGGATGCGCTCCTTGTAGCCAAGATTGGAGCACTGGTGGCTACAATAACAGGTCGTTGTCTTTTGAGCTATGAATGGCTTTCCGCACCATTGACAAATCTTTCTTACTTCCATATTTTTCTCCTTTACATTGGGGATAATTTCGCCTTATTTCTCCCGGATTTTGTCAACACATGTAAACCACTGTCAACACACGTCAACTAATGCGTCACTGTGACATTCGGGCTAACCGTGAATTTCCGTCGCGGTAGAAATAGGATAGAAAAATATGGATAAAAACCGTTACCTCCAAATACGGACTGGAAACTGTTAAAATAGAAAAGTCGCTGTATTTCAGCGACTTTATTCTAAATAGCTATGGTTGCTTATGGCTGTTTACAAGCCATCACTTGCCGATGCAGCATATTTACATCACTGATTACCAGTGACTATTCATTTTAATCGGTACAACCTCTGTTTTTGCAAGTACACAGAATGTGGGGACAAATGCAAACCGTTGTATTTCACAGTTTTGCATATACGTGTTGTACCGCCTCTTTTCAGCCCTTTTGTGGAATATTCGCTATCAGATTCAACGCGTTGAATGATAGGGAATTTCCGCATGGATGTTACAGAACGCTTGCTGAATACAAAGGTAGTGCTTTTCTTGGAATTACTGCGGTTTGCAGTCGAATATTTCTGATTTACTTGGAAAAATGTACTGATACTAGCTATTTTCGATTGATAAAATGCAATATGTGACAATTTATTCGCTATAAAAAATGTGGTTACATTTGTTTATTCACTTGGAAAAATGTATTTTTGCGTTTGGAAGAACAAGCTCATATCATGCTAAAAAGAAAAATAGAAACATATTTAGTCGATTGGAAAAAGTCAGAGGATAAAAAGCCTCTTGTGATAAAGGGTATTCGTCAGTGTGGAAAGACATACATTGTTCGGAAATTTGCAGAGGAGAATTATGAAAATGTGGTTTATATGAACTTTATTCTCGAACCCGACAAAAAGTCTGCCTTTTCTGGCAATATAGATGTCGATACCATTATTCTCAACCTTTCGGCTTTGATTCCGGGTAGTCGGTTTGTTAGTGGAAAGACCTGTATTATTTTTGATGAAATTCAAGAATGTAAGGAGGCAAGGACAGCATTGAAGTCATTCCATATAGATGGTCGCTTTGATGTTATTGCTACAGGTTCACTTTTAGGAGTGAAAGGCTACGGCAAGAGTAAAAAGAAGAAGGACGAAGGGGAAGGGCAAGATTCTGTCCCCGTAGGGTATGAGACTGTGATTGATATGTACCCATTGGATTTCGAGGAGTTTTTATGGGCAAACGGAATTAGTGATGCGGTCATTGATTCTGTTAAATCATGCTTTGAGAACGAAAAGGCTGTTCCTGATGGGATTCACAAGGCAATAATGGAACTTTTGTACAGATATGTCATTGTTGGGGGGCTGCCGGAAGTGGTGAACTGTTTCCTTGAAACGAAGAACATCGAACTAATATATAAGGTGCAGCGTAATCTTATTGCAGAATACGAAGAAGATATGGTGAAGTATGCGGACGATGCAGACAAACCTCATATTCGGGAATGTTTTGAATCCATACCTAAACAGTTGGCTAAGGAAAACAAGAAATTCCAGTATTCTGTAGTCAAGAAAGGTGGACGGGCTTCACAATATATTGGTAGCATCCAATGGTTGGAGGATGCAGGTATAGTCCGTAGATGTTATAATACACAAATTACGGAACTGCCGTTAGAGGGTAATTCCATCAAAGAATGCTTTAAGGTATATACTACCGACATAGGTGTTCTTATGGCAATGCTTGATTACGGTACACAGGCAGATATTTTGAAAGGTAATCTTCTCGGATACAAAGGAGCTATCTTTGAGAATCTGATGGCTGATTTCTTATGCAAGTCCGGACAAAAACTATACTACTTTCATAAAGACAGTGGGCTTGAACTGGACTTCTTGGTAAGATTCAAAGGAGAATGCGTTATTCTTGAAGTCAAGTCAAAGAGCGGTAAGGCAAAAAGCATGACTACGGTTTTGAAGAACAAGAATGTGTATCATGTCAAGAATGCAATCAAACTGGGGCAATACAATGTAGGACGTGAGGGAGAGATACTAACCATTCCGTTATACATGGGGTTTCTTGTCAAGGACAAGATTGCGGATGCTATCATTCCGGATGTGGATTTAAGTTTATTGACTACTATTTAATTTTATAGATTATGGCAAAGCAGATATTTTTAATTTTTCTTGCAAGTCCTTTTTTATTATACAATATTACATAGCTTCATAAAATCCGACAAGATGCGCATCCTTAAGTTTGCTCATTTTAACGAAAGGCATTTTCTGGTTGATGCGGAGTCTTAACAGCATAAAAAATATAATCGTTTTTATTGATAATTTATATCAGGTTAAATAGATGTGTAAGATATATAACATTAGCGATAATCCTTTTGCCCGATTTAGTGCAGAAGAGGAAGAAGATTTACGGAGTATCTTCTTGAAACCTCGTTATTATGACGCATTAAAATCGAATGCAAGGCAGGGTAATAGTCGAATACTCGTTGGTCAGAGAGGGTTAGGTAAATCAGCAACAATTCATATGCTTTTTGAAGACTTAAAAGCCAATGGAACTCTTCCTTTACTTTTCACACGTTATGAGGAAATACCTCTGAGTGATAACAAAGGATATTTTCTCTACAAGATAGTACAATCGCTGACAAAAAGTCTTGCAGAACATTTGTATAAGAATCGAAAAGATGCCAAACTTCTCTCAAAAGAACAAAGAGGGCGTCTTTCATATTTAGTTGAGATGTTTTATGATGATGAAATTGCTGAAGACTATCTCAAACAGGCTCAAATTATCAAAACAAAGAAGCGAAATAATTGGTTTCGCAGGCTGTTTAATAAAAATTTAAATTTGATAAATGGCGTTGTTAATGGTGCGATTAAAATTACTTCTTCGGTGGTTCGGCAGAGCATGGGATTGCCGGAGAATAATGATACAGCAACAAATACAGCCATATTCGGGGAAATTCCTATCAATGAAATTAATAGCCTTTCTATGAAAGAGGTCGTAGATAAAGGCAATGACAAAATTATTTCTATACTTAGGCTTCTTGTGGATATAGCACTGAGTCTTAAATATGAGTCTATTGTAGTTTTGTTTGACAAAATTGACGAGTTTGCAGCGATAAATGCAGATGTAAATAAGGTTGCAGAATTTACCTTGCAAATTTTGACAGATACAGATTTGTTGTATACTAATAAACTGTCTATTGTATTTAGTCTGTGGTCAGAGGTAAAACGTACCCTTAATGGTCGTGGGGTACGGTTTGACAAATTCCAAGACATTGATATTTCATGGCGTGATGAAGAACTTGAACATATAATAGATAAAAGGCTTTTATTCTATTCGATTAATAAGAAAGCACCTGTTACCCTCAAATCTCTCATTCCATTTGAGAACGATAGAAAGACTATTTTGAGTTTAGCAGGAGGGTCACCAAGGTCGCTAATATCATTAATGAATAGATTATACGATGAAGAAATGGGGAATAATGCTATCAATAGTGATGTTGTGTCATTTTCTCCGGCAGCTATATCAAAGGGATTGATTGAGTTTTGCAGACGCTTTGACTATGAGTCACTACAGCCCTCAAGGATATCAGATAAAAATAATTATTACAATTGGCTGAACAAAATCTTGCTAATGAAAAAACCATATTTTACTATTTCTGAATTATGTGGCGTATTTAATATTAAAGCTGCAACTGCTCGAACATATATTTCTCAGATGGAGAAACTTGGAATTATTTTACCAGATGCATCAGAGAATGATGATACAATTTATCGAACTATGGATCCACGGATATGTTATCTCATGTCAAGAGGAGTATCAAGTTTAAATTAGAGTCAGTAAAGCCTTGATGTGTCATGTCTGATGCATTGAGGCTTTGTATTTATTCGACATTTTGAATAACTGCAAAGCGATATGATAGGTGATTTTTTAATTCTGTCTTGATTGTTTACGTTTTTGCTCATAATGTTCATCTATCATTTGGGTTACTTCATCCATTGAAATAAGCCCTTCTATATGCTTACGGGCGGTTTCAATGAGGAAATTAGATACACGTAGATTGTCAACAGCTTGTAAGCCGATGGATACTCTCCATAACTTGGCTCTTTCCCGTTTTCCCAAATCTTTATCGTTCAAATATTCATCAAATATATGCATATACTAATTCATCTGTTTGATTATTATGCCAGAGGTTGCTTTGCAAGATGCAAAAGTACAAAAACGATTCCGATTATCGAATATAATTCGCTATATTTGCACTATAAAATCGTATCAAAGAATGAAACTGAATAGAATAAAGGCTGTATTATCTGAAAAAGGTATATCTCAAACATGGTTGGCAAAGAAACTTGACAAGAGTTTCAGTATGGTAAATGCTTATGCCTGTAATAGGATTCAACCAAATTTAGAGACCTTGCAACAGATAGCAGAGATATTGCAGGTCGATTTGAAGGATTTGATAACCGACAAAAAGGATAGGTGATATGAAGCAATTTTCGGAAGCTACACGGGTACAGATGCCTGCAATGGTTCACCTCACCCGAATAGGATATACTTACTTTGGTAAGTTGAGTGAAGATAAAAATGGCACAGTCTATGACGGTGACACAAATATTCTTTTGCAGGTATTTGAACGGCAGTTTAAGAATCTGAATCCCGGACACGAGGGAGAGTTTCTTCAAGTTTTGAAAGATATTCGCAAGGAACTGAACGATGATGATCTCGGTCGGGGCTTTTACAATCGTCTCAAAGCCGTTTCGCCTGTCAAGCTGATAGACTTTGATAACATCGGGAATAATACGTTCCATTTCACAGCCGAATTTACCTGCCGGAACGGACAGGATGAATTTCGCCCTGACATTACTTTGTTCGTAAATGGGTTGCCACTTTGTTTTGTAGAAGTGAAGAAGCCCAACAATCACGGTGGAATGTTGGCAGAGAGCGCACGAATGAACAAAGAACGCTTTCCCAATAAGAAATTCCGCCGTTTCATCAACATTACGCAGTTGATGATATTCAGCAATAATATGGAATATGATGCGTTGGGCGGCATCGTACCTATACAAGGGGCTTTCTATTGTACAGGGGCACGTTCATACGCACCATTCAATTGCTTCCGTGAGGAAAATTTAAGCGGTCAGAAAATCGCATCGTTCCATTGTGATTATCTGTATAAGGAGATTGACAAGATGGTGGAAAAACAGATATTGTCTGATTACAACTGCCAAGTCATTCATACAAGTCCTGAATATCAGACAAATCTCGGTTTCAATACTCCTACAAACCGAATTTTGACCTCTATGTGTTCGCCAGAACGGTTGTTGTATATCATTAGATATGGTATTGCCTATGTCCGTATGGAGCGTGAGGTGGATGGAAAAATAGAATCTACTGACCAGAAGCATATCATGCGTTACCAACAATTGTTTGCATCGTTAGCTATTCGTCAAAAACTGTCAGAGGGAGTAAAATCGGGCGTAGTATGGCATACACAAGGGAGTGGTAAAACCGCCTTGTCATACTATCTGACCTATATTCTCAACGATTTCTACTCCAAACAGAATAAGGTCGCCAAATTCTATTTCATTGTAGACCGCCTTGATCTTTTGGAACAAGCCACACAAGAGTTTGAAGCTCGTGGGCTGGTAGTATCTACTGCCAATACAAGAGCTGAACTGATGGAGCAGTTCCGCAGTAATCAGGCTCAACAAGGTGTAAGCGGACAGGCGGAAATCACGGTAGTAAACATACAACGTTTTGCCGAGGACAAGGAGAAAGTGCGTATCAGTGATTATGCAACCAACCTCCAGCGCATCTTCATTCTTGACGAAGCACACCGAGGATATAAGCCCGGTGGCTGTTTTCTTGCCAATCTCTTTGATGCCGACACCGATGCGGTTAAAATCGCACTTACAGGTACACCGCTGTTAAAAGAGGAACGTGCCAGTTGCAAGGTATTCGGAAACTATTTGCATACCTATTATTACGACAAATCCATTGCGGATGGCTACACGCTGAAAATCATACGTGAGGATATAGAAACTTCTTACAAAGAACGTTTGTCTGATGTGTACGACAAACTGGAAACCCTTGTGCAAAAGAAAGATATTCGTAAGTCGGAAATCATAGAGCATCCAAGTTATGTAAACGAGTTAGCCCGTTACATTATGACAGACTTGAAAGAGTTTCGCAAGATACAGGGTGACGATACTTTGGGTGGTATGGTCATTTGTGAAACCAGCGAACAGGCAAGACGACTTTATGATGTATTCCAAGAGGAGTGGCAGAAGTATCAGCCAAAGCCCATCAAGATAAAACTTGCCGATGGTTCGTATGTAGTGGGTGAACCGGAAGTGGATTACAAATCAAAATACAGACCGCTGAAAGCTGGAATCATTCTTCACGATACGGATGACAAGGAAACTCGCAAGCAGATAGTCAAAGACTTCAAGAAAAATATGACAGTGGATATTCTCATTGTCTTTAATATGCTTTTGACTGGTTTTGATGCGCCACGCTTGAAACGCCTGTATTTCGGGCGCAAACTGAAAGACCACAATCTGCTTCAAGCCATAACACGTGTAAACCGTCCTTATCCCGGTATGCGTTACGGTTTTGTCATTGACTTTGCCGACATCAAGCGCAACTTCAAGGAAACCAACGAAGCATATTTACAAGAATTAAACCGCTTTAATGACGTGGATGAGACTGGCGAATCCGCTGCCGCCGATACCTTTACCCAAGTCATTGAGGACAAGGAAGAGATATTGAATCAGATGAAGAAAGTTCGGCAAACGCTTTTCAATTACACATACGATAATGCGGAAGAATTTTCTTCTGAAATCTCCACCGAAGAGGATAAAGCTGTATTGCTCGACCTCAAACAGGCATTGGAATCAGCCAAGAACATGGCGAACATCGTGCGTACATTTGGTGATGATGAAATGAAAGAGCAATTTGCCAAACTCGAAATCACCAAGTTGCCGCAACTACTCTCTGAGGTGCAAAGACGGATAAGTATCATCAATCAGAAAGAGGCTTTCAATACAAATGAGGAAACGAAAACTCTAATCAATGAGGCAATGATGGATATAGAGTTCACTTTCTCCAAAATAGGACAAGAGGAAATGCGCCTTATATCCGGTGGTGTGGAATTGAAAGAGAAATGGCAACGTACCATTTCTTCATTTACCCAAAACTTCGACCAAGACGATCCGGAGTTTATCTCGTTGCGTGAAGCCTTTATGGAACGCTTCAAGGAACACGGTTTTGTGATTGACACGATAGCCAAGTTCAACGAAGAAACACAGGCTTTGGATGAAATCATCGGTCGTCTGCAAGACTTACAAAAGCGCAATAATGTCTTGTTGAAAAAGTACAAGGGCGATGAAAAATTTGCTCGTGTACACAAGCGTATTCGTGAAGTGAATAAGCAGAGGGAAGATAAGGGACAGAAGCCTATGTTCTCTTTCCTTGACGAAGAGATTGCTGCCATTCTCAATATTATAAAAGAGGATGTGGATGCCAAAGTGTATGATCGTAACGACATTCTGAAAAAGGATGCTTATTTCGGACGCACGGTGATGGCTCTTATCAATGGATGTTTGTTCCATTTCCCACAAATAAAGCCCGAAATGGAGGATTACAAATTTATTCAGACACGCATTTCACAACAGTATATCAACCAATATAACGCCACTTACGGCATTGCATAAAGATTATGTCAGATATTAAAGAAAAAACATTAAGGCTCATCGACGGACTTAAAGCCACCTGCCAATCATACGGTATGGGAAACGATGGTAACGAATATAAGATTATCACTCAGGTATTTCTCTATAAGTTCCTGAATGACAAATTCGGTTATGAATTAAAAAATGCGAAAAGTGAGATTGCCAAGAAACTGACCGGGGATGTAAAATGGGAAACAGCATACGAGAATCTTTCTGATGATGAACGTATGCTTATTCAGAGTGCCATCTCTCCAGATGTTCCGATGCTTGAACCTTATCATCTGATAGCCAATCTTTGGAATCAACAGGGAAAAGGGGATTTTGATACTATCTTCGATTCCACTATGACAGATATAGCGGAACAAAATGCAGATATATTTTCCACGCAGACCACAGCCAACACGAAGATTCCATTGTTCGAGGCATTGACACCGTTTGTGACCGATTCGGCACAACGTGCGCCATTCGCCCGTGCTCTGGTGGATAAACTCGTGAATTTCTCCTTTGAAGAAGCGTTTGCACAGAATTACGATTTCTTCTCCAGCATCTTTGAGTATTTGATTAAGGATTATAATACCGCTGGAGGTGGAAAATATGCGGAGTATTATACGCCTCATGCCATAGCAACGATTATGGCTCGTCTGTTAGTGGGGGATAATGTTGATTTGCATAGCATGGAATGTTATGACCCCTCGGCAGGAACAGGTACGCTTCTGATGGCACTTAGTCATCAAATAGGAGAAGAACGCTGTACCATCTTTTCGCAAGATATTTCCCAGCGAAGCAACAAAATGTTGAAACTTAATCTGCTACTTAACGGACTTGTGTCTTCGCTTGATAATGCCATTCAAGGCGATACACTTGTAAGCCCTTACCATAAGAGCGATGACGGACAACAGTTACGCCAGTTTGATTTTGTGGTGAGCAATCCTCCTTTCAAGATGGATTTCTCTGATACCAGAGAGAAGATTGCCGCCATGCCAGCCCGTTTTTGGGCAGGAGTTCCAAATGTACCCGCCAAAAAGAAAGAGTCAATGGCTATATATACCTGTTTCATTCAGCACGTTATCAATTCACTGAAAAAGACAGGCAAGGGTGCAATTGTCATTCCGACAGGTTTTATCACGGCCAAAAGTGGCATTGAGAACAAAATTCTTCATAAAATTGTAGATGACAAAGTGGTATTTGGCTGTGTTTCTATGCCAAGCAACGTGTTTGCCAATACAGGTACAAATGTCAGTGTGCTGTTCTTTGACAGGTCTGCAACTGCCGACAAAGTAATTTTGATTGATGCCAGCAAATTGGGCGAGGAATATAAAGATGCTAACGGATTGAAAAAGGTGCGTCTGAACGATGAAGAGATAGAAAAGATTGTCGGCACATTCCAGCGAAAGGAGGCTGTGGAAGATTTTTCTGTGGCTGTCTCTTACGATGAGATAAAGGAAAAGGGATATTCTCTTTCTGCTGGGCAATATTTCGACATCAAGATTGATTATGTAGATATAACGGAAGAAGAGTTTAATTTCCGAATGGCGGACTACAAGCAAATCCTTTCCGAGCAATTTGCAGAGAGCCATCGTTTGGAAGAGGAAATAATGAAACAGTTGGATGCTTTGCAGTTCAACGCAAATGTAG
>ENA-ORSB01003164-ORSB01003164.1-human-gut-metagenome-genome-assembly--contig:-NODE-3164-length-11884-cov-5.962296_pt1 | contig 11884 bp, 12 predicted proteins | sample MGYA00242180_ERZ509144 | MGnify/ENA primary metagenome ERZ509144 (study PRJEB26280, sample SAMEA2338661) | human gut metagenome | biome: human gut; feature: human-associated habitat; material: faeces... | reverse complement strand
GTGCAGCTGACGGAGGAGGGGATGGCAGCCGTTTGCGCCCTCCTGCTGTGACGGGGAACGCGGCTATGCCCGCCCGCGGAGCTTCCGCTTCTGCGTTCGGCGCAAGGCCGTCAAAATTTTACAAGAATTTTTGCAAAACCGCTTGACGTAGACCCGCAGTCGTGTTATTATGATAGCACCTCTTTTGCGGGTTTATTTTTTATGCCCTTTTTCAAGGGCGCCTGCAAGCGCGAGGGAGGCTTATTAACCGATAATGGAGGTGCCGAACAATGACTGTCAAGATCACCCTGGCCTGCACGGAGTGCAAGCAGCGCAACTACAACAAGGAGAAGAACAAGAAGAACTCTCCGGACCGTCTTGAGATGAAGAAGTATTGCCGTTTCTGCAAGAAGCATACCCTTCACCGCGAAACCAAGTGAGGATAGGAGCTTAGAGATGGCAGACAATAAAGCAGCCACCGCTGCAGCCCAGACTCAAAGCGACAAGCCCAAAAAGAACGACGGCAAGAAGAAGGTCTCCTTCTTCGACAAGGTCAAGAACTTTTTCAAAGGGATCGGCAAGTATTTCAAAGATACGAAGAGCGAGCTGAAAAAGGTCGTGTGGCCCAGCAAGAACGACGTCAAAACCAATACGATCACCGTTATCGTGGTCGTGCTGGTCGCAGCTGTCGTGCTGATCCTGCTGGACCTCATCTTTGGCGGCGCCATCCACCTGTTGATCGGCGCCTGAGCGCGTTGAGCGGAGGCAAAGACAATGGCTGAGCAAGCAAATTGGTATGTGGCACATACCTATTCCGGCTATGAGAACAAGGTCGCAACCGATCTGATGACGATGGTGGAGAACCGCCACCTGCAGGATCTGATCTGCGACGTCAAGGTTCCCACCGAGACCCGCATTGAAGAAGTTTTTGACAAGCGCGGCAACAAGACCGGCGAGAAAGAGGTTCAGTCGAAGCTCTACCCCGGCTACGTCTTTATCAAAATGGTCATGAACGACAACACCTGGTACATCGTGCGCAACACGCGCGGCTGCACCGGCTTTGTCGGCCCGGAGTCCAAGCCCGAGCCCCTGACCGAGGCGGAGGTTGCCAAGATGGGCGTCGAAACCACCGTTGACCTTGAGGTCGAGTACAAGGTCGGTGATACGGTTGAGATCACCGCCGGTCCGATGGAAGGCTCCGTCGGCACCGTCGACGAGATCGACATTCCTGCGCGCAAGGTGCGCGTAAGGATCACCATGTTTGGCCGCGAGCTTCCGGCAGAGCTGGAGCTGCATCAGGTCAAGCTGTTCTGAGTTTTTCTCAGGACACCCTAGTTTCCGGTAAAGACCGCGAACGGGCCTGTGCCCGGGGTACGGTTTTTATAGGGCGCGCGGAGGTCGTGCGCCCGTGGGAGGTCTGCACCGCAGGCCGCAACTCACCACAAAATTTGGAGGTGCAAGTATTATGGCACAGAAAATCACTGGCTACATCAAGCTGCAAATTCCCGCCGGCAAGGCAACTCCGGCTCCCCCTGTTGGTCCTGCTCTGGGTCAGAAGGGCGTCAACATCATGGCGTTCACCAAGGAGTTCAACGAGCGTACCAAGAACCAGATGGGCATGATCATCCCCGTCGTCATCACGGTCTACGCTGACCGCTCCTTCTCCTTCATCACCAAGACTCCTCCGGCGCCCGTTCTGATCAAGAAGGCTGCCGGCATCGACACTGCTTCCGGCGTGCCCAACAAGAACAAGGTTGGCTCCATCACGCTGGCTCAGGCCGAGGAGATCGCCAAGACCAAGATGCCCGACCTGAACGCTGCTTCCCTGGAGGCCGCTGTCAGCATGATCAAGGGCACCGCCCGCAGCATGGGCGTTACCGTTGAGGGCTGAATAGGAGGGTAATACGCAATGAAACACGGCAAGAAGTATATCGACGCTGCTAAGCTGATCGAGAATAACAAGACTTACGATCCCAACGAGGCCCTGGAGCTGTGCTGCAAGACCGCTACCGCTAAGTTCGACGAGACCGTTGAGCTGCACGTCCGCCTGGGCGTTGACAGCCGTCACGCCGACCAGCAGGTCCGCGGCGCTGTTGTCCTGCCCAACGGCACCGGTAAGAACGTCCGCGTTATCGCCATCGCCAAGGGCGACGCCGCCAAGGCCGCTGAGGCTGCCGGTGCGCAGGAGGTCGGTGATGACGATCTGATCGCCAAGATCGCCGGCGGCTACCTGGACTTCGACGTTCTGGTCACCCCCCCCGACATGATGGGCCGCGTTGGCCGTCTCGGTAAGGTCCTGGGCCCCCGTGGTCTGATGCCCAACCCGAAGGCCGGCACCGTTACCCCCGACGTCGGCAAGGCTGTTACCGACGCTAAGGCCGGTAAGATCGAGTACCGTCTGGACAAGCAGAACATCATCCATGTGCCCATCGGCAAGGCCTCTTTCGGTGCCGAGAAGCTGATGACCAACCTGGACACCGTCCTGGATGCCATCGCCAAGGCTAAGCCCGCCGCTGCCAAGGGCCAGTACTTCAAGAGCGCTACCATCGCCACCACCATGGGCCCCGGCGTCCGCGTTGCTACCAACAAGTACGGCGTATAAGTTTTTCAGCTTTGAGCTGAAAAGCGCTTGACAAACGCACGTTCGCGTGCTATACTAATTAGGCTGTTTTTGAGACAGCAGGTGCCGCAAGGCATAACGGGTTTTACCCACCTGCCGAGAAACGTGCGTTTGATTGCAATGCTTTCAAGCCCTTTCCCGGCGACGGGAAGGGGCTTTTTTCTGTATATCACATAAAAAGCCGCTTACCGAAACCAATCTGTAAGTGGAATGAGGTGAATTTCAAATGCCCAGTGCAAAGATTCTGGAAGCTAAGAAGGCTCTTGTTGCTGATCTGAACGAGAAGATCGCAGGCTCTCTGGCCGGTGTTGTCGTTGCTTACAACGGCATCAGCGTTGCTGATGACACCAAGCTGCGTAAGGAGCTGCGTGAGGCTGGCGTGCACTACATGGTCGTCAAGAATACCATGCTGCGCCTGGCCGTCAAGGGCACCCAGTACGAGGGTCTGACCGAGTACTTCAAGGGTGACACGGCTATCGCTCTGTCTCCGGAGGATCCGGCTGCTGCTGCTCGCATCCTGTGCAAGTTTGCTGACGCCGACAAGTCCAAGCGCTTCGTCGTCAAGGGCGGCTTCTGCGATGGTCAGGTCATGGACGCTGCAGGTATCAAGAGCCTGTCTACCATGCCCAACCGCGAAGGCCTGCTCTCCATGCTGGCTGGCTCCCTCAACGGTATCGTTGGCGGTCTGGCTGTTGCCCTGCAGGGTATCGTCGACAAGCAGGACGAGACTGCTGCCTAAGTTTAGGTTTAGCAGGTTGAGCGCACCGGCGCAGCGCTCCTTGAATACAAACCGCGCCGCTTAAAACTATAAAATTTATGGAGGTAACTACCATGGCTTCTGAGAAGATCACTGCCATTGTCGAGTCTGTCAAGACTATGACTGTTCTGGAGCTGAAAGAGCTCGTTGACACCATCTGCGAGGAGTTCGGCGTTTCTGCTGTTGCTGCTGCCGCTCCCGCTGCCGCCGGCGCTGCTGCTCCCGCTGAGGAGGAGAAGACCGAGTTTGACGTCATCCTGGCTGACGTTGGCGCCAACAAGATGCAGGTCATCAAGACCGTTAAGGAGCTGACCGGCGCTTCCCTGATGGAGGCCAAGAAGCTGGTTGAGACCCCGAACGCCAAGCTGAAGGAGCAGGCTTCCAAGGCTGACGCCGAGGACATCCAGAAGAAGCTGGCCGAGGTCGGCGCTAAGGTCGAGCTGAAGTAATTTAGCTTACCAAATAGCTTTCAACACCGTGTGGTTTAACACCGCACGGTGTTTTTTTGTGTACCTTAACAAAAACTTCCTCGCTTCTTTGTACATTCCTCTGAATTTGACCGTGTTGCATGGGCCTTGCATTTCGTATAATATTGATGTATTCTTTTTGTATCGAATAAAATGGGAAAGTGAGGCTGTATACTCTTGGAGAACGAAAAGCCAAAAGGCGGCGGGATGGAAAAGCTGGCTTCGTTTATCGTTGATAAACGCAACCTGTTCTTCCTGTTATACATATTTGCGCTGATTTTCAGTGCCATCGCCACGGGCTGGGTCAAGGTCGAGGACGACATCACGACCTACCTGCCCGACACCACCGAGACCCGCCAGGGCCTGACCGTGATGAATGACAACTTCGTCACCTACGGCACGGCCAACGTCATGGTGTCCAACATCACCTACGATACTGCGCTGGACATCCAGTCCCGGCTTGAGGACATCGAGGGTGTCACCACCGTCGAATTTGACGACACCGACGAGCATTACACGAATGCGTCGGCGCTGTTCTCCGTCAGCTTTGATGCAGAAGTAGGGGACGAGCGCGCCGAGAACGCCCTGCAGGAGATCCGCGACGAGCTTGAGGGCAGCTACGACACCTCGATCTATTCCGAGGTCGGCTACGATTCCTCCGCGGACCTGCAATCGGAAATGGTCGTCATCGTCATCATCGCGGCCATCATCATCGTCGTCGTGCTGACGCTGACCTCCCGCTCCTATGCCGAGGTCCCGGTCCTCCTCATGACCTTCGGCGCGGCGGCGCTGCTGAACATGGGCACAAACTTCCTGTGCGGCACGATCAGCTTCATCTCCAACTCAGTCACCGTCATACTGCAGCTGGCGCTGGCCATCGACTACGCCATCATTCTGTGCCACCGTTTCAGCGATGAGCATGAGACGCTGCCCACCCGCGAGGCCTGCATTGCCGCGCTTTCCAAGGCTATCCCGGAGATTTCTTCCTCCTCGCTCACGACGATCAGCGGCCTGGCCGCGCTGGCGTTCATGCACTTCGGCATTGGCCGCGACCTGGCTACGGTCCTGATCAAGGCTATCCTGTTCAGTATGCTCTGTGTCTTTACGCTGATGCCCGGCCTGCTGGTGCTGTTCAGCAAGCTGATCGACAAGACCCGCCACAAAAACCTGATTCCCAAGATCACCGCCGTCGGCAAGTTCGACATCAAGACCCGCTTTATCATCCCGCCGATCTTCGGCGTCATCATCGTGGCGGCGGCGGTCTTTGCCAACCTGTGCCCCTACTGCTACACCTACACCGACCTGGTCACCGCCAAGCAGAGCGAGCGCCAGATCGCCTACCAGAAAATCAAAAACACCTTCGGTTCCAGCAACATGGTGGCCGTCATTGTGCCGTCGGGCGACTATGAGTCCGAGGGCAGGATCCTCGACGAGCTGGACGCCTGCGCCGAGGTCAAATCCACGATGGGTCTGGCCAACATTGAAGCGATGGACGGCTATATGCTGACCGACGCTGTGACACCGCGCCAGCTGGCCGAGATGGCCAACCTCGACTTCGAGGTTGCCAAGGCACTGTACGGCGCCTACGCCGTCGACCATGACGAGTACGGCGAGATCATCAACGGTCTGGACGATTATAAAGTGCCGATCTACGACATGTTCAGGTTCCTGGAACAGGAGATGCACGACGGCAACATCACGCTCTCGGGTGATGTGCAGGACACGCTGGACGACCTGTTCGACCAGCTCGATGAAGCCCAGAAGCAGCTGCAGAGCGACGATTACAGCCGTATGGTCGTCTATCTGAACCTGCCCGAGGAGACCGACGAGACGTTCGCCTTCGTCAACAAGATGCACGACATCATCGGCAAATACTACGCCACCGATTCGTTCTACGTTGTCGGCAATACGACGAGCGCCATGGACCTGTCCAGCTCCTTCGGCGAGGATAACCTGCTGATCAGTGTGCTGTCCGCGCTGTTCGTTATCCTGGTCCTGCTGTTCACATTCAAGTCCGCGGGTCTGCCCGTGCTGCTGATCATCGTCATTCAGGGCAGTATCTGGATCAACTTCTCGGTGCCGTACCTGCAGCACACCCCGCTGTACTTCCTCGGCTATCTGATTGTCAACTCCATTCAGATGGGTGCAAACATCGACTACGCCATCGTTATCTCCAGCCACTACACCGACCTGAAGAAGGTCATGCGCCCGAAGGAGGCCATCGTCACCGCGCTGAACGAATCGTTCCCGACCATCTTCACCTCCGGCTCCATTCTGGCATCCGCGGGTATTCTGATCAGCGTGCTGACCACGAACCCCGTTATCGCCGCCATTGGTACCTGCCTGGGCCGCGGCACGATCGTTTCCATCATGCTGGTTCTGTTTGTCCTGCCGCAGATCCTGATCCTGGGCGACACCATCATCGAGCGCACGAGCTTTGAGATGAAGGGCGTTGCCGGTATGGCCCGCACGGCCAGCGGCACAATGCACGTCAATGGCCGCGTGCGCGGCTACATCAACGGCGTCGTAGATGCTGAAATCAAGGGCGTGCTGCACGGCCAGTTCAGTGCGAACATTGCCACCGGCACCGAATTTACTGTTGACAAGCCCGACATGTACCTGTCGGAGAAGAACATCCACGAATCCGAGGACGGTACCCCCGAACCAGGCACACCCGATACGCCCGACACTGACACGAAGGGAGGCGACGCTGAATGAACCGCATTTCTGACCTGACGCGCCGCCTCTGGGCTGCGCTGCTGGCGCTCTGCCTTGTGCTGGCGCTGACCCTGCCCGTTTTTGCGGAAGGGGAGAGCGAGACCGCCGACACCGCCGAAAAGGAGACCTTCCACATCGGCACCGTCGATGACCTTTTGCAGCTGGTCGATTCCTGCCGCCTGGACAGCTGGAGCAAAAACCGCACCGTCTATCTGGACGCCGATCTGGAACTGACCGGCAGCGGCTTTGCGGGCATCCCGTCCTTCAGCGGCGTATTTGAGGGGCAGGGCCACACGATCTCCGGCCTGAGCCTTGTAGATGACGGCTCGGTCATCGGCTTCTTCCGCTATGTGCAGCAGGGGGCCAATGTCCGCGACCTCGTCATCCGGGGCCGCTCGATGCCCACCGGCAGCCGCTCCACCGTGGGCGGCATTGCGGGCAGCAATGCCGGTACGCTGCACAACTGCCGCTTTGAGGGCGTGTCCTCCGGCGCGTCCGTTGTCGGCGGCATCGCGGGCACAAATCTGGCCGCCGGCGTCATCGAAAGCTGCACGACCACGGGCAGTGTCTACGGTGCGCATTTCATCGGCGGCAGCGCCGGTGAAAATCACGGCATCATTGCCAACTGCACGAACACCTCCAGCGTCAACACGACGGTGGAGCAGAACGACATCGACCTTTCCTCGCTGACGCTGAACGACCTGATCGGCACCGAGAACGTCGCCGACATCACCGACATCGGCGGCATTGCGGGCCAGTCCGGCGGTGTCATCCGCGCCTGCATGAACCGCGGCACCGTGGGCTACCAGCACATGGGCTACAACGTCGGCGGCATCGCGGGCAGCCAGACCGGCTACATTGAGGGCTGCGTCAACTACGGCACTGTCTACGCCCGCAAGGAGGGCGGCGGCATCGTCGGCCAGATGGAGCCGAGCAGCACGCTGGAATACACAAAGGACACGCTGCAGGAGCTTTCCGACGAGATGAGCACGCTGCAGACGCTGGTCAACCGCGCCTGCGATGACGCCAGCGCCGCCAGCAGTGACCTTTCCAACCAGCTCGAAGCGCTGAAGAACAACGTGACCAGCTCCCGCAATGCCATTGAGAATCTGCTGAAGCAGGCCGAAAACGGCGTGTCCATCAGTTCCCAGACCGTCAAGACCGACTTGAGCCAGTTCAAGCAGGACCTCAAGAATACCAACCTGCCCGGCGCGGACGACGGAGACAATGCCGCGGACTCGGACACAGTCATCGACTACGGCGAAGCGACGCCTCCGTCTGACACCGACCCTGTCGATCCGAATTACACGCTGTCCCCCTCGGAGGAGCCCGCGCAGAGTGCTGACCTCTCCACGCCTGACGAAACCAGTACGGCAGCGCAGGACACTGCCCCCGCACAGGAGCCCGCTGCAGAGGGCAGCGAGGCGGACCGCACCTCCCACGGGCAGCCCGGCCCCAAAGCCGTTGACGATTCCGCTGACAGCACTGTTGTCAGCGAGGACGACGGCGCTGCCACAAAGCCGGACGAGCGCTATCCGATCGACCCGGGCTATACGCTCATCACCGAGGGTCTTGACGACCTGCCCGACACAAAGGATGTGCTCAATGACATTTCGGATGCATTGCCGGACTCCGTGGACGTCGAAATTCCAAAGGTCGAGCTGACGAACCGCGATGCCATCACGGCCAGCCGCAACGATTTGAGCAGCAGCCTGACCAGCATGGGCGACATCGTCAGCAGCCTGAACAACAACGCCAGCAGCAACAGCCAGGCGCTGATCAACGACGTGAAGGCGATCTCGAAGCAGATCAACAAGATCGGCCAGACGCTGTCCGGTGCCAGCGAGAATGTCAACCGGGATGCAGACGACATCGTGGACGATGTTTCCGATGACGACACCGATGACGACGTCGAGGCCAAGGTCACGAACTGCATCAACAGCGGCACGGTCAATGCCGACCTCAACGCCGGCGGCATTACCGGTGCAATGGCCCGCGAGAACGATCTGGACCCCGAGGACGACTACACCACCGCGGGCAGCGAGTCGCTGAACTTTACCTTCAAGACCCGCGTCGTCACCCGTGACTGCACAAACTACGGCACGGTCAGCGCCAAAAAGCAGAACGCAGGCGGCATCGTCGGCGACGCCGAGATGGGCTCTGTCATCGACTGCAGGGGCTTTGGCACCCTCGATGCCGAGGACGCCACCGGCGTCGGCGGCGTGGCCGGTATCAGCAAGTCCACGATCCGCGAGAGCTGCGCCAAGGGCCGCCTGTCCGGTGCAAAGCAGGTCGGCGGCATTGTCGGCAGCGGTGCCACCATCGAAAACTGCCGCGCCATGGTCATGATCGACAACGCTGCCGAACAGATCGGTGCGATTGCCGGTATCGTGGACGACCCGCTGGACGGCAGCGTGACCGGCAACACCTTCGTGGACGGGGGTGTCGCGGGCATCGACAGCGTCAGCTACCAGGGCATTGCCGAACCGCTGGCCTACGAGGATTTCGTCGCGCAAGAAAATCTGCCCGACGATTTCGGCAGCATCTGTGTCCGCTTTGTGACCGACGAGGATTCGCTGGTCCAGGAATACCACATCCCGTACGGCAGCGACTTCCCGACGGATCAGCTGCCGCCGGTTCCCAACCACCAGGGCCAGTACGGCAGCTGGGAGGATGTGGATCTGACCGGCATGACGTTTGACGCGACGATCCACGCCGAGTACAGCGACATAAACACGGTCCGCCAGAGCCAGGAAAAGCGCGGTGAACGCTCCCTTGTGCTGGTGGAGGGCAGCTTCGACACCACCGACGAGCTGATGCTCCATGAGGTGGACGACGCACCCGAGACCCCCGGCACGCTGGTGGAGGCGTGGGGCCTGGAGCTGCCCGCCGACACCGGCCACACGCTGCGCTATATGCCGCCGGAGACGACGGACAACACCGTGCTGTGGGTCAGGACCGACGCAGGCTGGCAGCAGGCCGACACAAGCGTGGACGGCAGCTATCTGACCTGCACCGCCCCCGCCGGTACGACGGCCTTCGCCGCTGTGCAGATGCCCGCCAGCAAGGTGCCCCTGCTCGCGGCGGCTTGCGGCGCCGCAGCCGCACTGCTGCTGGTGATTTTGTTCATCGCCCGCAAGAAGAAAAAGAAGAAGGCCGCGGCAAAGAAAACCGCGTAAGGCCCTGCCGGGGCCGATGCTCGTCATCGACCCGCGCATACGGCAGATGCCTCGCACAAAAAAAAACCGCTGCAGCACAGAGGCCTGTGCTGCAGCGGCTTTTTATTTCAGCAGCTTTCTATAAACACCTTAAAAATCTTTCGGCTGTCCTCATTCACGCGGAACGAAAATTCGGGGTGCCACTGCACAGCCCAGACGAACCTTTTATCCGGCAGGCATACGGCCTCCGTCAGTCCATCCTCCGAGACGGCCATAGCCGCCAGCCCCGGCGCAAGCGTTCACACCTCACTGTAAAAAATAAAACAGAGAAGTCCTGTGCGACCTCTCTGTCCGTTGTGCTGATTATACCGCAACGCGCGGCGGATTGCAAGCCCTTACATCGGCGGGTGGCTGCCCTTGAAGCGCTTATCCGTCGGCAGGGTCGTATATTTGTCGTACAGCTCCCGCAGCAGCACGGTACGGCGCACCATGCCGATGAACACATTGCGGTCATCCACCACCGGCACAAAGTTCTGTTCGATGGCTGCCTTTAAAAGCGTCGGCATGTCGGTGGTCACGGTAACGGCCTTGTAATCGCGGCGGCGGGGGAAGCTGGAAATCGGCACGTCCTCGCTGGCTTCAAGGTCCAGCCCGTGCAGATTTTTCATGCCCCAGAGGATGTCGCCCTCGGTGATGCTGCCGACATACTCGCCGTTGCGCTTCAGAACAGGGATGGTGGCGTAGCGCTGGTTGGACCATTTTTCCAGCGTCTGGCGCAGGGTGAAATCCTCGTAAATGTACAGGACGTCCTGCTTGGGTGTCAAAAAGAATAAAAGGTTCATGGTTTAAACCGAGCTCCTTTGGTAAGGTTGTCATACTTCTGTAAACAGTATATACTCTTGCGCTGTAAACTTTGTGAATGGAATGTTAAATCCACGCGCCAAAATAAATTTCTCCGAAATGCCCTGTTCAAGCGGGGAAAAATGGTGTATAATAGCTAAAGATTCATATAGTACAGTTGCGGGCTTAGCCGCAGCTAACCCTGAAAAGGAGGATCGCAGATGATCACCAAGGTCAATCCCTATGGACATATTTCGCTGACGAATGACTACTTCTCCGGCCTGGTGGAGCAGGCCGCCAAGCAGTGCTACGGCATTGCCGCCATGGGTCAGGCCCCGGCTGAAAGCGTTGTGCGCAGCGCCCTGCGCCCCGGCAGCCTGCCGCCGAAAGGCGTCACCGTCACGCAGGAGGCCGGCAAGCTGGTCATCGCCCTGCATATCAAGGTCGGGTTCGGTCTGAACATCTCGACCATCACCCAAAGCATCACCCACCGCGTCAAGGACGAAGTTGAACTTGCCACCGGCTTAAAGGTCGCCCGCATCGATGTCTACGTGGACGACGTCATTGCCGACTAAAGACTGTTTTACCCAAAAAATATGAGGTGTAACGAAACCATGATTACTGGCCAGACCCTGCGCGACGCCATTCTTTCCGGCGCCAACAACATTGCCAACCAGCGCACCCGTGTGGATGAGCTGAACGTTTTCCCCGTTCCGGACGGTGATACCGGCACGAACATGAGCATGACCATCGGCGCCGCCCGCGCCGAGCTTGAGGCCATGCCCGACAGCTGCACCGTGGCCGAGGCCAGCAAGACCGCTGCCTCCGCTATGCTGCGCGGCGCCCGCGGCAACTCCGGCGTTATCACGAGCCTTTTGTTCCGCGGCTTCTCCAAGGCGCTGAAGGACAAGACCGAGGCATCCTCCGCTGACCTGGCTGCCGCCTTGCAGCAGGGCGTCGAGGCCGCCTACAAGGCCGTCATGAAGCCCACCGAGGGCACGATCCTGACCGTCTCCCGTCTGGCTGCCGAGAAGGCCGCCGAATGCACCGAGCTGGACGTTCCTGCCATGTGGGACGCCACGCTGCAGGCCGGTCAGGCCGCGCTGGACGACACCCCGAACCTGCTGCCCGTGCTGAAAAAGGCCGGTGTCGTGGACGCCGGCGGCCAGGGCATCATGCTGATCTTTGAGGGCATGAAGCAGGTGTTCGACGGCGGCGAGATCATCGCCGGTGCCGAGGTCGCCGCCAAGCCCAAGGTATCCAGCGAAGCCGCAGGCAAGGGCGTTTTTGCCGACGACCTGATGAAGGTCGAGGACATCAAGAACGGCTACTGCACCCAGTTCCT
>ENA-ORSB01003160-ORSB01003160.1-human-gut-metagenome-genome-assembly--contig:-NODE-3160-length-11898-cov-2.747361_pt1 | contig 11898 bp, 9 predicted proteins | sample MGYA00242180_ERZ509144 | MGnify/ENA primary metagenome ERZ509144 (study PRJEB26280, sample SAMEA2338661) | human gut metagenome | biome: human gut; feature: human-associated habitat; material: faeces... | reverse complement strand
GCTGTTGTCGGTTCATCACAAATCAATAATGATGGATTACAAGAAAGTGCCATCGCAATCATGATTCTTTGTCTCATCCCACCAGATAATTGATGAGGACAAGAAGCAAATACTTTTTCAGGCATTGGAATACCTACAAGTTTAATCATTTCTAAAGCACGTTCTTTAGCTTCTTGTTTACTCATTTTTTCATGAGTTAAAACAGCTTCCATAATTTGTTTCCCAACAGTAATAACTGGATTTAAGGATGTCATTGGCTCTTGGAAAATCATTGAGATTTCTTTACCACGAATATCTCTCATTTCTTTAGGAGATTTCTTTAATAAATCTTCTCCTTTATACATAATTTCACCAGCAGTAATTTTACCTGGAGGAGATGGAATTAATTGCATTAATGATAAAGCTGTCATACTTTTACCACAACCAGATTCTCCAACTACTCCTAAAGTTTCTCCTGGTTTGATACTAAAACTTACTTCTTGTACAGCAGGAAGCGCTCCACGATCTGTAAAGAAGGTAATACCAAGATCTTTGACTTCTAATAATTCTTTATTTTCACTCATATCTTTTCCCCTTTTTACGATCTTAATTTTGGATCAAGCGCATCTCTTAATCCATCACCTAACATATTGAACGCTAATACTGTAATAATAATAGCTAAACCTGGAATTACTGAATAGTATGTTGCACTACGAATATATGGTTGTGAAAAACTAATCATTGAACCCCAGCTTGCCATTGGTGCTTTAACACCTAAACCTAAGAAGCTTAATGATGCCTCTGACATAATTGCATTTGGAATACCTAATGTTACAGTAACGATTAATGTTGATAAACAGTTAGGTAATAAATGTTTCATGATAATTCTAAAACTATTTCCACCGCTGACTTTACATGCATCGATGTATTCCATCTTTTTAAGACGCATAACATCCCCACGGATAAGTCTGGCTGTTGAAGCCCAACCTAAAAGACCGAGCGCTAAGTAAAGGTTAATTAAACCTGGTCCTAAAACAAACATGATTGCCATCGCAAATAATAAGAATGGAAAAGATGAAAATACTTGAATTAAAAATGAAATAACAGAATCTACTTTTCCACCATAATATCCGGCACAAACACCCATTGTATAACCAATAACTGTCGCGATAATTTGTGAAATGATACCAACACTTAAAGAAACACGGCATCCATAAATAATTCTTGAGAAAATATCTCTTCCTAAATCATCTGTACCAAACCAATGTTGTCCGCAAGGTTTCATTAAACGATCTGTAAGAACTTGTTTGTTTGGATCATAAGGAGCAATCAATGGTGCAAATAAAGCAATTAAGCATAAAAGAATAACGATGAATAAACATACCATTGCTACTTTATTTTTCTTGAAAATGTTCCAACTGATTGACCAATAACTTTGATATGTTTGATCTTTTTTCTTTTTAAACATTTTATGATGACTCCTTTCCTAAACGAATTCTTGGATCGACTACTGTATAAAGTAAATCAACTACTAAATACATAATGACACAAATAACCGCAATATACATAACGCCACCTTGGACGATTGGTAAATCACGCGTATTAATACTATCTACTAACATTTTTCCAATTCCAGGAATTGAAAATACAGATTCTACTAAGACAGATCCTGTTAAGATGTTTCCTAAATCAGATCCTGCAATTGTAATGATTGGAATTAACGCATTACGTAAAGCGTGTTTAATTGTAACAACCCAACCTTTTAAACCTTTAGCTTCAGCTGTACGAATGTAATCTTGTGATAAAACATCTAACATACTTGTTCTTGTAATACGAGCAATACTTGCTGCATATCTTGTACCTAAGGCAATACCTGGTAAGATAAATGATTTAAAACTATCAATACCTGATAAAGGTAATAAATTAAATTTCAAACAGATAACAATTTGTAAGATGATAGCAATCCAGAATGCGGGAGCTGAAATACCAAATACAGAAATTGTCATTAAAACCGAATCAACCCATTTACCATGATTAACAGCAGCCACAACACCTACTACTACCCCTAAAGCAACAGCTAATATATAAGCAATACCAGCAAGCTTAGCCGTTACTAAAAATGAACTTGTTAAAATATCAATTACTGGTTTATTTTGGAAATATGATGTTCCAAAGTTCCCTTGAAGCATATTTCCTAACCAACTGAAATATTGAATATAAATTGGTTGGTCTAATCCCATTTCATGTGTAACACGTGCAATCGTTGCTTGATCAGCGAACTCACCTAACATGATTTCAACTGGATTACCAGGCACAATGTTTAACACAAAGAATGTGATTAACGAAATACAAAAAACGACACCAATAGCTTGTAATACACGTTTTAATAAATACTTCGCCATATTTTTCCTCCTTTTTCCTACAATAAATATATGGAATGCATTGCTGCATTCCATATATGATTAACACTTATTTAATTTCATTTACTATTTTTTAGATAAATCAATATCAATGTTATATAAATGATAAATTAAGTTTCCTAATTTAGCATTTTTTACATATGGTTTAGCAACAAATTGTAACTTACCATAATATAATGGAATTGTTCCATAATCTTCACGAGATAAGATATAATCTGCTTTTTTGTATAATTCAACACGTTTATCAGAATCATTTGATTCTCGAGCTTCTTTCATTAATGAATCGAATGCAGGATTATTGTAGAATACACCTTTTCCTACAGCGTTTTCTGAATAGTAATAAGTATACATTTGGTTATCAGCATCTGCATATAATGGGAACCAACCAAGAACTGTAGCTTGTAATTCACCAGCAGCTCTAGCTGAAGACCAAATACCTGCATCAATTGTTTCTACATTCATAGTAATTCCTGCTTCTTTTAAGTAAGCTTGTAATGCAGTAGCGATTTTTTCTTCTTTTTGTCTAACTTTGCAAGTAAATGTAGGGTTTGAAATACCTGCATCAGCTAAAACTTGTTTAGCTTTTTTAACGTTATGTTCATAAGTTTTTAATTTGTCATCATGTCCTGGAACACCTGGGTTTAAGAATGATGAAGCTGGTTCAGCAGCACCATTTAATACGGTACTACATAATTCTTTACGGTTAATAGCTAATGAGATTGCTTCTCTAACTGCTTTATTACTTAATATTGGATCATTATCTTTAATTGATAAGAAATATGTACCTAATGGAGTTACTTGAGTAATTTCATCTTTTAAATCACTATCTTTATATTGATCTAATAATGAAGTATCTAAGTCACACATATCAATGTTACCTTGTTCATATTCCATCATTTTTGTACTGTAGTCATCAATATAAACAACTTCTAAACGATCTAAGTTAGGTTTTTTACCATGATATTTTTTATTTGGAACCATTACAACTTTAGTTTGTTCATCATTTTCTTTAATTACATAAGGACCAGTACCAATTAAGTTAGTTCCTTTACCCCAGTTTTCACCAGCAGCAGCACATGCATCAGAAGGATAAATTGATGCATAGTCCATACCTAAGTTAGCAACAAATGGCGCAAATTTGTAATTAATATGTAATTTAAAAGTGTAATCATCAACAGTTTCAAAACCACTTAATTCAGTAGCTTTACCATCTAACATATCTTGAGCACCAGTAATCATGTTGTACATATATGTATTTGTACATCCTGTTGCTGGTGTAAACATTCTTTCGAATGTATATTTAACGTCTTCAGTAGTTAAATCAGAACCATCTGAGAATTTAACACCTTTTTTAAGTGTAATTGTATAAGTTAATCCATCATCAGATACCTCTGGCATATCTTTAGCAAGAACACATTCTTCTTTATTATCATCATTCCAACGATATAATCCCTCTAATACGTTGTCAGCAACAGAAGAAGCCCCTGAGGTAGTGTTAGTTTGCATATCTAAACCAACTTTTGGATTAGATTGACCAAAGCGAAATACTTTTTCGCCACTTTCTGTACTTTTGCTTGAGCTACTTGAACCACCACATCCAGCTAAGGATACAGCCATTGCAGCAACAGCAAGAACAGATAAAGATTTCTTTAATAAGTTCATTTCCCTTTCCTCCTAGTTTTAACAATTCCCTACTTAAACTTTCTTAAAGTACTTTTGTATTATATCAAAGGGCTTTCTTGATTTCAACAGAATATTGCATTTTTGTATACAATTGAAAACAATTATCTAATTTCATACCTTATTATTTTATGTTTTTTTGCAAAAAATGTTCTTGTTTATGCAAAAAAACAATATCCAATCCATATGGATATTGTTTTTTATTTTAAAGCATACTTGTCATTCCACCATCAATAACAAGTAATTGTCCTGTTGTATAAGTACAAGCGTCACTTGCAAAGTAAATTAGTGCTCCATTCATTTCACCTTCACGACCAAATCTCTTAAGAGCTACTCTGTTTTTTAAAACAAGAGAACCCGGTGCATCTAAAGCATCATGTGTCATTTCTGTATCATAGACACCTGGTGCAATCGCATTAACAAGAATACCATAAGGGGCTAAATCTCCAGCCATGGCTTTTGTAAGATTGACAACCCCGCCTTTAGCCGCAAAATAACTTACTTGAGCAGGTCCAGCTTGAATACCACCAACCGATGAAATATTAATAATTCTTCCATATTTTTGTTTCATCATAATAGTTGAAACTTCTCTTGCCATGAGGAAAACACCTTTTAAATCCGTATCTAAAACTTTATCCCATTGTGCCGTTGTATGATCATGAAGACCACTTGAGTATTCAACAACACCTGCATTATTGACAAGAATATCAATTTTTCCAAAATGATCTACGACAGCTTTAATCGCATTTTTAATACTTTCTTCATCTGTAACATCACATGAAACAGGTAAACAATCTTGTCCATTTTGTTGCAATTCTTTAGAAAATTCTTCTAATCTTTCTTTTCTACGTGCAAGGATAGCAACATCGCATCCTTGTTCACTCAATGCTCTTGCAAATTGTTGTCCAAGTCCACTTGAAGCTCCTGTAACAACCGCTACTTTTCCTGTTAAATCAAAACTAATCATCTTTATTATCTCCTATTCCATCACACGGATTGCATGATATCCCTCATGAATTGCAGTTAAAATTTTTCTTGGTGCAACAGCATCTCCAATAACAGCAACTTCATCATATTTTTCATCTAATAATTCTTCTAATTGATTATTAGGTCTAAATCCAACAGCATTTAAAACAGTATCACATTCAAGCGTCATTGTTTGTCCATCTCTTTCAAATGTAACACTTGTTGGTGTAATATTTGTTACTTTAGCGTTTGCTTCAACTTTAACACCACGATCTTTAACCATTTTTCTTAAATGTTGATCGTTGTTTAAACAATGGTTTGCTGTAAATAAGATGTCTGGACACATTTCTACTAATGTCACATCTCCATCTTTTCCAGCAATATCACAAGCAGCTTCTGTTCCAGCAAGACCAGCACCAATAACAACAACTTTTTTACCAACTGTTGCTTGATGTGTTAAATAATCACTCGCAAGAACTGTTGTATCAATACCTGTAATTGGTGGCATAGCAGGAGTTGAACCAGCAGCTAAAATAACTTTGTCATAATCTCCTTCAAGATTATCTTTTGTAATTGCTGTATTTAAATGAATATTAACTCCTAATTTTTGACATTGTGTTTCTAAGTATTTAATTAATTTTAAAACATCCGCTTTAAAATCAGGACCACCTGCAGGCCATAAAGTTCCACCTAATTTATCCTCTTTTTCATATAAATCAACATCAAAACCACGACGTTTTGCAGTAATGGCAGCCATCATACCAGCTGGACCTCCACCAATAACTAATACATTACGTTTTTGACCATTTGGAAGTGGTAAAGCATAAGCTTTTTCTGCATAACATAATGGGTTTACTGCACAATAGTAGTGTTTTCCACTAAATCCAGCAAGTAAACATTCATTACATCCAACACATGGAGCGATATCTTCTTCATGATGTGCTTTGACTTTTTTAGGCCAATATGGATCAGCTAACATTTGATGAGCAAGTCCTACATAATCTAAAATACCATCTTCAACAGCTTTTTTAGCCACTTCAGGATCTTTTAAGTTCCCATCACCTAATACTGGAACACTTACAACATCTTTAATTGCTTTTTGTACATCAAGTTTATATCCTTCTTTACTATAAACAGTTGTAATCGCTTGGAACCATTCTTCATAACATCCTGTATCAACATGTAAAGCATCAACCCTTGCTTTTTCTAAGATTTTAGCCATTTCAATACCTTCATCAATGGTTCTAAAGCCTTCTACTCTTTGATGTGGTGTAAATTTAACAAGTACAGGCATTGTATCTGGAACGTTCTTTTTAATTGCTTCAATACATTCCAATGTAAAACGCATACGATTTTCAAGTGTTCCACCATATTCATCTGTTCTATTATTCCATTGAACAGAATGGAATTGATCTAATAAATATCCTCCATACGCATGTAATTCAACGCAGTCTGCACCAGCATTTACAGCAAGTGAAGCACTGTACCCTACTTTTTCTACTAAATAATGAATATCTTCTTTTGAAAAAGGTTTACAAATTAAATTTGGGAACCAGAATGCACCTACACTACCCGCACTATAAGGTGGTGTAAAAGGATCGGTAAATTGTTGACGTCCTAAACCTGGTGATAATTGTACACAGACTTTTGCTCCATAAGCATGACATCTTTCAATTAACATATTTAATCTTTCTACATGATGGAAATCAGAAAGTTCTGTACATGGTCTTGGTTCATATTTTGTCGAAACAACGTTAGCACCTGTAATAATTAAACCAGCGCCACCTTTTGCTCTTTCTTCAAAATAATCAATACCTTCATTACAATAAGCTCCATCAGCTTCTCCTGTTGTTCCCATAGGTGACATGAAAATTCTGTTTTTTAATTTCATTTTACCTATGTATGTCTTATCAAATAAACTCTTAGCCATTTTCTTTTTCCTCCTCTACCATAGTAAATGTTTATTTAACTCAAGTAAATTATATAACTGTAAAAATAAATGTCAACGCTTTCATAAAATAAAAGTGAATTTTTTAACAAACCTCTTTCCGTTAAATCTATGGTATATTATTTCTAAGGAGAATTTTATGAAAATAACAAAAGAAGAAATATCACAAACAGCTGTTCAGCTTTTTTTAGATAAAGGATATAACAATGTCACAATTCAAGATATTTGTAACGAATTACATATCACCAAACCAACTTTATATAAATACGTCAATAATAAAGAAGAGCTTATTTTAGATCTTTATGATTCAACCATCGATCATCTTGTAAAAGACACGTATAAACTAGTTGATAGTGATAGTCACTATCAACAATTACTTATTGTCTTTTCTACATTAATTAAAGATACTAAAAAATATGGTTATGATTTATTTAGTCAAATGTTTATTGCGAATTTAAAAGAAAATCGTCATAGCTTTGATATGCGTGATAATCTTACAAAACTTTGTATCATCATTATAAAAAAAGCCCAAGAACAAAAAGAAATTCATAATTTATCGAATCCAGAGATTTTATATCAAGCTTTAGCGCATGCCTTTACAGGACATGAAGCTTTATGGTGTATTAAAAAAGATTCACCTTGTTTTGATGAAGCTTTTTATCTAAGCATGAATGCTTTATTAGAAGTAGATTCTACTTATCAAGATTTATACAAAGAATATTTGTAAACAACTTATTTTATTGATAGAATAGTCGAGGTGATGAAAAATGCTTATAGAATGTTCAAATATAAAGAAATCATTTCAAGGAATTGATTTATTAACAGATATTAGTTTTAAAGTAGATGACCATGATAAAATTGCGATTATCGGTGTCAATGGGGCGGGTAAAACAACTATCTTAAATATCTTAATTGGTGAAGAAAGTTATGATAGTGGTGATTTATTTAAAAGCCGTGATTTAAATATCGGCTATTTAAAACAGCATCATGATTTAGATATGAATAAAACCATTTATGAATGTGCTTTAGAAGTCTTTGATCCACTTATTCAAATAGAAAATCGTATGCGTGAATTAGAAAGTATGATGTCTTATGATCATAGTGAACAAGTCATGAATGAATATGATTCATTGACTCAAAGATTTAATGAAAAAGATGGTTTTAGTTATCCAAGTCGTATTGTCGGGGTTTTAAAAGGAATGGGTTTTGTGGAAGAGGACTTTCAAAAATATGTCCATGAATTATCTGGAGGTCAAAAAACCAGACTTTGTCTTGCCAAGCTTTTATTAGAAGAACCTAAACTTTTGGTTTTAGATGAACCAACCAACCATTTAGATAGTCAAGCAATTTCCTTTTTAGAAAACTATTTAAAAGGATATAAAAATGCTTTGATTGTGGTTAGCCATGACCGTTATTTTATTGATGTTGTTTCTAATAAGATCATTGAAATAGAAAATGGAAAAAGTCATAGTTATAATTGTCGTTATGAAGAATATTCTATTCAAAAAAGAACACAACGTGCGATTGATTTAAAACACTATATCAATCAACAAAAAGAAATAAAAAAAATACAAGAAAGTATTGATACCTTAAAATCATTCAATCGTGAAAAAAGTATTAAACGTGCAGAATCGAAAGAAAAACAACTTGCAAAGATTGAACGTATTGACCGACCAGAAAATTTGCCAAGTGCCATTACTGTTCAATTTACACCAGCTATTGAATCAGGTTATGATGTTTTAAAAGTCACTGATTTATCAATGCGTTATGATCAAATTGTTTTTGAACACTGTAATCTTGATATCAAAAAAGGAGAACGCGTTGCGATTGTTGGTGAAAATGGTGTTGGTAAAACCACTTTATTTAAAGCTCTTGTAGGTCAATTGCCAATTGAACACGGTAAAATTCGTTTTGGTAGTCACGTAGAAATGGCCTACTACGATCAAGAACATGAATCTTTAAATTATAATAAAACGATTTTTGATGAAATCAGTGATTGTTATCCACGTATGACCAATCAAGAAATTAGAAGTACTCTTGCTATGTTTAACTTTAGAGGCGACGATGTCTTTAAAGATATTGCAATGCTTTCAGGTGGAGAAAGAGGACGTGTTGTTTTAACCGAAGTTTTATTAAAACAAGCTAACTTCTTAATTCTAGATGAACCAACCAACCACTTAGATATTTCTTCCAAAGAAGTTTTAGAAGAAGCTTTAAGAAGTTTTGAAGGAACAATTTTATTTATTAGTCATGATCGTTATTTTATTAATAAAATTGCGACTCGTGTAATTGAAGTACAAAAAGATCAATGTCTTTCTTATAATGGTAATTATGATGATTATTTAAATCAAAAAACACCTGTTGTAGAAACAACTCAAAAGATTGTTACAGAAGCTAAACAAAGACAGATCATTGATAAAAAAACTAAGAATGAAATTAAAAAACTTGAAAGAGCGATTGATTCTTTAGAAAAAGAAATTAATTCTTTAAAAGAAGAACTTACAAGTGAAGAAGTCATGAATAATTATAAAAAATATAATGAAATTACAGATTCTATTGAAGAAAAAGAAATGGAATTAATGGAAATCATGGAAAAATGGGAACAGTTACAAGCCTAACTGTCCCATTTTTTTCATAATATAAAAAAAATCAATATTTTAATATTATTTATGTATAATAGCCTTGAATTTAAGGAGGATATTTAAAATATGTTACACAAAACTTTAAAACCATTTCCTAAAGATTTCCTTTGGGGGGCAAGTACAAGTGCTTATCAAGTAGAAGGTGCAAGTTTAGAAGATGGAAAAGGTCCATCATGTCAAGATGTTAAAGTTGTACCAGAAGGGACTTCTGATTTAAAAGTCTGTGCAGATCAATATCACAGATATAAAGAAGATATCGCTTTAATGGCAGAAATGGGATTCAAAACTTATCGTTTCTCAATTTCTTGGTCAAGAATTATTCCTGAAGGAACAGGAGCTATCAACCCTAAAGGGATTGAATACTATAACAATGTGATCGATGAATGTTTAAAATATGGAATCGAACCATTAGTAACTATGTTCCATTTCGATATGCCTGCAGCATTAGATGAACGTGGATCATGGGGAAACAGAGACTCAATCGATTGGTTCTTAAACTTCGCAAAAGTTATGTTTGAAAACTTTGGTGATCGTGTTAAATATTGGTTAACAATCAATGAACAAAACATGTTAACTTTAGTTGGACCAGTTATTGGAACATTAATGATTCCTGAAGGATGTACAAATATTTTAAAAGAAACTTACCAACAAAACCACCATATGTTAGTAGCACAAGCAAAAGCGATGGCTTTATGTCACGAAATGTTACCAGGTGCTAAAATTGGACCAGCTCCAAATATCTCATTAGTTTACCCAGCAAGCTGTAAACCAGAAGATGTTTTAGCTGCACAAAACTACAATGCTATTAGAAACTGGTTATATTTAGATATGGCTGTTTATGGTGTTTATAACAACTTAGTATGGGCTTATTTAGAAGAAAATGATGCATGTCCTGAATTTGGTGAAGGTGACGCAGAAGCATTAAAGAACGGTCATCCTGATTTCATCGGTTTCAACTATTATAATACTGCTACTGTAGAAGCAAGTGATGGAACTGAAGAATTAGATCCAGGTGCAGATCAACAAACTGCTCGTGGTGAAGCTGGTGTTTATAGAGGATATAAAAACCCTAACTTACCAACTACTGAATTTGGTTGGGAAATCGATCCTATGGGATTTAGAGCAACAATTCGTGAAATGTATTCAAGATATCGTTTACCTATGGTCGTTACTGAAAATGGTTTAGGTGCTTATGATACTTTAACTGAAGATGGAAAAGTTCATGATCAATACAGAATTGAATATTTAAGAAAACATATTGAACAAATTCAATTAGCGATTACTGATGGTGCAGAAATGATGGGATATTGCCCATGGTCAGCAATTGATTTAATTTCTACTCATGAAGGTATGGTTAAACGTTATGGATTTATTTATGTAGATCGAGATGAATTTGATTTAAAAACATTAGATCGTTATAGAAAAGATTCATTCTATTGGTATAAAAAAGTTATTGCTTCTAATGGAGAAGACCTTAGTGATTAAATCTTTAAAGATTTTTCTTTTGTTAATGACAAGTTCATTTTTTTAGGCTTTAATAGAGATGAGGTGTTAAAATGAAACCAAGTCAAAAAATTAAACAAAATGTTGTGAATCAAATAGCAAAAACTACTTTATATGAAAATGTCTCAGAATTAATGAAAATGCAACAAATTTATGAAGCAGGAATTAAAGAAATTCGTACAAAATTAGAAATATTAGATGCAGAATTTAAAGTAAAACATGATCATAATCCGATTCATCATATCGAATCTCGTTTAAAATCGCCAGAAAGTATTTTAAAAAAAGCTATTAATAAAGATATTCCTGTAACAGAACGTTCGTTAGAAGAAAATATTCATGATATTGCGGGAGTTCGTGTTATTTGTAATTATGTAGATGATGTTTATAAGGTAGCACAATTACTTACAGATCAAGATGATATCCGTTTAGTTGAAGTAAAAGATTATATTGCAAATCCAAAAGAAAGTGGTTATATGTCTTTACATCTTGTTTTAGAAGTACCAATTTTCTTATCAGAAGGATCTAAACCAATTCATGTTGAAGTACAGCTTCGTACAATTGCGATGGATTTCTGGGCTTCTTTGGAACATAAACTTAAATATAAAACAGATAACAATGTTCCTGAAGATATTAAAGAAGAATTACAAGAATGTGCAAAAACAATTTCTGAACTTGATTTAAAAATGCAAAATATCCATAATCGTTTAAATAAAAAACGTGTGTAAAAAAAGATATCGCAATTGCGATATCTTTTAACTAT
>ENA-ORSB01003157-ORSB01003157.1-human-gut-metagenome-genome-assembly--contig:-NODE-3157-length-11906-cov-3.670745_pt1 | contig 11906 bp, 9 predicted proteins | sample MGYA00242180_ERZ509144 | MGnify/ENA primary metagenome ERZ509144 (study PRJEB26280, sample SAMEA2338661) | human gut metagenome | biome: human gut; feature: human-associated habitat; material: faeces... | reverse complement strand
GGTGAGCTCATGGCAGGGTGCGGTCTTGCCGACCATCTGGCTCGGCAGCGCCGTAGCGGACACGGGGCTGTGGCCCTGGTTGTACTCCGGCGTGGTCTTGCGGCCGGGGTGGTTCAGCTGACAGAAGAGCTTGCCGCCGTACTCATGCACGCGCTCGGCGAGGATGCTCATCGCGTGACGGTCATTGAGGCTTCTCAGCTGAGTCTCGCCGCTCATAGCAATGCCGCCCAGCTCCGGGCCGACGACAGCGATATAGCCCACGATGACGAGGCCGCAGCCGCCCTTTGCCTTGTTGGCGTAGTATTCAATGGCACGGGGAGATATCTCACCGCTGGCCTGACCGAGGGTGTCGTCCATCGGGGAGAGCACCACGCGGTTCGGGATCACACAGCCGCCGATCTTGCCTTTGCTGAACAAGTGAGGATAGTATGCGTTCTTCATGTCCGTTTGCTCCTTTATTTTCAGGTAATGGTGTTCAGGGCTGCCCCGGGACCGGAAATCTGCCCCGGGGCTGGAAGGGAAAAAAGAGGAATAATGAGAGTGGAGAAGAATCAGAAGGAAACTTTTACGCCGTGATAGGCATCCACTGCAATGCGTTTGAAGTCCTCGCGGGTGCCCTTTCGGGGTGCGGAGCCGGCAGAGGCGCCGACCTTGTTTTTATACTCGGCAGTGTCGGCGATCTTTTCCAGATCCTCGTCGGTGATCGTCATTCCGAAATCCTTGAAGTTGTTGGGCAGCTGCAGATCGTTGCGCAGCTTCTCGATGCCGAGGACGCAGGCCTGTGCGGCTTCAAGCTCGGTCATGCCGGTGGTGTCGATGCCCATTGCAACGGCGCACTCGGCGAGCTTTTTGGAAGCGACCTCAACGTTGAACGCCAGAACATAGGGCAGGAGGACTGCAAGAGTGGTGCCGTGGGAGATGTTGAAGCGTCCACCGATGGCAAGGCCGATGTTATGGCCGTCGCCGGTGCCGATGTTGCTTGCGATCATGGTTGACATATGAGCCGCGAGAATCATGTTGGAAGCGGCGTCGATGTCATTCGGGTCGTTGACGAACTTGAGAAGATTTGCGCAGATCATGCCGAAAGTCTTGTATGCGATGGCATCGGTGATGGGGTTAGCCTTGCGGCCGATGTAGCCCTCGATACAATGCGCCAGAGCGTCGAAGCCGGCGTCGGCGGTGACGCTGCGTGGGGAATTCTTCAGCAGTGCCGGGCATAGCAGTGCGATATCGGACACGCAGTAGGGGGAGCCGATCTGCTGCTTGGTCTGCTGCTTGGTGTCAACGATGGAGATGAACTGTGTGACTTCTGCGCCGGAGCCGGCGGTCGTGGTGACCATGATGGTCGGCAGGCACTTGTTCTGCACCTTGTTCATCCCGTAGTAATCCCGCAGACTGCCGGGATTCGTGGCAAGCAGCGCCGCCGCCTTGGCAGTGTCAATCGCACTGCCGCCGCCGAAGCCGATGACGCAGTCACAGTCGGTGGCCTTGAGCGCATCCGCCGCCTGCTCCATGGTAACATCGGTGGGGTTGGGCTTCACCTGCTCAAACAGCTCAAAACCGAAGTCAATTTCCTTCATGGCCTGCTGCATCTCCTGCCAGATGGGCAGTGCTGCCACGCCGGGATCGGTCATAATCATGGCCTTGTTCACGCCGAGGACGCTACGGGCCTGCTTGAGGCCTTCGCGCAGATCATTATTGAACATTGTTCTAACTGTGGAAAAATAACTGAAATTATTCATGTCAAGCCTCCAAATAAAATTGTTATTTTGACATCCATCCAACCGTTCGCTCAGATATTTTACCTGTAACCTGTAAAAAGAATATCAATCAGGCCGCCGATGAACAATCGCCACATATTACTATTTTTTTGACAAGCAGACGGAAATACGCCCCTTTTGGTCTTATTTTCGGGTGAGATTTAATTTGAATCTTGACAATCTGGCCAGTCGCAGGTACTATCCAGGATGAAAGGTATTAGTATATTACTAATATCTATCATACTTTTTACATCATTGACACAGAGGTGACAACATGCAAGACGAAGAGAAACGCACAAGCATGTACAGCTTTCAAAACGAGCTGCTGAAGCTTTACCTGAACAGACCGCACGACGAGCTGATAAAATACAGCATTCTGCGCTCGATCGAACGCTGCTTCGGCTATAAAAAGAGCATATTCGGCTTTCTTGGGAACATAAACGAACGCACTCTCTCCCCGAACATCTCCTGCAATGGTGTGGACATGAAGTTTTCGCAGGCGTTCCTGAAGGAGCTGTGGGCGCCTGACTGCTGTCTTACAATCACCTCCGACCAGTCGGTGTTCAGCTCCGTGTCCGGCGGCAGAAAAAGCAGATTATATAAGACCTTGGTGCGCGACAACGGGATATCCGACTTTGTCATCAACTTCCTGCACCTGCCGGGAAAGACTGCCTATGTCGCATACCTTATCCTATTCAAGGAAGAGGGCAGCTTTGATAAGGACGAGCTTGAGCTGATTGACCTGATGTCTGAGCCTATATCCATCGCCGAGGATAATTATCTGAAGATATGGAACCTGCAGAACACGATGAAGCTCCTCCAGAGTGCGACAAATTTCTTCCCGCTGGGGATCATGATAATCGAGAATCTGGACAATGTTACATATACAAACGACCTCGCACGAGAGTATTTAAAGGAGCTGGGCTACGCCGACCCACAGTTCTACAACGCATTTTATCTCAATGAACTGTACCGGCACTTCCAGTATGACGTGCTCAACTTCGGTGCGAGCAAGCCTATCCGCATAAACCGCTTCCTCTTCAATATCCAGACCATCTCCAACCCCGGTAAGACTCTTGCGAACGCCACGCATCTGACGGATCAGAGCAATATGCGGTTCAGCCCGCGCGACAGCGCCGGAATAAACTACCGCGAGATGACCACCTGCGTCTACATCGTTTCCGACAAGAACTACAAGGCAAACATGAACATATCTCAGGCGACGATGGAGAAGATGGGCTTGACCAACCGCGAGCGCCAGCTTGTGGACTTCATAGTGCGCGGCGCATCGAACCAGGAGATATCCGAGAAGATGTTCATCAGCATAAACACGGTGAAGATACATGTCTCAAATATTTTCCGAAAGGCCGGTGTCAGAAGCCGCACGGAGCTTATGGACAAACTGTATAACCTCGAAAGAGAGAGCTGAACCCGCCATCCCCCCGCCGCGCAGCAGCCGCAGCGGGGGATAATTACGCCAAAATAGCGAGACATATTTTATTGATGTGTAAACTTTACTCGTCAGTATTCGACAAAACAGCGGAAAAATAGGATTTTGTTATTATGTTATCAAGTGCTGCCAGACGCTACAATGTGATTGTACAAAGATTGACAAAGAAAAAACATTCATCCAACCTTACCTGAAAGAAACTATCCAGCAAAATAAAACGAAGCAAGGAGGTAACAAATGGAGAGTCTGATAAAAACATCCTCATTTGACCTGCCGGTGAAAGAGCTGCCGCTCGGCAGCGGCGTCACCAAGATCCTCACCGCTGCGCCCGCTCCGAAGAGCACCGGCGTGAAGGGCGACTTCCTGACTGTGTGCGTCCTCGGACGCAGCGTCAGAACTGGCGACAGCTTCGCTCCTCCCTCCGTGAGCTACGGCGAGCTTTACGCCATGTTCGACGGTGCGGAGGAGAAGAGCTATTCCGCCAAGAACACATGGTTCGGCTACAGACTTGAGAAGGGACGCTTCCTCCCACTGGAGGATGTTTTCGAGAAGCTGTACGGCGAAAATGTGTTCAGCATGGCGCAGGCCGAGAAAGAGCTGCCCGACGCAAAGATCATCGTATCCTCCGGCGGACGCAGTATTTCTCTCAAGCTCTCGCAGGTGTGCGATGAAGGCCGTTACTTCTATCCGCTGCTCAGTTCCGAGCAGATACTCGCCGGTATGAATCCTGCGGAGAGCCGCGGCGAGGCGCTGAGGGCGGGTCTACTGCTGACGGAAGCTGAGGATGGCGCAAAGAAGGTCGTCTTTGTCCTCGGCCAGAGAAACTGGAACGACATCACCGAGGCGAGCTTCGTGGACTTCGCCGAGGGTGGCGCCGGAATAACGGTGGAAAATCTGCCGGCCGAGCGCACCGCACACAACGTGCTCTATGTTGGACCTCTCGGCGGCAAGCTTGGTGGGGACATCCGTGCGTATACCGGCAATGGTGCGGAGACCGTAGTGGTCGAAGCAAAGGCGGGCGAGCTTGTCCGCTTCAACCTCGACAGCGACGATTTCCTCAACACCGCAAGAATGTATTATAAGTTCACTGTGGACGACGAGCCTGTCGGCCAGCCCAGCCCCGAGGATGGTTTTGTTTACAATACCCGCATTCCTCTCTGGTTCGGCAACGGCGCAGATTATCCCTCCGGCGTGATCCTGCCCACCGACGGCAGCCACAAGAGCGTGAACATCCGCATGGTGGCGCACAGCGACGCCTATAGCGACTCGGATATCGATAGCTTTACGATTAAAGTTATTTGATACAATAGAAAAGAAAGAGAAAGGAAAAAGAACATGTCTTACCAGCTTATTCTCTGCATCATTGCGATCGTTGCCGCTATAGTCATCGGCAACGTCTGCAAGCTCAACACCGGTATCGTGGCCGCAGCGTTTGCGTTCATTATCGGTGCTCTCACTATGGGTCTGACCGCCGACAGTATCGTCGGTTTCTGGCCGGACAAGATATTCTTCTTCATCATCGCATGCGGCCTGTTCTTTGGCTTCGCCGTTGAAAACGGCACCGTGGACGCGCTCGGCAAGAGCCTTCTGTACCTGACCAACGGCCGTGCCGCACTCATCCCATGGATCACCTGGATCATTGGCTTCATCGTCGGCGGAATGGGTGCAGGCGTTGCCTCCATCACCATCATTGGACCCCTCTGCTTCCCCGTCGCCGCCGCTGCCGGTATCAGCCCGCTGATGACCGCTACCGCTATCATGTGCGGCTGCATCGTCGGCTTCAATAACCCGTTCACCGGTCAAATGGGCGTCACCATCATGAACCTCATTTCCGATGCAGCCGGTTACCCCGGCGAAGCTCCGTTCTGGTCCATGGACGTTTGGATCTCCCGCGTCGTTCTCATGCTCCTCGTCACCGCCGTTGTCTATGTCATCACCAAGTCCTACAAGGCCAAGAAGGTCGATGTAGAGAAGCCCGCGAAAATGACTGCGCTCCAGAAGAAGACCATGGTCCTCCTTCTTGCTGCGACCTTCTTCATGGTCGCATCCATGCTCCTCGCAACCGTGTTCTCCAACGTCGCATGGCTCAATTCCATCTCTCGCTTCGCACAGCCCCAGTCGATCATGATAATCTGCGCCATCATCGCAATGCTCATGAACCTTGCCGATACCAAGAAGGTCATGAAGTCACTACCTATGAACACCGCTATTATGATTGCTGGCTTCACCCTCATGATGGGTGTCGCACGTGAGGCCGGTCTTGTTGAGGCCGTCGGAACAGCTCTCGGCTCCGGCGCTATCCCCGGCTGGCTCATGTCCTCCATGTGCCTACTCCTCGGCGGCGTTATGGCTCTGTTCTGCAGCGGCACGGCTGTCGTATTCCCGCTCATGTTCCCGCTCATTATGCCCATCGCACAGGCGACCGGCGCAGATCCCCTCGGCATGATAATCGGCCTGACCGCCGGCTCTGTCGTCTCGTCCCTCACTCCGTTCACCACCGGTGGCGCACTGGTCATCGCAGGCTGCCCGGAAGCGGACGCACAGGAATCCCTGTCCACTTCTCTGATCTGGCTGTCCGTCATCGCCCTTGTCGTAACGGCGCTCGTATCCCTCACCGGCTTCCTGAGCATTTTCGACTTTGCTTGGTCCGTCTGAGCATAAACGAAAAAAATCCGTATCCTGCCTGAGTGCAGGATACGGATCAAACAAAACAGTACAGAAGGGCTGTTCTTTTAGCTGCAAAGCAGGCGCTTTGCAGGCGGTAGATGTACAGCTGGTCGCCGGCAATATCGTCGTCCGGCAATTCGGTAACTTCGTTCAGCACGGATGTGTACAGCGATGTAAAGCGCTCAAGGCCGAGCTCCCGCCAAGCCGCCGAAAGCAACGTGCGCTGCGGTCGGTAGTGTTCCAACATGGACTCGTCATCTCCAAGGCCTGACGCAAGCTCCTTGAAAATAAGCGTCCTCAGGCACCGCGTGAACAGATCGCACATATCAGCAAAGCAGCGATAAAATGAGCTGCGGTTGACATTTGCCGCCGCAGTCAGCTTCTTGACCTGTATCTGCGTCAGCTCCGCGCCGCTCTCCAGCTGCGCCAGAAGCGCATCCGCGATGAGCGCGGCGTTGCGCTCCAGCGCCTCGTCGGCGTATTTGCCCGGCGGCACGCGCACAGAATCCGGAACGCCGGACACTGCCTCGCGCCAATAGCGCACGATAACGTCGGTGCGCAGTCCCGGCGCATTGCGCACGGCAAATAGCAGGCTCAGGTACATAAAGCAGGTGCTGCACATGCCGCGCGGCGAAGCGTCCGCTTCCAGCATCTCCGCAAGCTCCGGAAGGAGCAGTGCGAGCAGTTGTTGCTCGCTGATGACCTGCGTGTACCCTGCCAGCCGTACAAGGCATTCCGCAAGGCGCGCAGCGGCGTCGCCGTCGGCATTGTCGAGCTCTGCCGACATCAGCGTTCTGAACTGATATTCAAGCAGCTCATCCTTCGACACAAAGTATTTGTAGAAGGAAGGGCGCGACAGAAATGCTGATGAGCAAATCTCGCTTATGTTTATCTTTTCGTACGGCTTCTGCTCCATAAGACTCAGCAAGGAGCCCGCAAGAAATCTTTTGGCTTTCTCTTTTTGCATAGCTAATCACTCAAATATTTTCAAATTTAACAGGAGGTAGAAATAATGACTTGGAAAATCCATGATCTGCATGACGCAATATTCGGCGTTGACAGCCGCAAGCAGGCAGGCGAGATACTCAAGAGCCTCGGCGGAACCAAAGCGCTGCTCGTGTGCGGCCCAAACATCAATGCTCTCGGCTATCCCGAAGAGCTGATCGGCATCCTCAAAGAAGCCGGAATCGAGACCGTTCTCTATGTTAAGGACGAGGGCGAACCCACCGGCGACATGGTCAACAAGGGCGTCGCAATAGCCCGTGCAGAGAAGATCGACTCCATCGTTGCTCTCGGCGGCGGCTCCTCCATGGACACCGCGAAGATGATCGGCAAGGTGCTCGCAAATAACGCCGGGCGCGCCGAGGATCTGCTCGGCGGCTACACCGCTCTCAATGTCGGCACGAAGGTGTTCTCCCCCGTGCTGCTGCTCTCGACCACCGCAGGCACTGGCTCCGAAGTCAGCTGGGGTCTCATGTGTGAGAACATGGACAACCTCAAGAAGACCTTCAGCGTCCACCCCGGCACCTATGCAATCCTCGACCCGACCTATTATACCACACTTCCCAAGGAGATCACAGCCACCTGCGGCATGGACTCCCTGGCACACTCCCTCGAAAGCCTCTGCAACAGCGTCGCAATGCCTCACCCGCTGGCGGATATGTACTGCCGCGAGGGCATAAGCGCCTCCTGCAAGGGCATGGTCGCCGCTTATAACGACCCCAACGACATCGAGGCACGCAGCTACATGGCATATGCGGCAATGATCGGCGGCTCCGCCATCACCCTGCGCAAAACCAACCTCGGCCACGCCGTCTCCAACCAGCTCGTTGATTACTACCACTTCTCCCACGGCGTCGCAGTTTCCGTTGGACTTATGGCTCAGCTGATGTATAATACAGAGAAAGACCCCGTGTCCTCTTCTCTTATTGCCCCCTGCATGGGCATCGAGTGCCCCGAAGGCGCCGACCTCAAGGAAGTCGGTCAGAAAATTTACGACAAGATCTACAAGATGCAGAAGGATATGGGCGTCAAGAACATGAAAGAGCTCAATGTTCCCGAAGAGTTCTGCGACACCATCGCAGAGAATGTCTCCAAGGACAAGAAATGGGCTATCGTTCCCAACCCGCCTGATTTTGACTACCTGCGCGTAGTGCTGCATCAGATCTGGAACGCCTGATAATACTATTGGGACCGGTGGGGAAACCTGCCGGTCCTTCCCATAGGAGTTGACTTAAATGAACTGGACCATCCACAATATACATGACGGTGCGTTCGGCATGGGTTGCCGCGTGAAGGTCGCGGATTATCTGCGCGAGTTCGACGCGAACAACACCGTGCTTATTTACGACCATATAATGCGCAAACTAGGATATCTCGAAGAGATGGAGGCGATAATCAGGTCCTCCGGTGCGGCGTGCCATTCGTATCAGGCGCAGGGCGAAGAGCCTACCTCCAGCGGCGTTGACGCCTTCGTCGAGTTCTGCCGCGAAAACGGTGCGGACTCCGTCGTCGCCCTCGGCGGCGGCTCCACCATGGACACCGCAAAGCTCACCGGCAAGGTGCTCGCAAACGGCGGGAGCGTGCTCGACTATCTAGGAGGCTACACCGAGCTTGCCATCGGCAAGCGGGTCTTCAAGCCCATCATCTGCGTCCCGACGACCGCGGGTACCGGCTCAGAGTCCTGCTGGGGAATAATGTGCCTCAATGAGAACACCAGCATAAAGACCTATACCCGCCACCCAGTCACGCGTGCCGTGGTCGATCCGTATTACTGCATGAAGCTGCCCGCGTATATCACGGCCTACACCGGCATGGACGCGCTTGCGCAGTGCGCCGAGTGCCTTGTCAATACCTACGCCATGCCTAATATGATGGCCGATATGCTCAGCCGGGAGGGGCTTGCCGCCGCGGTCAAGTACCTGCCGAAGGCCGTGCACGATCCCGACGACGAGAAGGCGCGCGAGATGATGAGCTGGGCGGCCATGGTCAGCGGCTACGCCATAACCCTGCGAAAGACAAGCTCCGGTCACGCGATCGCAAACCAGATATCCGATAATTATCATCTGCCCCACGGCGTGGGCGTGGGTTGCGGTATGGCCGCTCTCGCCCGCTATAACGTCACCGGTGATCCGGAGACGGTGCGCATCTGGGCGCCGTATTTCGGCGTGGAGTGCACGGCAGAGTCGGATATGCAGGAGGTCGGCTGGGAGGTCGTGAAGCGGCTCGACGCCCTCCAGAAGGATATCGGCATGAAGAGCATGAAGGAGCTGGGGATCCCCGAGGACTTCTGCGACTATGCCGCCGACATGATATCCAAGGATAAAAAGTGGAATATCGTTCCGAAAGTGCCTGACTTTGAGCTGCTACGTGCGAGCCTGCACAAGTCCTGGGACTACTGAAAATCAAGAATATAGAACATAAAAGAAGAATATGCGAGATGACCGCAAGTCCGGTACGGGCTTGCGGTCATTATTTGCTGTCTGTTGTTGACTGATAATCAGAACGGGAATACGATCGGGAGCCAGATGATAAGCACGATGTACATCAGCAGCGTCAGCGGCCAAGTGTATCTGGCATAGTCGTTGAACTCGTAGCCGCCGGAGAACGAGATGCCTATGCAGGCTCCCGCAATTGGGGTCATCCAAGCGAAGCTTGCGCCGAGGGTGAGCGCCATGGTGACGGGCAGCGGGCTGTAACCGAGGGAGACGACGATGGGGATGACTGCCGCACCAAGCAACAGGACGACAGTGGAGTTGCCTATGAACTGGCTCATAAGGTTCGATGCGATGAGCACGACGGTGAGGATGATCATAGGGGAAACGTTGCTGCCGAACACGGAGATGAAGGCGTTTGAGATGAGGTCGCAGAAGCCGCATTCCTTCAGCGCTGCGGCAAGGCCGAGCGTGCAGGCGAGGCGGATGACGACATCCCAGTCGATCTTCGGCAGGGCGCGCTTGAGATCGACCACGCGGAACAGCACGCACAGCATCGCAGCGATGCTGCCGGAGAGGCCGAGCGGGAGATCGGTGAAGAGGAACATGCAGACCATGGCGAGAAGAATGCAGCCCATGGTGATGCACTTTCTGCGGTCAATAACGGGCTTCGTGCTGTCAAGGCAGGCGAACTTCTTCATCGCCTCGTGCTCCGCTTCGCGGCGCTCGGGCTTGTTCCAGATGCGGTTGCCGAGTTTGTAGCCGATCGTGAGCACATATACGATGACGAGCAGCAGCACGGGGAGAGCTGCGACGGTGAAGTCGGTGACGGAGAAGGCATAGTCGGTGTACTCCGTCAGAATGGACTGTCCGGTGAGGTTGACGGTGCAGCCTATCAGCAGGCATGCACCGCCGACAATTGCGGCAATGGAGGCCGGCATGACGAGGTTCATGAAGTTCATCTCACGCTTGGAGGCCGATACCGCGGAGGCCATGACCGGCAGCAGCACGGCGACGGTGGTGGTGTTATCCATAAACGCGGACATCACCGAGATGGAGAGAACGATATACAGAAGGAACCTTTTTTCGCTGCCCTTTGAGAGCTTGAAGCAGGTCTGCCCTATGAGCGTTGCGAGGCCGGATTCAAGCATGGCCTGTCCCACTATCAGAACGCTGACAAGCATGATTATGATGTTGTTTGAGAAGCCTGAGACACAGGTATTATACGAAGCGGCGCCGGTCAGCGCGAAGAGCGTGATGGAGACAATGGCTGTTGCCGTTGCGGGGATCCACTGTGTGATGAAGAGCACCAGTGTTATAACGAGCAATATGCAGCCGAGTACAGCTAAGGAAATCATGGACGGTACTTCCCTTTCTCTGTATTGTTCCCGGCGGGATGCATGCACTGACATCCCGACTTGATAGTTAAATTATAGGCACAATGAGTTGTGAAAGAAATAACACCTAGGTTATATTTTTACCTGCACCAGTTTGCATGGATATAGTACATTGTGCCGACTCGGAGGGAAAGTGCTGACATATGGTGGAAAGCAGTGTGGAGCTGTAAGTGCGCAAAAAAGCATGTGCGTATACGCTCCTTGGGCATTTTGAATTGCTCCACCTGATTAGGCTTTTCCTCCTGCATGATGGACAGCAGCACATTGGCGTCCAATCTGCCCTCCTGAGAAAACTGCCGCATTTTGATTGCCTGTGCATGAGAGGGTGTGCAATCCTCGCTTTCCATGATTTCAACCAAATCCTGCTGTTCTTCTTCGGAAAGGTAGGACAGCTCCACCGCAGGACGGAGGGCAATCTGCAAAATGTCCTTTTCTTTGAGGACAGAGTTATCTACCAAATCCAGAATTTCAGGGATAAGGTGGGTTAAGCGGATATATCTGCGGATTTGGTCTTTACTCTCACCGACTTGCTCAGCCAAAATATCTCTTGACTTCTTTCCGCTTAACTTGTGCGCCAGTGGCTCACAAGTTAAATCTGTCCGTTGTCCTTGCCGCTTCATAGCGTCCAATTCCATCTTGTACGCAAAAGCTTTCTCCGATGGCAAAATCTGCTCTCTTTGCAGATTGGAATCGACCATGACAATGGTGGCTTCATCGTCAGTCATATCTCGGACTATGCAGGAAAGCGTCTGCTTCTCTGCCAGCTCGCTGGCCATTCTTCGCCGGTGTCCGGCAAGCATTTCATAGCCGCCATCCGGTTTAGGGCGCACCAGCGCAGGCACCAGCACGCCATACTGCTTTACGCTGTCCACCATTTCCATCATGCTTGCATCCATTCGATTTTCAAGGTTCGTGAGGTTTTTGCCCTCACTAACCAACTGGGAAATTTTTTTCGATTTGTACGAAGTTTTTTTGAGATTTTTCAAAAAAATTTTTTCGACCACCTTTCAGGAACAAAAAAAGCCCCTATCACATTACAAAGATGTAATAGGGGCAGAAATAGAAAAAGCCCGCTGATCGAAATCAGCGGGCTTAAATCATATGAAATTATCGTATGCTATCGGAACTTGTCTGCAATCGCAAAATTCCAAACGCATTTTTGGCGTAAGCTCGGAGTAAATTGGCGTAAGTTGTGGCG
>ENA-ORSB01003155-ORSB01003155.1-human-gut-metagenome-genome-assembly--contig:-NODE-3155-length-11920-cov-3.843405_pt1 | contig 11920 bp, 9 predicted proteins | sample MGYA00242180_ERZ509144 | MGnify/ENA primary metagenome ERZ509144 (study PRJEB26280, sample SAMEA2338661) | human gut metagenome | biome: human gut; feature: human-associated habitat; material: faeces... | reverse complement strand
TTCCCCGTCACGTCGTCACGGATCTGCCCGCGCTGCTGCCCCTCGGCGAGTATCGTCCGCAGCACGCGATAGTAGACCCTGCTGTGGTCGAGCAGGTGCCGCTCGCCCTTTGTGATGAGCTGTGAGGAAAACAGCCGCGCCAGCAGCTCCAGCGAGACCGTGTCCTCAATGAAGCCGAACAGCTCCCGCGTCAGATACGCCAGCTTCTCTAAACTGTCCATCTCCACTGGGATACCGGGCCAGAGCTCCTCGTACTTCTCGTCGAACAGGATCGACAGTGAACTCAGCAGCGCATCCTTCCCGTCAAAATAGTGGTAGAACGAACCCTTTGACGTCCCCGATTCCTCCACGATGTCGTCGACCGTTGTGTTGTCATACCCCTGCTCGTAGAACAGCCGCCAAGCGGCGGAGACGATCTTCTTCTTTGTCGTTTTTGTTTTCTTGCCGCCCATGGCGCACCTTCTTTCAGAATCGCTTCCGGATCTCTGCCGCACCGCGCTCCAAAACCGCATCCGCATCGCTGCCGAGCGCCTCACGCAGCCAGTGCTGCTCGTCCAGTCCACCTTTGCCGTGCGGCACGGCCCAAGCGCCCGCGTCGCTCCCCGGCGCGAGATATGCGCCCAGCGCCGCCGCCTTGGCGAAGTTCACTCCCACCAACACCGCGCCGATCAGCCCGGGGGCATAGGTCACGGCCACGGCGTCGATGTCGCTTCTTAATAGACCCGTCCGCGCCAGCGCCTGATCTGCCAGACCGTAGATGGCTTCAATGTGCTTCCGGGACGCGATCTCCGGCACCACGCCGCCATAAATGCGGTGCAGATCGACCTGAGACGCGATGCAGTCCGTCAGGACCTCCCGTCCATCCCGGACAATGGCCACGGCGGTCTCGTCACAGGAGGACTCCACAGCTAAAATGTTCAAATTTCCCACTCCTTTCTCAGAATGAGAGCGTCTTCTTTGGGATTTTGGTAGTAATTCCGGCGGGTTCCCACATGGGCAAAGCCCAGCGATTCATAAAGGGCGCGGGCAGGGTCATTGGATGCGCGAACCTCCAAGGTCAGGCAGCGGCTTCCCCGTTTCTTCAGTTCCCCGATCAGCGCCAGAATCAGCGCCCGGGCGACGCCCTGCCGCCGGAAGTCCGGGTGGACGGCGACATTCATCATGTCCGTCTCGTCCATCACCGTCTGGGAGCCGACGTAGCCCGCCACCGTCTCGCCGTCCAGTGCCACCAGCCAGCAGGAAAGGGGATTTTCCAGCTCGGAAGCGACGCTGCTTTCGCTCCACGGGTCGGAAAAGCAAACTTTTTCCAGTGCCGCGACCTGAGGGACATGCTCCGCCGTCATGTGCGCAATTCTCATTTTGCCTCGTACCAGCTCTTTCCGAATTTTGCTTCCGCCGTCAGCGGCACACTGAGAGACGCCACGTTTTCCATCTCCCGGCTGACCAGCGCCGCGACCTCTTGGGCAATGCCCTCCGGGCATTCCACGATCAGCTCGTCGTGTACCTGCAAAAGCAGCTGTGCGTCGGGGTATTTTTCGTTCAGGGCGTTTTCTACCCGAATCATGGCCAGCTTGATCAGATCCGCCGCCGTTCCCTGAATGGGCGTGTTCAGCGCAATGCGCTCCGCACCGCTGCGGACGTTGAAATTGCTGCTTTTCAGCTCCGGAATATACCGGCGGCGGCCGTACAGCGTCTCGGTGTAGCCGATTTCCCGGGCATCCGCCACCACCTTGTGCATGTATTCCTTCACACCCCGGTAGTTGTTCAGATAATTGTCGATATACGCCCGGGCTTCATAGCGGGAGACCCCGATGTCCTCCGCCAGGGAGAACTCGGAAATGCCGTATACGATACCGAAGTTGACAGCCTTGGCATGGCGGCGCTGCAAGGGCGTGACCTCTTCCACCGGCACGCCGAACACCTGCGCGGCCGTAGCCGTGTGGATGTCCACGTGGTCGCAGAAAGCCTTGCGCATGGCGTCGTCACCGGCAATATGCGCAAGCACCCGCAGCTCGATCTGGCTGTAGTCCGCGTCCACCAGTACGCAGCCGGGCTTGGGAATGAACATTTTCCGTATCTCCGCGCCCAGATCCGTGCGGACTGGGATATTCTGGAGATTGGGTTCCGTAGAGGACAGCCGCCCCGTCGCCGTTACCAGATTCTGGAAGGTGGTGTGAATCCGCCCATCCTCCCGGATTTCCTTCATCAGGCCGTCGGCGTAGGTGGATTTCAGCTTGGTCAGCATCCGGTAGTCCATGATGGCCGGGATGATGGGGTGCTTGTTTTTCAGCTTTTCCAGAACTTCCGCATTGGTGGAATAGCCGGTTTTCGTCTTTTTCACCGGGGGAAGTCCCAGTTTTTCAAACAGCAGTTCTCCCAGCTGACGGGTGGAATTGATGTTGAATTCCCCGCCGGAATAGGAGAAAATCAACGTCTCGCAGTCGGAAATCCGCCGGGAAAGCATATCGCCGAACTGCCTCAGCTGTTCCCGGTCGATGCAGATGCCCCGGTTTTCCATGCGGTAAAGCACCCGGCAAAGGGGAAATTCGATCTCCCGGTAAAGCCTTTCCATGCCGTTCTTTTCCAGCTCCCCGGCAAGCACCGGGCGCAGGTGCCACAGAGCTTCGGCACAGGCCGCCGCGTCGGCGTCCTCCACGCTCAGCCCCAGATAGTTGGTCGCAAGCTTGGAGACGGTATAGTCGGAAGACGAGGGATTCAGGTCGTAGGCCGCCAGCGCCGTGTCAAAGACGCATTCCCCCGCCTGTATCCCCAGCTCGTCCAGCCGGTGCATGGCGGTTTTGCTGTCGTGGAAAATCAGATTTTTCCCGGCAAGGGACAGCTGCCCCATCTGGGCTTCCATGGGCGTCAGGGCGCAGACGCCCTCCGCCCACGCAAGGCCCACACTGCCATCCTCCGCAAGATACACGGCGCAGGTATCCACATCGGCGGGCATTTCCTCCCGCCGGGGGATGGACTGCACCTTCTGCTCCGGTTTGGGGGCGTCCGCCGCCGCGCCCCGCAGGCCGTATTTGTCGATCAGCCGCACAAATTCCAGTTTCTGGAACAGCTGATACAGCTCCAGCCGGTTATAGGGCTGAACAATGGCATCCTTCGGCGCAAAATCGATGGGCGCTTCCGGCCGGATAGTGGCAAGGTCGAAGGAAAGATAGGCGTTCTCCTTCCCCGCTTCCAGCTTTTCCCGGAGCTTGGGGCGGATGGAGGGGTCGTCCAGATGGGCGTACACCCCGTCCAGACTGCCGAATTTCGCCAGCAGCTCCTTTGCGGTCTTGGGGCCGACGCCGGCCACGCCCGGAATATTGTCGGAGGAATCCCCCATGAGGGCTTTCAGGTCGATGAGCTTTTTCGGCTCGAAACCGTATTCCTCCCGGAATTTTTCTTCATCAAACAGCGTCGTCGTGGTCTGCCCCGGCTTGGAGATCACCAGCTTGACGTGGACATTTCCGTCGATCAGCTGCAAGGGATCCCGGTCGCCGGTGACGATGACGCACTCCCAGTCCTGCTGAGAGCAGATCTTGCCCACGGTGCCGATGACGTCATCGGCCTCCCAGCCCTGACACTCATAGATGGGAATATTCATCGCCCGCAGAACGTCCTTCATAATGGGCATCTGCTGCGCCAGCTCCTCGGGCATGGCATGACGGGTGGCCTTATAGCCCTCGTATTTTAAGTGCCGGAAGGTGGGGCCGTGGAGGTCGAAAGCCACGCACACCGCCTCGGGCTGCTCCTCCTTCTCCATCCGTTCCAGAATGTTGAGGAATCCGTAAATGGCGTGGGTGTACAGCCCGTCCCGTGTGGTCAGGGGCTTGACGCCGAAATAGGCGCGGTTAATGACACTGTTGCCGTCCAGAATCAGCAGCTTCATACTTTTCTCCACTTCGCGCCCTGAGGCGTGTCGATGATCTCAATGCCCCGGGCTTTCAGCTCGTCCCGGATGCGGTCCGCCTCAGCGAAGTTCTTCGCTTTCTTCGCTTCGGTTCTGGCGGCGACCAGCGCGTCGATCTCCGGGTCGGCGGATGCCTGCTCCTCCTGCGTCTGCTTCTCCCGCAGCGTCTTGGCGGCGGACAGCAGATTCAGAGACAGCACCTGATCAAAGTCGGCAATGGCCGCCAGCTTGGTGGCGTCATTGCATTTGGCCTTCAGCACATCGTACAGGGCGGTGACGGCTACGGAGGTGTTGAGGTCGCCGTTCAGCGCGCCCACAAAGCGTTCCTTCAGCTTGTTGAACACGTCGGCATCCACCTCGCCGTCATCCTTGAGGGCGGCAATCTTGGCAATCAGCTTGTCGTAGGCTGCGACGGCGTTATCCAGATTTTCCCAGCTGAATACCAGATTCCGGCGATAGTGGCTCTGCAGGCAGAACAGCCGGTAGGCCATGGGGTCATAGCCCTTCTGCTCCAGCAGGCTCACGGTGAGAAATTCCCCTTTTGATTTGCTCATTTTACCGTTGTTCGTATTCAGATGGTGGACATGGAACCAGTAATTGCACCACTTGTGACCCAGATAGCTTTCAGACTGGGCGATCTCATTGGTGTGGTGAGGGAAGGCGTTGTCGATGCCGCCGGCATGGATGTCCAGATACTCCCCCAGATGCTTGATGGAAATGCAGGAGCATTCGATATGCCAGCCGGGATAGCCCACGCCCCACGGAGAGTCCCATTTCAGCGCCTGATCCTCGAACTTGCTCTTGGTGAACCAGAGAACGAAGTCGTTCTTGTTTTTCTTATTGGTGTCCTCTTCCACGCCCTCCCGGACGCCTACCGCGAGATCTTCCTCGTCATGGTCGTTGAAGACGTAATACTGCTTCAAAGTGGAGGTGTCAAAGTACACGTTGCCCCCGGCGAGATAGGCACAGCCTTTGTCCAGCAAGGTCTGCACCATGTGGATATACTCGCTGATGCAGTTGGTCGCAGGCTCCACCACGTCGGGACGCTTGATGTTCAGCTTGTCGCAGTCGGCAAAAAAGGCGTCGGTGTAGTATTTCGCGATCTCCATGACGGTCTTGTGCTCCCGCCGGGCGCCCTTGAGCATCTTGTCCTCGCCGGTGTCGGCGTCGGAAGCCAGATGGCCGACGTCAGTGATGTTCATGACCCGCTTGACGTTATAGCCCAGATACCGCAGGGACTTTTCCAGCACATCTTCCATAATGTAGGTGCGCAGGTTGCCGATGTGGGCGTAATGGTACACCGTGGGGCCGCAGGTGTACATTTTCACCAGATCAGGGTCGTTGGGAACGAACAGCTCCTTTTTATGGGTCAGGGAATTGTACAGATACATGTTTCTTTCCTCCATTTATTATAATGTAGCGCATACTGATTTGTTTTATACCGTTGCAAAAAGAAAACGCCCCTTGTAACTGCATACAAGAGGCGGGCAAAGCTCGCGGTTCCACTCTCATTTATCACTTTTTGCTGACGCTTTCGCTCCCGGACGCACTTTCCCGCGCACGACACCGCCCGGGCTTTCAGCCGCCGACCCGGACTCTCTTTGGGTGCGAAGCACGGTACTCTTTCCGTTCATCGCGATATTGAATTCCCGTGTATTTTACCATTGAACAGGCACGATTGTCAAGCCTTGGCAGGAAATTTGACGGGTCAGTTTTCCCCGCCAAACCGCTCAAAACCGTGGAAACCACTGGAAATTACATTAAGAAATTCTTATCCTATTGACACTTCCCCCCTTTCTCGCTATAATATGTTAGAGAAATGAGACGAAAGTGAGGTTACGCCATGAATTTCTCCAACGCTTGCAGGCTTAAAAAAGGTTTGAGCCTGATTCTGATCGTACTTATGGTAGTCGGTATGTTCTCCGGCTGTAAGAAGAACAACTCCGAGACCGAGCCGAACACGACTCCCTCCCTCAATCTGAATATGTCGGACACCTCCGCTCCCACCCAGGAGACGGTCCCCCCCACCACGACGGAACCCATCGTGTATAACGAGAATATGGGTACCGTCACCAACCAGATCAGTGTCCGCGTCATCCCCAGCAAGGACGCCAACGTCACCGGCACACTGGACGCCGGCACCGTGGTGGAGATCCTGCGTCAGGAAACCATCGCCGACATCACATGGGGCATGATCAGCACCCCTGTCAGCGGCTGGATCTGCATGGACTATGTGAAGATGTATTCTTCTCAGAACGGCTCCGCCAGCAGCGAGACCGATCCCAATGCTTCTCAGCCCACCGCCCCCGCACCATCCGACAATGCGGGCAATACCACCAACAATAGCGGTACTCACAACACCAAGGGCGTCATCAGTGCCCGCAGTCTGAACGTCCGTGACGAGGCCAGCGCCTCCGGCAAGATCGTCGGCTCCTACTTCAAGGGCGACGTTGTAACTATCCTCGAGACTAAAGACGGCTGGGGCCGCACCGACAAGGGCTGGATCAAGATGGAGTACGTCAACACCACCGGCACTACCACCGGCGGCAACACTACGACGACCACCACCGGCAACAATAACAACACTGCCGGCAACGGCAGCACCACTACCGTCGCCAAGGGCATCGTCAACACCCAGGAGCTGAATATCCGCAGCTCTGCCGGTACTGACGGCGACCGGGTCGGCAGCCTGAAATACGGCGATCGGGTGGAGATTCTGGAAAAGAGCGGCGATTGGGGCCGTATCTCCAAGGGCTGGATCTCCCTGAAGTACGTCTATCAGGACGGCACCACCGGCGCCAAGTCCGCCAAGGGCATCGTGACCACCGACGGTCTGCGCATCCGCAGCGGCCCCGGCACCACCTATGAATCCGTCGGCTCCTACAACAGCGGCGACCGGGTCAAGGTTCTGGAGCAGTTCACCTACGGCGACACCACCTGGGGCTGCACCGACAAGGGCTGGATCTCCATGGGCTACGTCTATCAGGACGGCACCGATGTGGGCAAGACCGTGGAAGGCATCGTCACCACCGACGAGCTGAACATCCGCAGCGGCCCCGGCACGGGCTACGATTCCGTGGGCAAGCTGTATACGGACGAGGTCATCAAGATCTTCTATCAGGTCACTGTAGGCGAAACCACCTGGGGCTGCACCAAGGACGGCTGGGTCTCTTTGAAGTACGTCAGTCTGGAAGGATAAAAATTGATATAATACCGGGACTTTCTGTTGAAAGTCCCGGTATTTTTTCCGCAGAATATCCCACATGACCGGTATTTGCTTGGTGCGCACGTTCAACTTGCTCAATTTTTCCGGATTGTAACTATTTTTTTATTGCAAAATCACGGAACATGTGCTACAATTCGTCCTATGAGGAGGGCGTCCGCGCGGAATGCGCTGACCCCGCTGAAATACATTTAACTGGAGGAACAATGATGAAAAAGGTTTTTGCACTGCTTTTGGTTCTGAGCATGGTCTTCGCGCTGTGCGCCTGCGGTAAGGACACCGCTCCTGAGACCACCGCCGCCGCTCCCAAGACCGAGACCGAAGCCGCCCCGGCAACCGAGGCCGCTCCCGCCGAGAAGGCTCCCGAGGACTACACCGGCAAGCTGGTCGTCTACTCTCCCCATGATGCCGATCCTCTGAACGCGGGCGTTGCCCAGTTCGAGGCAAAGTACCCCAACATCGATGTGGAAGTCATCGCTGCCGGTACCGGCGAGCTGTGCCAGCGTATCGTCGCTGAGGCCGCCAACCCCCAGGGCGACGTGCTGTGGGGCGGCGGAGCCGACACCCTGGCCGCTTACAACGACTACTTCCAGCCCTATGTCTGCGCCAACGACGAGTTCATCGGCGATGCCTACAAGGATGCCGACGGCTACTGGATCGGTGAGTCCCCCCTGCCCATGGTCTTTATCTACAACAAGACCATGCTGGACGAGGCCGACGTCCCCACCACCTGGGAAGGCCTGTGCAACGAGAACCTGAAGGGCAAGATTGCTTACTGCTCTCCCTCCAAGTCCGGCTCCGCCTACACCCAGCTGTGCACCATGCTGTTCAGCCAGCCCACCATCGAGGAAGGCTGGGATCTGGTTGGTAAGTTCATCGCCAACCTGGACGGCAAGCTGCAGGACTCCTCCGGCAACTGCCACAAGCTGGTTGCTTCCGGTGAGTACGCTCTGGGCGTGACCATCGAGAAGTCCGCCGTTCTGTACGCCGACAACCCCGACATCGGCTTTGTGTATCCTGAGCAGAACTCCGCCGTTCCCGACGGTGTTGCCCTGATTAAGGACTGCCCCAACGAGGAGAACGCCAAGCTGTTCATCGACTTCGTCACCAGCGCCGAGTGCCAGACCGCTCAGAACGCCGACTGGGCCCGCCGCCCCGTCCGTTCCGACATCACCCCCAAGGGTCTGTGCTCTCTGGAAGACTGCCACGTGGGCAACTACGACTTCAGCTACGCTGCTTCCCACAGAGATGAAATCAAGGAGCAGTTCAACGATCTGGTCGCAGGTTAATTTCTCAACTTATGCTTTACTGCGGGAGGCACCCTCCAGGGTGCCTCCTTGCGGTGTATCGCCTGCGGCTGAAAACTGTGCCGGATGCTCCGGCATACTTTTGAACCGCGCGCAACATATCTACACATACGGGAGGACACCACATGAGCAATCAAGTCATTATTCAGAACGCCGTAAAGCGCTACGGCGATTTCACCGCGCTGAACGGCGTTTCGCTGGACATTCAGGAGGGTGAATTCTTTACCCTTCTTGGCCCCTCCGGCTGCGGCAAAACCACGCTTCTGCGGATGATCGCCGGTTTTAACTCCATCGAGGGCGGCGATTTTTACTTTGGCGAAAAGCGGATCAACGATGTTCCCGCCCACAAGCGCGACATTGGCATGGTCTTCCAGAACTACGCCATCTTCCCCCACCTGACCGTCCGGGAGAACGTAGCCTACGGTCTCAAGGCGCGGAAGATGTCCGCCAAGGAGATCAAGCCCAAGGTTGACGAGGCGCTGGAACTGGTGCAGATCTCCCATCTGGCAGACCGGAAGCCAAACGAACTGTCCGGCGGTCAGCAGCAGCGTGTGGCTCTGGCCAGAGCTTTTGTTATCGAGCCAAGTGTTCTGCTGATGGACGAGCCTCTGAGTAATCTGGACGCCAAGCTGAGAGTGCAGATGCGCTCCGTCATCAAGAAGCTGCAGCGACGTCTGGGCATCACCACCATCTACGTCACCCACGATCAGGAGGAAGCCCTCGCCATCTCCGACCGGATCGCCGTCATGAAGGACGGCCACATCATGCAGATCGGCACCCCCCGTGACATCTACGCCAAGCCCCAGAATCCCTTTGTCGCGGGCTTCATCGGCGTGAGCAACTTCCTTGACTGCGAGGTGAACGCCCCCAACGCCGGAAACGCCGCCGTGAGCATCAAGGGCGAGCTGGACATCACCGTCCCCGTCTCCCGCGCCTACACAGGAAGCGGCAAAATTTCCGCCCGTCCCGAGCAGCTTTTCTTCTCCGAGAGCGGTATGCCCGGCACCATCCTGTTCTCCACCTTCCTTGGCGATTTCATCGAGTACGAGGTGCAGCTAAACGACGGCCAGAACCTGATCGTCAACGAGTACACCAAGGACACCACCGAAATCCACAGCGACGGCGAGCAGGTTCACCTGAGCTTTGACCCCATGCGCATCAGTCTGTACGACAAGAGCGAGGAGGTGCTCAGCCTGTGAACAAACGGCTTAATTCCCGCTGGAAACCGGATTTCTGGTTCTTCACAAAGCTGTTCGTGATTCTGGCAATGTGCCTGTTCATTGTCTACCCCTTCTACACCATCATCACGAAGAGCGTGTTTTCCAGCAAGGTAGAGGGCATCACGCTGTACAACTTCAAGCGTTTCTTCACCAAGCCCTACTATTATCAGACGCTGCTTCGCTCCATGGTCGTGTGCTTCTCCACGGTACTTACCACGACACTGGTGGGCGTTCCCGTCGCTTATCTGATCACCCGCTACAACATTCCGGGTAAGAAGATCCTTCACATCTTCATCATCATGAGCCTGATGAGCCCTCCCTTCATCGGCGCTTATTCCTGGATCATCCTGCTGGGCCGTAACGGTCTGGTAGCACGGGCGCTGGCGAAGATCGGCATGACCGCTCCTACAATTTATGGTCGCGGCGGTATCATCTTCGTGTTTACCCTGCACCTGTTCCCCTACATTTATCTGTACACCTCCGGCGCCATGAACAGCATCGACAGTTCCTTGGAGGAAGCCTCCGAGAATCTGGGCATGAACAAAATCCGGCGCATCTGGACGGTGACGCTGCCCGTTATCCTGCCCTCCATTCTGGCAGGCTGCATCATGGTGTTCATGACCTGTCTGGCTGACTTCGGCACCCCCATGCTGCTGGGCGAGGGTTATACCGTGCTGCCGGTTCTCGTGTACAACGAATACATGTCCGAAAGTGCCACCGACCCCTATATGGCTTCGGCGCTGTCCGTCATCATCGTGTTCTGCTCGCTGGTCATGCTGAGCTTCCAGAAACTGGTGGTGGACAAGCGGAATTACACCATGAGTTCTCTGCGTCCCCCTCAGGAGACCAAGCTCCACGGGTTCAAGCGCTTCCTCGCTTCCCTGCCCATCTACATTGTGGTTTGTCTTGCATTCCTGCCTCAGATCGTTGTGGTGTGCCAGTCCTTCATCGAGCGGAGCTTCTCCGGCGTCATTAAGGGCGTCAACCTGAACAACTACCGCACCATCATGTCCCGCCTTGGCCGGAACATCCGCAATACCTATGTGTTCTCCATCGTGGCCATCGTGTTCATCATCTTCATTGGCATTCTGGTGTCCTATGTTCTCGTCCGGAAGAAGGGCAAGATCGCCAGCCTGATCGACACGCTGATCATGTTCCCCTACGTCATCCCCGGTTCCGTTCTGGGTATCGGCCTGATCGTGGCGTTCAACCGCAAGCCTCTGATTCTGGTCGGCACTGCCGCCATCATGATTATCTCCTACGTCATCCGGAAGCTCCCCTACACCGTCCGGTCGGGCAGTGCTTTCCTGTATCAGATGGACCCGTTCGTTGAGGAAGCGTCCATCAATCTGGGCGTATCGCCTATGAAGACCTTCTTCACGGTCACGGCGCGGATGATGCTGCCCGGCATTATGTCCGGCGCGGTTCTCAGCTGGATCACCTGCATCAACGAACTGAGCAGCTCCATCATGCTCTATTCCGGCAAGACATCCACCATCGCCGTTGCCATTTATCAGGAAGTCGTCCGCATGAGCGACGGCACCGCCGCAGCTCTGGCAACTATCCTGACCCTGACGACCATCGTTTCGCTGGTCATCGTGTTCCGGGCTACCAAGGGCAAGGTTAAGATCGTCTGATGATCAAAAACGTTATTTTCGACATGGGCAACGTTCTGCTGCGCTTTGACCGGGACTATTTTCTGGACGCCGTGGGCGTTCAGGGCGCGGACAGAAAGCTGCTGCTGAACAACGTCTACCTCTCGCTGGAATGGGCGAAGATGGATCGCGGCTCCATGACCGAGGCCGAAGCAGCCGAGAGCATGTGCCGCCGTCTTCCCCAGCGGCTTCACGAGACGGCGCACCTGCTGGTTGACCGGTGGGATCGTCCCATCCTCCCTATCGCCGGTATGGAGCAGCTGGTAAGCGACCTGAAAAAGGCGGGATACGGCGTATATCTGCTGTCCAACGCCAGCTACCGCCAGCACGAATACTGGCCGCGGGTACCCGGCAGTCAGTATTTTGACGGAACGCTTATTTCCGCCGATGTCAAGCAGATCAAGCCCTGCGCGGAAATCTACGATACTCTGTACAAGACGTTCTGTCTTGTTCCCCGGGAATGTCTGTTTATCGACGATTCCGCTCAGAACATCGAAGGCGCCGAGCGCACCGGTATGCCGGGCATCGTCTTCCACGGCGACGCGGACGAGCTTCGCCGGGAAATGCAGGCTTTCGGCGTTCAGATTCCGTAAATACGAAAGAACGGCTCC
>ENA-ORSB01003151-ORSB01003151.1-human-gut-metagenome-genome-assembly--contig:-NODE-3151-length-11932-cov-2.557885_pt1 | contig 11932 bp, 8 predicted proteins | sample MGYA00242180_ERZ509144 | MGnify/ENA primary metagenome ERZ509144 (study PRJEB26280, sample SAMEA2338661) | human gut metagenome | biome: human gut; feature: human-associated habitat; material: faeces... | reverse complement strand
GAGCGCCTTTCGACCCGGGAGATCGAGATTCTGGTCTGCGTGTGCCGCGGGCTGTCGAACCAGGAGATCGCCGACGAACTGTTCATTTCGAAGCGCACGGTGGACAAGCACCGGGCCAATATTCTGGAGAAGACCGGATGTAAAAATACGGCGAGCCTGGTGGTTTATGCCGTCAGACACGGCCTGGTGGATGTGCTGTAAGTCCGATGTCGGGCGGAGCGCTGCGATAATTTCGATGAAAACGGGCCTCCTTTCCGGCTTTTTTCGGATTTCCGACGTGAAAATTTTGGAAATAGCGTTCGATTGATTATATTTGCGTGTTGTGAAATTGATTCTGTCCGGTTTCAGACGGGTATAACCTGATAATTGAAATATGAAAAGATTGATTAGTTTATTGGCAGTGGCGCTTTTCGGAGTGGCGCTGGTCGGTTGCAGTGACAACGAGGAAACTACTCCTCCTACCCCTCCTGATCCCAAGCCTGTCGATGTTTACGGCTGGCATATGACCAAATGGGAGGTAGGCGGCGACGATACGAATTTCCCGAAGGAGGTTTATATCGTTTTCGACGAGGAGAAGAATTTCGAAATGTATCAGGACGTCAGCTCGAACGGGTTCGTGAAGATGACGGGTACCTATACTTTCGACGAAACTTCCAAGAAACTTACCGGTAAATATTCCGACGGCGAGAATTGGGCATACGACTATACCGTATCCGGTGTGGACTGGCTTTTCGGCCAGCTCAATCAAGAAACCGGGGAGATGAGCGGTGTCGGCGAAACGATGGTAATGACGGCTGCGGACGACAGCACCTACAAGCTGACATTCGTTTACGGCATCATTCCGGATGAGGTCATCAACTCTGTGATGGTACGCAGCGCCGAAGGCGTACGGATTCTGTAAGTCATACGGGATTCATATTCGACAAAATAAGGACTGTGCAATGCAGTCCTTATTTTATTTTATTATAACAAGCGATTTGAATCGGAAAATCAGCACGATGATTTTTTCTTGTACCTTTTTGGAATCATGTTTTTTTTGATGTTCTATTCTCAATATGGATATTATAAAAAACAGGGAGATTGGGCCCAAGAGTTGTGTGCCCCGCATCCGTACTGGTATATATTCTTCGGTGTTTGTCTTTGGATTGCGGCATTTGGAATTATTCTAAAAAAATGTCTTGAGTAGGAGGTGGTTTCCGGCAATGGACTTTTGATTGGATAGTTGTCGTTTTACAAAAAACAGGAGTAAAAATCACAAAGATTTTTACTCCTGTTTTATTCGGTCTGAATGTCGGATCCTCTTGTGTTCGCCGGTCGCAGCAGCCGAGGGGATTACAGTTTCCGGCGTAGTTTTTCGGCCTCCTCTTCGTAGCCGGGCTTGCCCAGCAGGGCGAACATATTCTTTTTATAAGCCTCGACTCCCGGTTGGTCGAAGGGGTTCACTCCCAGCAGGTAACCGCTGATGCCGCATGCTTTTTCGAAGAAATAGATCAGGGTGCCGAGGCTGCGGGCGTCGATGCGGGGAATTTCGATCCGCAGGTTGGGGACGCCCCCGTCTGCATGGGCCAGGCTCACGCCCAGTTCGGCCGTATGGTTGATTTCCGAAAGGCGCTTGCCTGTCAGGAAGTTGAGTCCGTCGAGGTTGTCCGGGTCGCTGCCGATCTTCACCCGGTGCTCCGGGGCGGCGACGGAGACGACCGTTTCGAACAGCGTCCGCTCTCCCTCCTGAATGTATTGCCCCATCGAGTGCAAGTCGGCCGTGAAGGTGACGCTGGCCGGGAAGATTCCCCTTCCCTGCTTGCCTTCGCTCTCGCCGAAGAGTTGTTTCCACCATTCGGCCAGATATTGTAGTTGCGGTTCGTAGGAGGCGAGTATTTCGATCATGAATCCCTGCCGGTAGAGGATATTCCGTACGGCGGCATAACGGGCTGCGGGATTTTCGTCGAACGGGACTCCGTCGGCCGTCGCCCGTTCCATTTCGCACGCACCGGCCAGTAGGGAACGAATGTCGATGCCCGCCGCCGCGAGCGGCAGCAGACCCACCGGGGTCAGAACCGAGTAACGTCCGCCCACATCGTCCGGAATGACGAAAGTGCGGTAGCCTTCGCGGTCCGCGAGGGTTTTCAACGCCCCCCGGCTGCGGTCCGTGACGGCGACGATGCGCCGGGCCGCCTCCTTACGTCCGTAGCGGCGTTCGATTTCGCTGCGGATCAGCCGGAAGGCAATGGCCGGCTCGGTCGTGGTGCCCGACTTGGAGATCACGATGGCCGCGATCGACCGGTTCTCGACGGCTGCGAGCAGACGGGCCAGATAGTCTTCCGACAGGTTCTGTCCGACGAAAAGCAGAATGGGGTTCGCCGGATGTTCATACAGCAGGTTGAACGGGTCGCTCAACGCCTCATAGACGGCGCGTGCACCCAGGTAGGAGCCGCCGATACCGATGCAGAGGATTACTTCCGCCAGGTCGCGCAGACGGGCGGCTTCGGTTTCGATCGCCTGCAACTCCTCTTCGTCGAGGGCGGAGGGAAGCCCCACCCAGCCCAGGAAATCGTTGCCGGCACCTTGGCCGTTGTGCAGCAGTGCGTTGGCGTGCAGGGCTGCGGATTTTTCCTTCTCGGTGATTGCGACATCGGCGCGAATGGGATCGAACGACAGAGTTTTCATGACTGTATTGGTGTTAAATCAGTTTTGCCGTAAGCTCCTGCATGGCTTCCCGAACAGGAACTCCTTTGTAAAGGACTTCATAGACCATATCGGCAATGGGCATCTGCACCTTGTGGCGGGCGTTGATGTGACGGATGCAGTCGGCGGCGAAATAGCCTTCGGCAACCTGGGTCATCTCGTCCAGGGCATCGCGAACCGTGCAGCCGTGCCCGATCAGCAGGCCCAGTTTGCGGTTGCGGCTGTAAACCGAATAACAGGTCACCAGCAGGTCGCCCAGGTAGGCCGAGGCGCGGGTTTCGCGCTGGTCGGGGTAGCTTTCCCGCAGGAACCGGGCCATTTCCATCGCACTGTTGGAGATCAGCACCGCGAGGAAATTGTCCCCGTAGCCCAATCCGACAGCCATGCCGACGGCTACGGCGTAGATGTTTTTTAAGATGGTAGCATATTCGATGCCGTACAGGTCGGTTGAATAGGAGAGTTTGATATATTCAGTGGCGAATTTGTGTCCGATCGTATGCGAATTTTCCGGATCGGTGCAAACCACCGTAAGGTAGGAGAGCCGTTCGAGCGAAACCTCTTCGGCATGGGAGGGGCCGGTGATGATGCCCAGTTGCTTGAAAGATAGGCCATAATGATCGTGTATATACTCCACGACGGTGGTGTAGTCGTCCGGGACGATGCCTTTGATGGCCGAGATGACGAATTTGTCCTTGAGCGGAACGGTCAGCGTTTCGAGCGTCTTTTTCAGGTAGGCCGAGGGACTGGCCAGGATGACGATGTCGGCCTCGGAAACCACCCGGTCGAGGTCGTCCGAGGGGTTTATGCGCGTGCGGTCGAACCGCACGTTGCTCAAATAGCGGGGATTGCGACCCTTGTTGCGCAGGCTTTCGAGCACCTCCGGATTGCGGACGTACCAACCTATCGAGGGTTCGTTTTCGGTCAATACCTTGGCGAGCGCCGTGGCCCAGCTTCCGTATCCGATCATGGCGCATCTGGCGCCGCTGCCTATCTTGTGGTCCATAAGTTTTCGGAATAAAAGTTTCTTTTCTACAAAAGTAAATAAAAAACGGGAAAGGACACATAATTATCCTTCTTTTCCCTACCTTTGTAGAAGGTAAGACGCACTCGGCAGAAAAAACAAACGAATTTGTTTTATTCTGCTTTCATTTTCATTACCTTTGTTCCTGATGTATTGACACGGATTTCACGGGCAGGCGAAGGCTTCTGGGAAAGAAAGTCAATATTTTGATTATCAGAAATTAATAGATTATAATATAGAGAGAGGAAAGCAGAGTACTATGGGACTTTTTTCACTGACACAGGAGCTGGCTATCGACTTGGGTACGGCCAATACTTTGATTATTCACAACGGGAAGGTCGTGGTGGACGAGCCTTCCATCGTGGCGTTGGACGTACACACCGGTAAACTGGTGGCTATCGGTACGCAGGCCCGCCAGATGCACGAGAAGACCAATCCGAACATCAAGACGATCCGTCCGCTGAAGGACGGCGTGATCGCCGATTTCAACGCTACGGAGTTGATGCTGCGCGGCATGATCAAGAAAGTCAAGACTTCGGGCAATCTCTTCGCTCCCTCGATCCGCATGGTGATCTGCATTCCTTCCGGCTCGACCAATGTCGAGATCCGTGCCGTGCGGGATTCCGCCGAACATGCCGGGGGGCGTGAGGTCTATATGATTTACGAACCGATGGCTGCGGCGCTGGGTGCCGGTCTGGATGTCGAAGCACCGGAGGGCAACATGGTGATCGACATAGGCGGCGGTACTACCGAGATCGCCTGCATTTCGCTCGGCGGCATCGTTTGCTCCGAGTCGATCAATGTCGCGGGCGATGTCTTTACCAACGATATTCAGAGTTACGTGCGCCAGCAGCACAACATCCGTATCGGCGAACGCACGGCCGAGGCGATCAAGTGTTCGATCGGTGCGGCGCTCACCGAGCTGGACGAAGAGCCCGAGGATTACGTGGTAACGGGTCCTAATATGCTTACCGCCCTGCCGCAGACCGTGTCGCTCAGCTACGGTGAAATCGCCTATGCACTGGAGAAGTCGCTCGTCAAGCTGGATGCGGCGCTGATGAAGGTGCTCGAAACCATGCCGCCGGAGCTGTATGCCGACATCGTGAAGAACGGCATCTACCTGGCCGGCGGCGGTGCGCTTATCAAGGGGCTGGACAAGCGTCTGAATGCCAAGACGGGTATTCCGTTCCACGTGGCCGAGGATCCCTTGCGTGCTATTGCGCGCGGTACGGGTATCGCGCTGAAGAATATCAACCGTTTCTCGTTCCTGATGAAATAACGAAGCTGCGGAAGCTTTCCCGTGAGCCGTGTATAAACTGATCGAATTCCTGCGCAGAATCTACGTGGCGGTCTTGTTCGTCGTATTCGAAGCGATCGCCATCGGGTATTATGCGCACTCTTCGAATTATACGCAGGCCAAGCTGCTCACCCGCTCGAACCAGGTGGTTGGCGGGGTGAACGGCATCTTCGCAGACATTCGCTCCTATTTTACCCTGGGGCGCGAAAACGAACGCCTGCTGGAGCGTGTCGCCGTACTCGAGGAGGAGTTGGCTTTTTACCGGAGGTCGGCGGCCGATTCGGTGCGTACGGACCTGCTGCACGATATGGGAGAGAAGCCCTACGAGCTGACCGTCGCCCGGGTGATTTCCAATTCGATCAACAAGAACCGTAACTTCATCGTGCTGGACCGGGGCGAACGCGACGGCGTCGAGAAGGGGATGGGCGTGCTCTCTCCGGAAGGGGCCATGGTCGGCTACGTGGCCGCCAGTTCCGACCGTCATGCGGTGGCGGTGTCGATTCTCAATACGTCGTTCAATGCCAGCGGCAAGCTCGCCGGCGACGACTATTTCGGCTCGATCTACTGGGCGGGTGACGATCGCTACCACGTCCGCATGAAGGAATTGTCCAAATATGCCCGCGTTACGGAGGGGGAAGAGGTGGTTTCCTCCGGTTTTTCGCAGTATTTTCCGGCTGACGTGCTGATCGGCTATGTGGAGAGTTTTTCGCTGGCCGATACCCAGATGGCTTACGACGTGGTGATCCGGCTGGCGGTGGATGTGTCGCAACTGACGGATGTTATCCTGGTGCGCAACCGGGATATCGAAGATGTGCAGGAGCTCGAAGCCGAAGCCGAGCGGCAAAACAGAAGATAAATATGTACCGGACTGTTCCCTATATCGTCTTATTCCTTATTTTGGCCCTGTTGCAGATTTTTCTGTTCGACAACCTGTCGATCAGTATCTACCTCTGCCCTTTGGTCTATATCGGCTTCATTGTCCTGCTGCCGATCGACGCTCCGCCGGTTGCAGTGCTTTTTCTGGCTTTGTCGATGTCCGTTGCGATGGATTGGGCGATGGGGGCAGCGGGGATCAATACGATCGCTACGCTTCCGGTCGCTATGCTGCGCCGGCCGCTTCTGCAGTCTGTCTGCGGTAAGGAGGGGATTCGGGAGGGTGGTATTCCTTCTTCGATCCGGTTGGGGCAGGGCGGATTTCTGCGCTACCTGGCAGCGATGGTCGTGGTACACCACTTCCTGTTTTTCATGTTGGAGTCCCTGTCTTGGGCGCAGTTGTTCCATACGCTCGTCCGACTGGTCGTGAGCAGTGCTGTTACGGTGGGCTTCATCTGGCTGCTTGCGCGGCTGTTCACCACTAAACTGACGGTTCGGCTATGAGTTACGGTGGGGAAGGGGTTGCCCGGATGCGGGTGCTGCAGGTGGTCGTGCTGATCGTTTTCGGCGTAATCGCCGCGCGGCTTGCTTATATTCAGCTCATCGACAGCAAATATGAGGAGCTGGCCCGGGGCAATGCGTTGCGCTACGAAGTTCAGTATCCGTCCCGTGGCGAGGTGTTCGACCGCAACGGCGAATATCTGGTACAGAGTCGCGAGTGTTATGACTTGATGGTGATCTATCGCGAGATGGATCGGGAAGGGTTCGATACGACGCTTTTCTGTCAGGTTACGGGTCTTTCGCACGAAGGGCTTGTGAGGGAGCTGGCCAATGCCCGTGTGCGTCCGCGTGCGCCCCGTATGGTGATGAACTATATGTCCAAGGAGGACAAACTTCGTTTCGACGAGTGTAACTTCGCCGGCTTCTATACCGTTTACCGGACTGCCCGGCAATACCCTCGTAAAGTAGGGGGAAACCTGCTGGGATATGTGGGGGAGGTCAATTCCGAAATGTTACGGCGTTATCCTTCGTATCAGGCGGGCGAATACGTCGGAATCAGCGGTGTGGAGTCGGCTTACGAGCCGGAGCTGCGCGGTAAGAAGGGGGTGAAGATCTCCGAGGTGGATACGCACGGAGCGATCAAGGGTTCGTATATGGACGGTCGTTTCGATTCGCTGCCCGTACCCGGCAAGTCGATCGTCTGTACGATCGATGCGCGGTTGCAGCTCTTCGCCGAGGAGCTGATGGCCGGCAAAGTCGGGGCGGCCGTGGCGATCGAACCTTCGACGGGGGAGATCCTGATGATGGTTTCCTCGCCGACGTACGATCCCGACGAATTGGTGGGGCGCGAGCGCGGTAACAACTACATGAAGATGCTGGGCAACAAACGCCAGCCCTTGTATAACCGTGCCGTGAGGGCCAAATACCCGCCGGGTTCGACCTTCAAGCTGGTGCAGGGCCTGATCGGTTTGCAGGAAGGGGTGCTCCGGCCTACGGATCTGCATGTCTGCCACGAGGGATACCAGGCGGGGCGACGGCGTATGAAGTGCCATTCGCATGCTTCGCCGCTCGACCTGCGTTTTGCCGTGGCGACTTCTTGCAATGCCTATTTTTGCTATGTATTCCGCGATATCCTGGACAATCCCAAATACGGGAACGTCAAGGAAGGGTACGATGCCTGGAAAGAGTATGTCGAGAGCTTCGGTTTCGGCCGCAAGCTGGGTTCCGACTTCCTCGACGAGCGCGACGGGTATGTCCCCGACCGGGGCTGGTACGACCGCCAGTACCGCGGGTCGTGGAATTCGCTGACGGTCATTTCGCTCGCCATCGGGCAGGATGCGCTGGGCTGCACGCCGTTGCAGCTGGCCAACCTCGCGGCCATCGTCGCCAACCGCGGTTATTACTACATCCCGCATATCGTCAAGAAGGTCGAGGGGCGGGATTCGCTCGACCGCCGTTTCTACGAGCGCCATTATACGAAGGTCGACCCCAAGCATTTCGAGCCGATCGTCGAGGGCATGTGGCGGGGCGTCAACGTCGGCGGCACGTCGATGCTGGCCCGGCTCGAAGGGCTCGATGTCTGCGGTAAGACCGGTACGGCCGAGAACCCCCGCGGGCGCGACCACTCGACCTTCCTGTCGTTCGCACCAAAGGACAACCCGAAGATCGCCATTTCGGTCTATGTCGAGAACGGCGGGTTCGGCGCCTCGGCGGCGCTGCCCATCGCCAGCCTGCTGGAAGAGTATTACCTGACGGATACGATCCGCCGCCCGGCATTGCTGGATTATGTCAGGAACATGACCATAAATTACCCCGCGTATGACCGCTAACCGCCATAACAGTATCTTCTACGGTGTCGACCTCTGGACAGTCCTGCTCTATGTCCTGATCGTGATGGCGGGGTGGGTGTCGATCACTTCGGCCTCGTACGACGAGGGTACGGCCGATGTCTTCTCCTTTTCGCACTTCTACATGAAACAGCTGATGTGGATCGGCGTGGCATGGACTACGGCGGTCGTCGTGCTGTTGCTCGACGATCGGTTTTACCATATGTTCGCCTACCCGGCCTATTTCGCGGGCCTTGCGCTGTTGGTCGGTGCATTGCTGTTCGGCCGCGAGGTCAACGGGGCCAAGGCGTGGTTCGAGTTCGGGTCGTTCCGCATGCAGCCGGTCGAGTTCGTGAAGATCGCTACGGCATTGGCGCTCGCCCGCGTGATGAGCGCCTATTCGTTCTCGATCAACCGGCCGGGCGACCTGTTCAAGGTCGGGATGGTGATCTGCGTCCCGCTGTTTATCATCATCCTGCAGAACGATACCGGTTCGGGCATCGTGCTCGGGTCGTTCCTCTTCGTGCTCTACCGCGAAGGGCTCAACAAGTGGCTCTGCATCCCGGTGCTGCTGATCGCCGCGCTGTTCATCTTCTCGTTCCTGCTTTCGCCCATGACGATGCTCGTGTCGATCATTCTGGTCTGCACCCTTTCGCAGGCGATGATGAACGGCCACTGGCGCCAATGCTTCGTTTACCTTGCCGCGCTGGCACTGGGGAGCATCCTGCTCTGCATGGCGATGGGGCTTGTCGCGCCGGGCTTCATGGATCTGCATGCCTGCCTCTTGACCGTGACGCTGCTGTCGCTGGTCTGGGTGGTGGTTTATGCCTACCGCACCAACCTGAACAATATCTTCATTACGGTCGGGCTGTTCCTTTGCACGGTGGTTTTCCTGCCTACGACCAACTATATTTTCAATTCGATCCTCAAACCCCACCAGCAAGACCGTATCCTGAGCTTCCTGGGCATCATCAGCGACCCGCTGGGGACGGACTACAACGTCAACCAGTCGAAGATCGCCATCGGCTCCGGCGGCTTTCTGGGAAAGGGCTTTCTGCAGGGTACGCAGATCAAGTACGGGTTCGTGCCCGAGCGGCATACCGACTTCATCTTCTGTACCGTGGGCGAAGAGTGGGGCTTTGTGGGGACGATGGTCGTGCTGGCGCTGCTGTGCCTGCTGATCCTGCGCCTGATGCGCATGGGCGAGCGGCAGCAAGAACCTTTCGGCCGCATTTACTGCTATTGCGTGGCGGCCATCCTGCTGTTCCATGTGCTGGTGAACGTGGGGATGACCATCGGGCTGATGCCCGTCATGGGGATCCCGCTGCCGTTCATGAGCTACGGCGGCTCGTCGCTCATTGCCTTTACAATACTGTTGTTCATTGCCGTACGGCTCGATGCGTCGACGCGGCAATTCTCCCTGAATAATAAATTCTGACACACATGATCCGTTACAATCCCCGGGGTTTGTCTCCGAACGAGGTCGCCGAGAGCAGACGGCAGCACGGCGACAATGTCATTACGCCGCCGAAGGACGATTCGGTATGGAAACTGCTGGCCGATAAGTTCCGCGACCCGATCATCCGCATCCTTCTGCTGGCTGCGGTGCTCTCGCTCGCCATCGGTTTCGTGCATAAGGATTTCACCGAGTCCATTGGTATTATCTGTGCGATTATTTTAGCCACTTGCGTCGGTTTCTGGTTCGAGTGGGATGCCATGCGGCGTTTCCGGCGGCTGAACCAGGTCAACGACGATATTCCGGTCAAGGTGATGCGCGACGGTGCGATGCACGAAGTCCCGCGCCGCGACGTCGTGGTCGGGGACGTGGTCTACATCGAGAGCGGCGAGACGGTGCCTGTCGACGGCGAGTTGGTCGAGGCCGTGTCGCTGAGGATCAACGAATCCACGCTCACGGGCGAACTGGAAGTTGACAAAACGGTGGACGAGGCGCACTTCGACCCCGATGCCACCTATCCGTCGAACGTCGTGCTGCGCGGCACTACGGTCGCCGACGGTTACGGCGTGATGGTCTCGACGGCCGTGGGCGATGCGACCGAAGCCGGGCGCGTTACCGAACAGGCGACCGTCCAGAGCGAAGAGCAGACGCCGCTCAACCGCCAGCTGACACGCCTTTCGAAACTGATCGGCCGTGCGGGCATCGTGCTTTCCATCGCTATTTTCTGCGTCATGCTCGGCAAGGCGATCTTCATCAACGGGTTGCTCGAAGGCGACTGGCTCGCCATCTCGCAGCACGTGCTGCACATCTTCATGGTTTCGGTGGCGATCATCGTGATGGCCGTTCCCGAAGGGTTACCCATGAGCATCACGCTATCGCTGGCCATGTCCATGCGGCGGATGCTCAAGACCAATAACCTCGTGCGGCGCATGCATGCCTGCGAAACGATGGGGGCGGTGACGGTGATTTGTACCGACAAGACCGGTACGCTGACTCAGAACCGGATGCACGTGCAGGAGTTGGTGCGCTACGACGCGCTGCCGATGCACGATTTCGCCGAGATCGTAGCCGCCAATTCGACGGCCTTCCTCGATGTTACGGGTGCCGTGATCGGCAATCCGACCGAAGGGGCGCTGCTCGAATGGCTGCACGCGCAGGGCGAGGACTACGAACCCCTGCGTGCCGGCGCGAAGATCGTCGACCGGCTGACCTTCTCCACCGAGCGCAAGTATATGGCGACGATTATTCAGAGCGGTATTTCGGGCCGCCGGATCGTTTGCGTGAAGGGTGCGCCCGAAATCGTGCGTGCGATGTGTGCGCCGGACGGGAAAGACGAGCAGGTGGCGGAACAGCTGCTCGGGTTCCAGGGGCGGGCGATGCGTACGCTGGCCGTGGCATGGGCCGAGACGGCCGAGGACGATTGCCAGCGGGCTGTCGCCGCGGCGCAGCTTCATTTTGCGGGTGTGGCGGCTATTTCCGACCCCGTGCGCGAGGATGTCCCCGAAGCCGTCGGGCGTTGCCTGAAGGCGGGGATCGACGTCAAGATCGTCACGGGCGACACCCCGGCTACGGCGCGTGAGATCGCCCGCCAGATCGGCCTGTGGAACGACGCCCGGGATACCGACCGCAACCACATGACCGGTACGGAATTCGCCGCGATGAGCGACGAGGAGCTGCTCGGCCGCGTACAGGAACTGAAGATCATGTCGCGTGCCCGGCCGCTCGACAAACAGCGGCTCGTGCGCCTGTTGCAACAGTGCGGCGAGGTGGTGGCCGTCACGGGCGACGGTACGAACGACGCCCCGGCGCTGAATTTCGCCAATGTCGGGCTTTCGATGGGTTCCGGGACGTCGGTGGCCAAGGATGCCAGTGACATCACGCTGCTCGACGACTTGTTCGCTTCGATCTCCACGGCTGTGATGTGGGGACGCTCGCTATACCGCAATATCCAGCGTTTCGTACTGTTCCAGCTCACGATCAACTTCGCGGCGATCCTGATCTGCTTCGTCGGCGCGGTGTTCGGTACGGACATGCCGCTTACGGTGGTGCAGATCCTGTGGGTGAACATCATCATGGATACCTTCGCCGCGATGGCCATGGCCTCGCTGCCGCCGAACCCCGAGGTGATGCTCGAAAAACCCCGTCCGCGCAATGAATTCATCATTACGCGCGCCATGGCGCGCACGCTTTTCACGTGCGGCATTATCATGGTCGCGGTATTGCTGGGCATGCTGTTCTGGTGGACGATCACGACCGGCGGGCTGACCGTGCGCCAG
>ENA-ORSB01003142-ORSB01003142.1-human-gut-metagenome-genome-assembly--contig:-NODE-3142-length-11963-cov-4.596910_pt1 | contig 11963 bp, 9 predicted proteins | sample MGYA00242180_ERZ509144 | MGnify/ENA primary metagenome ERZ509144 (study PRJEB26280, sample SAMEA2338661) | human gut metagenome | biome: human gut; feature: human-associated habitat; material: faeces... | reverse complement strand
CCTACCACCTCCCCCTACGGGTACTCCTCCTTCCCGAAGGAGGAGAATGGAGATAGATTTGCCTCTAGCGTGGCTTTACCAAGGTGATTCTTATCTAGCGTTGACATCGTCTCTTCTCTAGAATAAACATCGCCTCTCATTTGAAACAATGCCGTCGAATGGAAGCCTTGCTTCGGCGCTACGCCGGCAGTTATAGGTCGAAGCCGATGTCGCGGCGGAAGTACTTCTTGTCGAAGTTAATCATGTCCGCTACTTTGTAGCTCTGTGCCAACGCTTCTTCTTTAGTAGCTCCATAGGAGCAGACAGCGATAACGCGTCCTCCGTTTGTAACTACTTGGCCGTCTTTCATAGCTGTTCCGGCATGGAAAATGATACTTTCCGTAGCGGCAGCCTGTTCCAGTCCGCTGATCGGGAATCCTTTCTCATAAGCTTCCGGGTAACCGCCGCTGACGAGAATCACACAACCTGCCGAACGCGGGTCCATAACGAGTCTCTTTTCGTTCAGGTTGCCTGCGGCAGTGCCTTCCAGCAGTTCCACGAGATCGCTCTGAATGCGGAGCATGACGCTTTCTGTTTCCGGGTCGCCCATACGGACGTTGTATTCGATCACCATTGGCTCACCTTTCACATTGATTAATCCAAGGAAGATGAAACCTTTGTAGACGATATTCTCTTCTTTCAGGCCGTTGATTGTCGGCTCGATGATGCGGGTGCGTACTTTCTCCATGAACACTTCGTCGGCAAACGGAACAGGGGTTACGCTACCCATGCCCCCTGTATTCAGACCTTTGTCGCCTTCACCGATACGTTTGTAGTCTTTTGCTACGGGGAGGACTTTATAGTTTTCACCGTCGGTCAGGACAAATACGGAACACTCGATACCGCTCAGGAACTCTTCAATGACAACTGTTGCCGATGCAGAGCCGAACATACCGCCGAGCATTTCTTTCAGTTCCTTTTTGGCTTCGTCCAGCGTGGGGAGAATCAGTACGCCTTTTCCGGCACAGAGGCCGTCGGCTTTCAGTACATAAGGAGCTTCCAATGTTTCGAGGAAGGCCAAACCTTCTTCAATAGTTGCGGAAGTGATACTTTTGTAACGGGCTGTCGGGATGTTGTGACGCATCATGAAGCCTTTTGCAAATTCCTTGCTTCCTTCCAGTTCGGCTCCCTGTGCGGAGGGACCGATAACAGCGATGTGTTTAAGTTCGGGGCGGTTCTGGAAGTAGTCGTAGATTCCTTTTACCAACGGATCTTCGGGACCTACTACGACCATGGCGATGTCTTCCTTCAGGGCGAAAGCGCTGATAGCTTCAAAATCAGTAGCCTTGATGTTGACATTTTCGCCTACGGCAGTTGTTCCGGCATTTCCCGGAGCAATATACAGCTTCTCAACTTTCGGACTTTGGGCAATTTTCCATGCCAGTGCATGTTCGCGGCCGCCCGAGCCTAGTAATAAAATCTTCATCTTTATACTGTTATAAGTTATACTGTTATACGTTTGATTAGGTATGGATAAGCAGCCGCTTTTTACAGGTTCTGCTCAAAGTACCGGGTGATTTTTTCGTGCAGATGTACACGGTCGCGACCTGATACGTTGTGCTTGTGGCACGGGTAGATGAACAGGTCGGGGTAGGTGCGGGCGTCTACACAAGCTTTCATGAACGACAAGGTGTGTTGAGGCACGCAAGTGTCGTCATGGTCGTCATGGATAATCAGCAGATGACCTTTCAACTGACCCGCGAGGTTTTTCAGGTTGCATTCCTTGTAACCTTCAGGATTGGTTTCCGGTGTGTCCATATAGCGTTCGCCGTACATCACTTCATAATATCCCCAGTCGATGACAGGACCACCGGCTACGCCTACTTTGAATATTTCCGGGTAACGGAGCAACAAGGAAGTGGTCATGTGCCCTCCAAAGCTCCAGCCGTGCACGCCGATGCGTCCGCCGTCTACGTAAGGGAGGGATTTCAGGAATTCGACACCTTTTACCTGGTCTTTGCCTTCTTCAATGCCGAGGCGACGGAAGGTGGCGTTCTCAAACTCCAGTCCGCGGTTACTGCTGCCACGATTGTCGATCGTAAACATGATATAGCCTTTGTTGGCCATATACGTGTCCCAGCCACGTGCGCCATTCTGCCAGCCTCCGGTGACACATTGGGCATGAGGACCTCCGTAGACGTAAATAATGGTTGGATATTTCTTGTTCGGGTCAAAGTTTGCCGGCTTCATCAGGCGGTAGTGAAGGTCGGTTGTGCCGTCGGCCGCTTTGATTGTCCCGGTTTCAATACTTGGCATTTGATAACCTTCATACGGGTCTTTGGCAGTCAGCAGGTTTACGGTTTCTTTGAAGTTCTTTGTATCTACCAGATTGATGATGCGGGGCTGGTCTTTAGTGGAATAACGGTCGATAAGGAACGTCCCGGAAGCGTTGAGCACTCCGTTGTGTTCACTCTCTTTGCTGCTATCGAACGGGCGGCTCATCTTTCCGTTGTTCACGTTTACTGCGAAATGACCGCTTCTCAAGCCCTCTATGGCGGTGAAGATAACTTCTTTCCGCTTAGCGTTGAAGCCTAATATGTTTTTTACCAGCCAGTTGCCTTTAGTCAACTGTTTTACCTTCACTGATTCGCGATATTGGGCGCCGCCGGTTCCTTCCTGAAGGTCACCGTAAATGCTTGCTTTGGTATCAAACAAATAGAGGTGATTGTATCCATCGCGCTGGCTCTGATAAATGAATTTGCTGGTATCCCACGGCAAGAATATAATCGGGTTTTGCGGCTCTACGTATTTCGGGTGAGTTTCTTCGTAGAGCACCTTTGTCAGCTTGCCTGTTTCTGCGTTGTATTGGCAAAGTTTGGCATGGTTCTGGTCGCGGTTTACTTCAATCAGGTAGAGGCTCTTCTCGTCCGGTGCCCAACTGATGTTCGTAAAGTAGCGGTCGGTAGGGTCGCCTGCATCCAGGTAAATGCTTTTGCCCGTTGCGGGGTTGTAGATACCTACCTTCACTTGGTGGCTGGTCATTCCTGCCATTGGATAGCGGACATTGTTCACTTCGCCCACACGTGCGGTAATGTCTACAAGCGGGTATTGAGTCACCATACTTTCATCCATACGGTAGAAGGCGAGCAGATTACCTTTCGGGCTCCAGAATGTACCTTTGTTGATACCGAACTCATTGCGGTGTACGGACTGGCCGCAGACGATGCCTTCGGGCTCGTTCGTCACCGCCTGTTCGTTTACGTATAGATTGTTGCCGATTGTATAGGCTACATTTCCATTGGCAGTGCAGTAGTCTTCGTTTTCCGCTTTGGCTTTAGGCTTGCGACTGCTGACAATCCGGTTGTTCTTGAAATCATATACGATGTATTTTCCGGCTATGTTCAGTAACATTTGCGGCTTTTCCGCCCATGGGAAACGTACGGAATACAAATGGGATAACTTTCCTGCCTTGTCTTCTGCAAGCGCTTTGTTGATTTGCTCACGGGTGATGAGCATTGTTTCTTTGCCTGTTTGCGGCTGGATAGAATAGATGGTGTCGATGCCGGGTTTAATACACTCGTCGCCCCACCATTGCAGCCCGTACAGGTTTTCTGCATAACGATAACTTTCACCGCCCGGAATCAGGTCTTCCAGTGTCGGTTTCTTGGTTTCTTGTGCCATAACATTGATTACAATTGGGATTGCCAACAACAAAAGGAAGGCTCTTTTTCCAACTTTACTCATTGCTCTTTTCTTTATTATTTGTTTTTAAATCCTTTTATTTTTACTCTGTCCAAAGAAGTGCTCTTTATCCGAATAGCAGCACCCAACTTGGCAAAAGCATTGAATAATCCATTAAATTGCTTTTCGTTGCTAATTTCTTGTGAATGTGCAATTAACTATTAACGCTTGTTTACTCCTCTTCCTTCTTCGGAATCCTCGGTTCCCGATTTCCTTTGAACTCTCTCGGAGCTTTCGGGTCTCTTCGGCTACGGAATTCTCCCTGCGGTTTTCTCTCTCTGTTTCCTTCCCGCTTGAATTCTCCTTCTTCCCGACGCGGCTTGAATTCTCCTTCTCTGCGAGGTCTGGAGTCACCTTCCCGACGAGGCCTGAACTCACTTTCTCTACGGGGGTTGAATTCTCCTTCCCGACGAGGTTTATATTCTTTTCTTTCCCTGAACTTAGACGCTTGTTCTCCTTCCGTCTCTTTCTTTTCTTCTCCTGCTTCTTCCTGACTCTTGAACTCCTTGTATTTTCCGTCAAAGATTTCATATTTGCGGAATTCACATTCCAGTGGCCCGTTGAACAAAGGAACCTTTTGGCTGGCTTTCAAACCAATCTGGTCGAAACACTCTTCCCGGTAGGAGAGAACCCATGCCTCGTTTCCTACAAACGCGTGTTTCAGGCGCTCGCCAATCATTTGGTATAGTCCGAGTAAATCATTGGTGGAAATACGCTCTCCATAAGGAGGGTTGGTGATGATGACAGACTTCTCTTTCGGCTGTTCGAATTGCTGGAACGGTTGCAGTTTCAGTACGACATCTTTCGATACCCCCGCTGCCTTTATGTTATGAGTTGCTATTTCGTTCGCTTTCGGATTGTTGTCGTATCCGTAAATTTTATGTGTAAATTCACGCTCCTGACTGTCGTCATTGTAAAGCTCGTCGAACATATCCGCATCGAAATCCACCCATTTCTCAAATGCAAATCCCTTACGGAATACGCCCGGAGCGATGTTTCTTGCTATCAATGCAGCTTCCACTGGAATAGTACCCGAACCGCACATCGGATCAATCAAGTCACATTCTCCCCGCCAGCCGGTCATCAGAATCATACCGGCAGCCAATACCTCGTTCAACGGAGCTTCTACGGCTTCCTGGCGGTAACCGCGCCGGTGAAGTGATTCACCGGACGAGTCCAAAGACAAGGTGCAGGTTGTTTGTGCGATATGGATATTCAACAATACGTCCGGATTGCTGATGCGTACAGACGGGCGTTTGCCTGTCTTTTCACGGAAATAATCCACGATTGCATCTTTCACCTTGTACGAAACAAACTTCGAATGGCGGAATTCTTCGCTGAATACTACTGCATCTATTGCAAATGTCTTGTTTACGTCGAGATATTCCTCCCAAGGAATTGCCTGTATTTCATTGTAAACTTCGTCGGCATCCTTTGCCGTAAAGTTCTTGATCGGTTTAAGAATACGGATAGCAGTACGGAGGCAGAAATTAGCCTTATACATCATACGCTTATCCCCTGTGAATGACACCATTCGGCGGCCTATTTGAATGTCGTTGGCTCCTAGTGCTGTCAGCTCTTCTGCAAGTATCTCCTCCAGTCCCTGGAAGGTCTTGGCAATCATCTCGAATTGTTCGTTCATATATAGTTATTTGGTTTTATTTTTTTGCTTTGGTTTGTACTATTCTTGCTCCTGCGGGGACGTTCTCCGTCACCCAGATATTACCGCCTACGGTTGCATCGCGTCCGATAGTGATTCTTCCCAGGATAGTGGCGTTGGAATAAACGATTACATTGTCTTCCAGTATCGGGTGGCGCGGGATGCCTTTGATTGGCTTTCCATCCGCATCCAGCGGGAAACTCTTGGCTCCCAGAGTGACGCCCTGATAGAGTTTGACGTTGTTTCCGATGATACTCGTTGCGCCGATTACCACACCTGTGCCGTGGTCGATCGTGAAGTGACTGCCAATCTTGGCGGCCGGATGAATATCAATACCTGTTTCGCTGTGCGCCATTTCCGTAATGATACGCGGAATCAGGGGGACACCCAGTTCCAGTAGCTCATGCGCGATGCGGTAGTTACTGATGGCTTTGATAGCGGGATAGCAGAAAATAACTTCGCCATAACTTTCGGCGGCAGGGTCGCCGTTATAGGCGGCTTCTACGTCGGTAGCCAGCACTCTGCGCATGACAGGCAATTTGCTGATAAACTTGGCGGCAAGGCGGGCTGCTTCTTCTCTCTTGGAATCGGAGCAGGCATTACATCTTCCTTCTATACTGGTTCCAAAACACAATCCGGCAAGGATTTGCTCGGTAAGCAAATCAAATAACTTCTCAATATTTACACCGATGTGGTAATTGATTGTCCGGCTGTTGATAGTGGAATTTCCGTAATATCCGGGAAATAAGATAGAGCGTGAAAGCTCGATAATTTCATACAAGACTTTAGCAGAGGGCAGTGGTTCGCCATCTTTGTGTTGATGAAACAGTCCTTTGTAAGATTCGCTTTCCGATAGCTCATCGACTGCCTGTGTCAAAATGTGGGTGAAGTTCAGTGGACTCATTAGGTCAGTTGCTCATATTTATATGGGGACAAAGGTATTAAAAAAATAATAAAATTGGTTGGGATTCAGGATAAATAATGTATTTTTGTCACATTCAAAACATGACATGAATAAGGGGTTGATGAATGGGAGGACTACTATGAAGCTGTTTGGCTTGTTCGGGTTTTTGATATTGTTGTATTGCGGGTGTGCTGACAGGCATCGCCATAAGCCTTTTTGTGAGCAGGAACTTGTCGATTCTCTCGAAGTCCGCGTTCAGGATTCTCTTTTCTCCAATGTACTTTATTCCCGTTCGCAGGTACGTGACGCGCTGGTGCAAGTGCAAGACTCACAAGTGTATTATCGTCTGCTCGCCCTTTATGGTAAAACCTTCTTTGTTTCTTCTGATTTTGACTCCATACTTTATTACAATCGACAGGTTAAGCAATTCTCCCGCAATGTTTCCGAGTGTCCTCGCTGGAACGATGTCCTGGCCGATGTTTATAATGTTGAAGGAAACGTTTGGATGCAGTTGAACCGTCCCGATTCTGCCATACTTGATTATCAAAAGGCGTATGCATATCGTCTGAAAGGAAAGCGCCTGCACCTTCTTCCCGACATTTGTATCAATATGGCTGACGCCTGCCTGCATCGCAGTGACTTGGCGCACACTGCCTCTTATTACCGCCGCGCCTTGTTTCTCTGCGATTCTCTGAGATTGTCCGAACATACGAAATTCCCTGTCTATTACGGTTTGGGACAAACTTATATGGACTTGCGCGACTTCGATTTGTCCAACCATTATTATGAACTGGCAGGAAAATTTTTTGACGAAATGAATGTGGGAGAACGTTGGACCTATCTCAACAATCGCGGAAATCATTATTATTACAGGAAGAATTATCAGGAAGCATTGAACTATATGCGCAGAGCCAATGCCTTAGTCTCCGCCCACCCCCAAATGGTGTTTGAACAGAACTTTATCAAAGTAAACCTGGGAGAATTATACTTGTTGACCAATAACTTGGATTCAGCACAGATATGCCTGGACGAGAGTTATCGTTTCTTTTCGGAAATTCAGCATAACTCGGCTGTATACTATATCGAAACTCAAATGATTGAACTGGCGTTACAGAAAGGAAATATGGCGCTGGCTCATAAAATGATAGAACGTACCGCTCCTGTGGGACATCTTGATGCCAATATGCTGACAATACGCAACCAATATCTCCAGCATTACTTCGAGCGTGCCGGTGACTACCGCCGTGCTTATGAATATTTGAAGCGTGACTGTCGTCTGGATGATTCTATCCGTAGCGAACGGGTACAGACACGTGTCGCAGAACTGGATATGCGCTATCGTCAGGACACTATTGTATTGCGGAAAGAAATGCAGATTCAACGGCAGGCAGGTGAAGTGAAAGCTTTGAAGTTGAGCGTTTATATATGGGTACTTGTTTGTGTGCTGCTAGTTGCAGGAACAGGCGGTATCATCTGGTATATGCGGAAGAAAAGAGAATTTCTTCGTGAACGCTTTTTCCGGCAAATCAACCGTGTCCGCATGGAGAACCTGCGGAGCCGGATTTCCCCCCATTTCACTTTCAATGTATTGGGACGTGAGATTAATCAGTTCACGGGGTCGGAAGATGTGAAGAATAACCTGTTGGAGCTGGTTAAATATCTCCGACGCAGTCTTGAACTGACGGAAAAACTAAGTGTTTCCTTACAAGACGAGCTGGATTTTGTACGTTCGTATATTAATCTCGAAAGAGGACGCGTCGGCGAAGATTTTACGGCAACGGTTACAGTGGAAGAAGGACTGGATGCAAGTCGTGTGATGATTCCTTCGATGATTATACAAATACCGGTTGAGAATGCAATCAAGCATGGACTGGTTGGGAAAGATGGTGAAAAGGAGTTGACGGTACATGTCTCTCATGAAAAGAATGGTATCTGTATTACGATTTGTGATAACGGCCGCGGGTATCTTCCGCACGTAACTTCGGCAACACGGGGAACGGGTACCGGACTGAAGGTGTTGTATCAGACCATTCAACTGCTGAATACGAAAAACAAGAGTGACAAAATACGTTTTGAAATAACCAATAGAAACAGTGGACAGACCGGTACATTAGTTTCGGTATATATCCCGTTTCGTTTTTCTTATGATTTATGATGGATACAGAAGAAAAGTACAAAGTGGTCATCATTGATGACGAACGTTCTGCAAGTGACGCTTTGCGCCGTGAACTGGAGCCTTATCGTGAATTTGAGATAAAGGGAATTGCAAGCAGTGGTGCAAAAGGGAAAAAGATGATTATGGAGTTACATCCGGATTTACTCTTTCTTGATGTGGAGCTTCCGGATATATTGGGGCTTAATTTGCTAAGTGAGATAAAGGATGATGTATTGTGGGATATGAAGGTTGTGTTCTATACGTCCTATGATAAATATCTGCTTCAGGCTTTGCGTGAGTCGGCTTTTGATTTCTTGTTGAAACCTTTTAGCGCGGAAGACTTGAAAGTTGTCATAGACCGTTATCGGAAAGCGGTGCGTTCTGCTGTAGTGGTGCCTCCCTCTTTTGCTTCTTCTATTATAGCTCTGATGCCGCAACAGGGAATGTTTATGATTAGCACGGTGACAGGATTCAAGCTCTTACGGCTGGAAGAAATCGGATTTTTTGAATATTTGAAAGATAAACGTCAATGGCAGGTGGTTCTGTTTAATCAAACCCGGTTGAACCTGAAACGGAACACGAAAGCGGAGGATATCGTCAGTTATTCGCAGGCTTTCGTACAAATCAGTCAATCGGCCATTGTGAATGTAAATTATCTGGCTATGATCGATGGAAAGTGTTGCCAACTTTATCCGCCTTTCCACGATAAAGGTGATCTGGTCATTTCCAGAAGCTATCTGAAAGAATTGCAGGAACGGTTTTATGTCTTGTGATACAGCCTACGGTTATATAAAGTGAAAACGCCTCTTCTTCATCAGGAGCGGCGTTCTCTTTTGTTAGAATATTAGAATGAGAGAGAGTTTTTGTTACATATTTGTATTATCCATTGTTACAGTCATCTCGGGTACCAGTACATAAGTACGCTTTTTAGCGTTCCATTTATAGTAATTGGTAGTGACGGTCTTGCCTTCATAAATATAGTTGATACGCAAATTCTTTACCCATTCGTCCTTGTTGCTGTCCCATTTGAGGGCTTCGCTTTCGGTCATGCGTTTATTGTCGTCGTACTTATAATTGTACTTCATATAGTTGGCAAGTGTATTTCCGTCCATTTTGTAAACGGTCTGGCCTACTGTCATGCCATTTTCTTCTATCGGATTGTAAATCAACTGACCGTCGTTGTTACGTGCGGAAGCGGTGAAAGATGCAATAAGAAGAGCAGCGGATAAAACGAACATTTTTAAGGATACTTTTGCTTTCATGGCTATTTTAGTTTTAAGTTATACTTTCATTTGTCTACTGATGTATCAGTTTTACGCTACAAACTTACATATTAATTTGATATTTATGCATTTTGGGAAGTGAAATATTATCAAATTGTCAAGTATGGGTGCTGGTAGTAGTTTGCTTTTTGCCAAGATTAGTGACAAAAAAATATCCGGCAGTCAATCTGCCGGATATAGAATGAATCACTTCGTCGAAAAAGGAATCCTTTTTCTAGCTTTCTGGATAATGAGTTAAATAATGTTATTACCTATACTTGCTTCTATTTTGTAAGCGGAAACCCCGGATAAGGTGGAGTCACTCTGCGCAATTAGTATCTAAAAGATAGCAATTCCTTATTAAGGTGGCCTTTATTCACTTAATGGTTTAATGTGCCTCAAGCCAGTTTTTGCCCCATCCGCAATCTGCTTTCAAGGGGACGTGCATGCGGTATGCTTTCTCCATTTCTTCGATGACGATTTCTTCTACACGCTCTTTTTCATTGACAGGAACGCTGAAATTTAATTCGTCATGTACTTGCAGGATCATTTTGGCTTGTATTCCTTCCGTTTGGAAACGTTGATAGATACGTGCCATAGCCACCTTGATAATATCTGCCGCACTTCCCTGGATAGGTGCGTTAATGGCATTCCGTTCCGCATATCCGCGTACAACGGCGTTTCGTGAGTTGATGTCCGGCAAGAAGCGTTTCCGGTGGAAAATAGTCTCCACATAGCCTTTTTCTTGTGCAACCTGGATACTTTTATCCATATAAGCCTTCACTCCCGGATAGGTTTCGAAATAGCCGTCGATAAGTTCTTTGGCTTCTTTCCGTTCTACGTTCATCCGTTCGGCGAGGCCGAATACGGATATACCATAGATAATGCCGAAATTGGCAGTTTTGGCTTTGCGACGCATATCGGAGCCTACATCTTGCAAGTCAATCTTATAAATCTTTGCGGCGGTGGCAGCGTGGATGTCATGGTTGCTGAGGAAAGCGTCGATCATGTTCTTATCCTCGCTCAGATGCGCCATGATGCGCAATTCAATCTGTGAGTAGTCCGCAGAGAAGAAAAGGCAGCCTTCATCGGGGATGAATGCTTTGCGGATTTCTTTTCCGTTCTCGTCGCGGATCGGGATATTTTGTAGGTTCGGATTGCTTGAACTAAGACGTCCCGTGGCGGTAACGGTTTGGTTGAAAGAAGTATGTACCCGTCCTGTACGCGGATTGATGAGTTGGGGGAGTGCATCGATGTATGTTCCCAATAACTTTTTCAGTCCCCGGTGTTCTAATATCTTTTCTACCACAGGATGTTTGTGGCGAAGGCTTTCGAGCACCTCTTCCGAAGTGACGTATTGCCCGGTTTTAGTCTTTTTTGCCTTCTCTACAATTCTTAATTTATCAAACAGCACCTCACCGACTTGCTTCGGTGAAGCAATATTGAACGTTTCACCTGCCAGCTCGTAAATTTCCTTTTCGATATTCTCCATTTGTGCCGTAAAGTGGGCGGAAGATTGTTTCAGCGCTTCCGTATCCAGCAGCACACCGTTGCGTTCGATATTAACCAGTACCGGAACAAGCGGCATTTCTATATCATAGAACAAACGTTCTGCGTCATTTTCTTTCAGCTCTTTCTCCAGGGCTTTCAGGCCTGCATTAAGCTGTTTAATCGGTTCGCCGCGCATGGAGCCGGAACAGTCCAGAACCAAAACGCAGGGCGTGCGCTCATTGGCATTATCGGCAAATTCCACATAGGGAATCATTTCATCAACAAATTTATCGTCGCCGGACATCACTCACTCCTTTAATAGCGCGGATATTTATGCGGATAGCCGCTTCCCTCAATCGGTTCCGGATTGGACACTTTGCCGCAGCCGCTGACTTCCAGCACCATCAGGGAAATTAAGACAAGAGACACTAATTTAAAAAAGTTTTTCATTTCTTAACCTTTTTGTTGTCTGATAAGCAATTATATAAATATATACTCTCAAAGCAACCGAAATACAAAAACTAAAAGTCAGTTATTAATAGGCAGATGATAAAAAAATATCTAAACATAGCATTGGCGGTTTTTGTCCTTGGCGGCTGGGGCGGCCTTTTCAAGCCGGATCCGGTCAATATTTATGCTGAACCCCGGGCGTTGCCCCAGCGGGAGATGTTTCGTTTTGCCGAAAACGGAGAGGCTTATAAACTGAATGATTTCAAGGATCAGTTTGTCATTGCCAATTTTTGGTCGCGTTATTGTTCGCCCTGCCTGCGG
>ENA-ORSB01003140-ORSB01003140.1-human-gut-metagenome-genome-assembly--contig:-NODE-3140-length-11965-cov-3.677666_pt1 | contig 11965 bp, 12 predicted proteins | sample MGYA00242180_ERZ509144 | MGnify/ENA primary metagenome ERZ509144 (study PRJEB26280, sample SAMEA2338661) | human gut metagenome | biome: human gut; feature: human-associated habitat; material: faeces... | reverse complement strand
ATTGCATAAAATAATACTATTGACATTGCCATCATTGTAAATAAATTTCCACTTGTTTCTTTTTCATCTGTTTGTTCTAAACTAAATTCAAAATTAGGTGTAATTGATTGTAATTCTTCTTCTGTTAAGCCTAATTTACTAATTTGAATATTAGTATATAAAGAATTTATAGCACTTACTATCGTTTCTGGTACTTCATCCATAAAATTAGTATTTTCCACTAAATAAAAAAATATGTACAATTTTGAAAAAATTACTATATACAACTGTATAATTTAAATGTTATAATTAAATAGATACTAGAAAAATTAGGAGATTTTTATGAAAAATAGAATTTTAACATTTATATTAATAGTTTTAATTTTAGGAATAATTGGTGGAATAGCATATGCTTTTATCCAATATATGGGTATAGATACAAATAATATTTTGGCATTGGTTACAGGAACAAATGAAGTTAGTAATGAAACAATTAAGCCATTAGAACCAACAGGAAGTAGTTCTAACACATTATTATCAAGTTCTTTAGATGTTCAATCAGCAAATCAAAACACTAGTACTACAGTATCTTCTGGTAAATATAAATACTATTACGATCAACTAGATTCAAATGCTAAAATAATATATTCTGCTGTTGAAGATAATATAGAAAATTTAAAAACCGGTACTGCTAAAATTGATTTTGGGGAACAATTTAATAGCTTATTAAACGAAGAAAATGGAAAAGAAAGATTGAATGTAGCGTATCAAGCAGCATTGGATGCATTTGGGTTAGATTATCCAGAAGTATTTTATATAGATGTAACTAAAATGGTATTAATGATATATTCTACTACTAATATTTTTGGAACAAAATATGAAGTTTCAATAGAACCATCAGAAGCAGGAAGCTATTTAGTAGAGGGATTTGCTTCAAAAACAGATGTAGATTCTGCATTAAATAGATTGGAAATGATTAAAGCAGATATTGCAAGTCAGGTAGCAAATGATGACCCATACACTAAAGTAAAAAGAATACATGATTTTTTAGTAGATTATATAGAATATGATTCTTCAATGACGAGAATAAATACTAGAAATATATATGGTGCGTTAGTAGAACAAAACGTTGTTTGCGAAGGGTATGCAGAATCATTAAAATATTTACTAGATGCTGTAGGTGTACCTTGTGTCGAAATAGTAGGAACTGGAACTAATTCTGCTGGTCAAACAGAAGCACATGCATGGAATTATGTTATGCTTAATAATAAATGGTATGCGATAGATGTTACTTGGGATGATCCAACAATTATAGGTAGTGGAAGAGTACCTACCTCAACTAAAACTAGATATTTCTTACGAGGAGAAACAAATTTTAACAAAACACATTTTCCAAGTGGCCAGGTATCAGATGGAGGTTCTGTATTTATATATCCAGAGCTAAGTAAAGTAGATTACGAATAATATAGTTAATAATAAGAGGAGCGAAAAAGTTTCTCTTATTTTTTGGTTAATCAATTTACATAAATTGACATGATATGTATAATTTGCTATAATAAAAAAGATAACAAGTAAACCAAACTAAATATGGCGTAATGCCAGGAGGAAAAAGCATGAGAGAATTTTTTACCACATTGTTACTTAGAATCAAGTTACTTTGCGTGACCTTTGGCTGGGTAAAAGATGTAACAAATCAAAGTAAATATTATACTAAATTAAAAGAGTATAATATTCGGCTATTTGCATCACCAAGAAAAAGAAAAATGATTTACGTTGTAAGAAACAACAAAATCATATTAAAGAGCTATAAACCTCGGTTTGAGGTGATGTATAATAGTTGGAAAGAAGATTTTATCTTCATAATAGATGACAACTGCACGAACAAAATGTATGAAGTGACAAGAAACCTAGAATTGGAAGTGTTCACAGATTTTGCAAACTTGTATAAGATAGAAAAACTTCCATATATCATACTAACCTTAAAAAATAATTGTCTTAGAAATGTAGTTTATAATTATGCAGATTCTAAGATTGATTTCTCTAACCCGCATGCAATAACTTGGCTAAAAGAAGCTAAGTTGTTTGTTGTAGAAAAGAATATAGAAGAATATCGGTTAGTAGGTGTAAAAATGGAAAATGGCGAATGCCATCTAACTGAAATGAATTTTTCGCTGAGCGAAGAGCCAGAAGATGTGTGTTATCCACAGCTGGTGGGTAATACTATAATATTACTTACTGAAGGAAATGCATGTGTGCTTCATAAATTTGACTCTATAAAAGAAAAAGGATGGTTACCAGCTCCATATGAATACTTAGCCAGAAAGGGTGAGGAACTTTATATGGTTGAGATTTCGGATGATGTCAATATGATAAATGTAGATGCAGATGATATAAAGCCATTAGCAGAAGAATTTACTGGATTAGAAAACTTTTTCGTACTTAAAAATGGTAACAATGTTGTTATTGTTAAGTTTGAAGATGATCAACTGGTAAGATTAGGTGCAGTTGACGGAACCGGAATTAAGATAGGTACGCCTTACCTTGATTTTAGTGAGAGTGCTATAAAAATACCACTAAAAGTTACAGTGGAAAAAAACTTAACAGAGTAAAATAATGTGACATGCTTAAGTAAGATATGGGGAAAAGATTACATCTTTTGCCCATATTTTACGTGAATCACACATAAATAATTCCTTCATAAAATATATTATGGAGGAATTATTATGTATTGTTGCAAAGAAAATAAAGAAGATATATTAAGTGGTTGTATGTTAGCTATATTTATATTATGCGTTTTTATAATTATATTTATACCATTAGCAATGATGCCAGAACAAAAAAATATATTAACAGCAATAGCAGTTAATGGAGATAATCCAGAGATTGGAACGACAACTATAAAATTTAGCCAAAATGATATAGTACTCGGAAACGCACTGTCACATACAGTTGATAGTGATGAGATAGATATAAATGAAAGTGGAGTATACCAAATATCATATCAGCTATATGGAACATCGGAAAACTTAGGAACATTTAATCTTAATTGCGTCTTGCTTGTTAATAATACAGCGGTAGAAAATACTTTTAATGAAGGGCCAATTTTAAGGCAAAATACAGAAAACAGAATTACGTTAACTGGAACTGTGATACTAAAATTAAATGCTGATGATAAGTTAAAACTACAAGCTGTTACAATTGAAGACATAACGTATCCAAGGGCAAGAATTGATATAGAAAAAATAGCATAAAAGCAGGTTTATTGCCTGCTTTTATAATATTATACAAATTAATCCACCACTACCTTCATTTACAATTCTTTCTAAAGTTTCTTGTAATTTTATCTGTGCATCTTCTGGCATATGAGCTAACTTACTTTGCAAGCCTTCGTTAACAAGTTCGTGTAAGCTTTTACCAAAAATATTAGATTCCCAAATCTTTTTAGGATCATTTTCAAATTCAGCTAATAAATAGTTTACTAATTCTTCGGATTGTTTTTCAGAACCAACTATTGGAGATACTTCGGTTTCTATGTCAGCTCGTATCATATGTATAGAAGGAGCTTTCGCCTTAAGTTTTACACCGAATCTAGAGCCTTGTTTGACCATTTCTGGTTCATCCAAAATTAATTCATCAATTGAAGGTGTAACAATTCCATAGCCTTTAGCTTTAACTTCTTCTAAGGCAAAAGATATTTTATCATATTCTTTCTTTACTTCCGAAAATTCAGCCATTGTTTTAAACAAATCACCATCATTAGAAATTGAAACGCCAGAGATTTCTGTTAATACATTATAGAATAGGCAATCTTTAAGTAATATAGATATATAGACACTTCCAGTTCCAAGTTCAATTTTATCTACACATGCTTTTTGAATAACTTCAGAAGATGATAAATTTTGAATGCAGGTGTCAATTTGTTTTAGAATTTTAACCTTTTCAAATGCAGATTTTAAATCAGTTAATAATGTGCATTTTAAAGGATGGCTTTCATCTAGAATATCTATCCATTTTGGAAAATTAATATTAATTTGATTAATTGGAAATTCATATAAAACCTTAGAGAATATATTATTTATATCATCAAGAGTTAGTTCAGAACAATTAATACAGATTACAGTTGTTTCATATTTTAATTCTAGACTTTTGGCTAGCTCTTTTGTATATTCGGAATTAGGATTTTCAGAGTTTAATACAATAACAAAGGGTTTGTTTAAAGATTTTAATTCATTTACAACACGTTCTTCTGCATTAACATAATCTTCTCTAGGAATATCTGTAAAACTACCATCTGTAGTCATTACAATCCCTATTGTAGAATGTTCTTCTATTACTTTTTTGGTTCCTATTTCTGCAGCTTGCTCAAAAGGCATTTCTTCGTCAGACCAAGGAGTTTTTACCATTCTAGGCATATCATCTTCTAAATACCCTATTGCATTATTTACTAAATAACCAACACAATCTACCAACCTAGTTCTTAATTTAATATTATCTCCAATAGTTATTTCGACAGCTTCATTAGGAACAAATTTGGGTTCTGTTGTCATAATTGTTCTTCCTGAGGCACTTTGTGGTAGCTCATCTGTAGCACGTTCTTTTTTATATTCATTTTCGATATTAGGAATAACTAACAAATCCATAAAATTCTTTATAAAAGTAGACTTACCGGTTCTAACAGGTCCAACAACACCAACATAGATATCACCATCTGTACGTTTTGCAATATCTTCGTATACATTAATATTTTCCATTTATAAAATACCTCCTCATAGAAAATGTTTGTACTAAGTTACTTTAGTTAAATATATTAGCGTTAAAGAAAACTTATTCCAAATTGATGAAATATTTTGTATAAACTTTAATTGCTACACCTAAAGTTCAAAATTTATTATCATTGCAAAATAAATAATCATATGATAAAATAGAACGGTGAAATGGAGGTTTTATATGAATGAAACAGAGATAATAAATAAATTAAAAGAATATAGTCAAATAAGGACTTTAAACATATTAAAAAATGTAGATGAGAAAAATAGAAAAAAAATAATAGAACAATTAAAAGATATAAATTTCCCACAATTAAAAGAATTATATAATAATATTAAAGAAGAGGCAGAAGTTAATGTTGGAGAATTAAAACCAATAAAATCATTAAATCCAGACAAAATATCTAAAGAAGAAAGAGAAAATTACGAAGAAATTGGAGCAGATGTTGTAAGAAATAAAAAATTTGCAGTTGCAACAATGTCTGGAGGCCAAGGAACTAGATTAGGCTATAAGAAAGCTAAAGGAACATTTAAAATAGATGTAGAACCAGAACCTAAATATTTATTCGAAATAATAGTAGATACATTACAAAGAGCAAACAAACAATATAATACTATAATTCCATGGTATATTATGACGAGTCATGAAAATAATCAGGAAATAATAGATTTCATGGAAGAACATAATTATTTTGGATATAATAAAGATTATGTAGGATTTTTTGAACAAAGTGAATTACCATTAATAACAGAAGATGGACAAATAATGTTAGATGAAAATTACAATATCAAAAAAGCTTCAGATGGTAATGGAAGTATATTTAAATCTATGTACATGAAAGGTGTACTAGATGATATGAAAGAAAAAGGAATAGAATGGGTATACATTGGATCAATCGATAATGTCTTACTTAAAATGGTAGATACATTATTAATGGGAGTTGCAATTAAAGAAGGCTCAGAAATTGCAACAAGATCAATATTTAAAAATTCACCAACAGAAAGAATAGGGTCTTTATGTATTCAAGATGGAAGGGTTAAAGTTATTGAATATTCAGAACTTCCTCAGGATATGGTAGAGGCAAAAGACGAAAATGGTGAAATTTTATTTGGAGAATCACATGTAATGTGTAATTTATTTAGTTTAAAAGCTTTAGAAAAAATAAGTTTACAAGATTTGCAATATCACAAAGCACATAAAAAGTATAGCTATATAGATGAAAATGGAAAAATGATTGAACCAGAAGAACCAAATGCATATAAATTTGAATATTTTATATTTGACTCATTTGAATTTTTTAATCAAATATCTATTGTAAGGGGAAAAAGAGAAGAGGACTTTGCACCAGTAAAAAATAAAGAGGGTGTAGATAGTCCAGCAACAGCTAGTAAGCTATATAATGATTATTGGAGGAAACAAAATGGAAGAATGTAAAATAAAAAATTTATATAATTTAGATGAAACCATTGCTAAAGATATTTTTAAAGATGCTACATATCCTTGGGAAGTTTTATCTAAAATAGAAGAATTTATTATTAAATTAGGAAAAACTTTGGACCCAACAGAATATGAGGAAAAAGGAGAAAATATATGGATTGCTAAAAGCGCTAAGGTAGCACCAACTGCATATATAGCAGGTCCAGCTATAATTGGTAAAAATGCAGAAATAAGACATTGTGCTTTTATTAGAGGAAAGGCAATTGTTGGTGAAGGTACAGTAGTTGGTAATTCAACAGAGTTAAAAAATGTCATATTGTTTAATAAAGTACAAGTTCCACATTATAATTATGTAGGCGATTCAATATTAGGATATAAATCACATATGGGAGCAGGTTCAATTACTTCAAATGTTAAATCTGATAAAAAACTAGTAATAGTAAAAAATGGCAATGAACAAATCGAAACAGGCTTAAAGAAATTTGGAGCAATGCTTGGTGATGAAGTAGAAGTTGGATGTGGATCTGTCTTAAATCCAGGAACTGTAGTAGGAAAGCATACAAATATATATCCACTATCATCAGTAAGGGGAGTAATCCCAGAACATTCAATATACAAAAACAAAAACGAGATTGTAGAAAAAATAGATTAATAAGCAAAAAGAGCAAGGAATATACCTTGCTCTTTTTGGCTATAAATATAATTGCCAGAATATATACAAAATTAATTTATTCTAGAATTATACACTTTGAGTACCTGGAATAAAATAATCTACAACTCCATAAATTAAAGCACCAATTATTGCTGCCATCCAAGATATTGTATAACCTGCAACGAAAAATTGTGTAGCATATAATGTAGCGACTGCAAGTGCGAAACCGACAATACCTCTACCAAAGCTACTAGCATGTAAACCAGTAAATTTAGTAATTATATAGTCCATAATAGAAAGAACTATAGCAGCAATAGCTAATGTCCAAAGATTATTAATTGAGAAACCAGGAGTGAAAAAAGCAGTTATAGCTAGAACTACAGCAGATGTTACTAATCTCCATAGTATTTGCCCCATGGTACTTGTAGTTGAATTTCCTTTTACATTCATTTGACTATCAGCCATAATATAAAACCTCCTTAAATTGGTTTCATAATAGTATTATTTACATAAGTTAAGATATTATTCAAAATGTATAAAAAAAATAAAAAATGACATAATAAAATTGAAAAATAAAGTAGGTGATATTATGTTATCAAATTTTTTAAGAGCAATAATTATATACATATTTGTTTTGTTAGTTATGAGATTAATGGGAAAACGAGAAATAGGACAACTACAACCTTTCGAGCTTGCTATCTCTATTATGATTGCAGATTTAGCATCTATTCCTATGTCTGATGTTGGAACGCCTATTTTAAATGGATTAATTCCTATTTTGGGCTTACTTGTTATGCATCTGTTAATTTCAGTTCTTAATATGAAAAGCTTAAAGTTTAGAGAAATAATATGTGGAAAACCCTCTATTTTAATTTTCAGAGGAAAAATTGACGAAAAGATATTAAAAAAAGAAAGATTTACTATAAATGAATTAGAAGAAAGATTACGTTCAAATAATATTTTTAATATTGGTGATGTAGAATATGCGATACTAGAAACTAGTGGACAAATAACAGTTATTCCAAAACCAGAAAAGAGAAATGTGGTAGTAAAAGACTTTAACTTAGAGCCTAAATATGAAGGCATTTCTTATGATTTAGTTATAGATGGTGTAATTATGAAAGATAATTTAAGAAAACTAGGAAAAGACGAAAAATGGTTAGAAAAGCAAGTGGCTAAATTCAAAATAACACCTAAAGATGCTTTGGTAGTAACAATAGATGGAGAGGGTCAATTTTTCTGCCAAGCCAAAGAAAGGAAAAACAAAAATGTATAAAGAAATTGTTGTATGTATTTTAGTAGTTATTTTAATAATTAGTATGGATTTATTAAGTAACAATTATACTAAAAAAGTTTTTTTCAGTATTAATGATAGTTTGGAAAATTTAAGAAATGAAATGTTAAAAGATAATAAAGATACAAATAAAATAAATGAGGGAATAAATAAAGTGGAACAAGAATGGAATAAAAAATTAAACTTTTTATCTTGTTATATAGAACATAACGAACTAGAAAAAGTAGCAAGGCAACTAACATTAATTAAAGGAAATATAGATGTAGGAGAGTATAATCAAGCTGTACCACAACTTGATGACTGTGTGTATGTTATAAATCATATAAAAGACAAAGAAAGTTTAATAATAAGAAATTTATTTTAGGGATTTGGGGACGTTCCTTAAATCCCGATCTTTTTGTTGTAGAAATTTTAAATGTCACAATTGGCTTTGACAATTATATCCTACTAAATCAATTTAAAGATTTTGATGGGACTTAAAAAACTAGATTGTTATAAAAAATATTTTAGTATATAATAGGAACAAATAGAATAATCGAGGTAAAAATGGATAGAAGAGCGTATTCGGAAGTAAATTATATAATAAATGAAATGCCAGAAGAAATGAAAATAAAAATTCCAACAGAGGTAATAAAAAATATTCAAAATAATATGGATAAAGACTATATAGTGGAAATTAAAGATATTGAATATGATGAGTTATTACCAGATACGGAAAAATTTTTAGCTGTTCTTTATGCAGATTATATAGCGCCAGAAGAAGAAAGAAAACTTATAAAAGCTACGGAAAAAAGAATAAAAGATAAAAAGATACAGGAAATAAATAAAAATATAATTAATCCATTTGAGAGACTAGCTAAGAGCGAAACTAAGAAAAGCATTACAATAATAAAAAAGAAAAAATGGTATGAAAAATTTATTGATTGGATAAAGAGATATTTTAAATAAAGGAGAAAGAAATGCCTGTAAAATTAATATATAAGCATCAGCAAAAAACTGCTGTATTACTAAGAAAAAGATTAAAAGCACATAATAGAGCAGCATATGTATATCCGACTGGTGGAGGAAAAACTTTTCCTGCATTAGAGTATGTAGAAGAATGTGAAAATATAAGCAATGGTGAAAAATATGCATTAATAATTGTTCCTACTTTAATAATAAAAAGTCAGTATAAAAAATATATAGAAAAATATATGACAGAATGGAGTGGGCTCTTAAAAACAAAGAAAATAAGGTTAGCTACATATCAAGCTTTAAGTAAGATAAATGAAATGAAAGACTTTAAAGCAGATATAGTTATTTGCGATGAAGCACATAGGATTGGTGCCACAACTTGGGAACCAGAACTAGATATTTTTATGAAAAAACATCCAAACGCAAAATATATAGGCATAACAGCAACTCCAAAAAGAACTGATGGAAGAAATATGCTATATGAAAAATTTGCAGATAGTGTAATTTATGAAATGTCTATGACCGAAGCACTGGATGGTTCTAAAGAGGGAGAAGTAGTACTACAAGGTGCAAGATATGAGAGAATCTTATCTGCATTAAAAAGTGAATTAAAAAGATATAGGATAGAAATTGATAAAATAGAAAATTTGGCTAGAAAAGAAAAAACAATAGAAATCTATCGAAAATTAGAAAGTCTAGTAAGTAACGAACCAGATATGCCAGATATCATGGCACAAGCAATGCGAAATAAGAATGGAAAATATATTGTTTTTTGTGCTAATAGATATGATATGCAAGAAAAGATGAAAAGAGCAAAAGAAATATTTGGAAAAGTAAATGAAAATATATCTATTTATTATGTATTAAGTAGAAATGGAAAAAAAGATGTTTTTGGAAAAACCCCTTTTTCTAATAGAGAGACATTAGAAAATTTTGAAGAAGCAAAAGAAGATGGAACACTGCAATTAATGTTTTGTGTAGATATGTTAGATGAGGGTAAGCATATAGCTGGTTTAGATGGAATAGTAATGTTTAAGCCAACCGAATCTTGGATAGTATTTAGCCAAGAAACAGGCAGAATAATGAGTATAGATGCAAAAAAAGATAGGGTTATAATCGATGCTGTAAATAACTGGATAAGACAAATAGATACTTTTATGGAAATAGAACATGCAATGGGAAAAGGAAAAGATAAAACAGATAATAGTTATTATAATTTTTTTAAGTTACAACCTGAAGAATTAGAATTATTGGATTTATTACGAGAGATTGATGAGCAACTTAAAATACGTACAATACATGATACATTTTCAGAATATATAGATTTTTTTGAAACAAACAAAAGAAGGCCGCGAAGTCATTTTACTAAAAATGGCAAAAGATTAAAAGCCGATGAACTCACAGATGAAGAAAAGGAAGAGTTACACTTATACCAAAGATGGAGAATATCTGAGGAAAGAAAGATGCTTAAAAATTATAAAGGAAAAGCAATAGAAGAAGTTCCAAAAGAATATAGATATAAAATACAAAAACTAAGAGAACTTGGATTGGAAGAAAAAACAACATATGAAGAGTATATAGAGTATTTAGAGGAGAACGGAAGAGAACCTAGACAAAATTTTTCCGAAAAAGGTAGACCAATTTTAACAGAAGATTTAAGCGAAGAGGAACAATATGAAAAAAGATTAGCTAAAAGGTGGAGATATTCTACAGAAAAGGAAATGTTAGAAGAATATGCAGAAAGAGATATACAAGAAGTGCCAGATCAATACAGGGAGCAAGTCGCTACGTTAAGAAGTTTTGGATTAGGGTTAAAGAAAAAAATTAAACATAATACATATGAAGAATTTGTAGATTTCTTAGAAAAGAATGGTAGAACGCCTATTGGTAATTTTGGAAAAGATTCTAGAAGATTATTAATGGACGAACTGACACCTGAACAAAAAGACGAAGTGAATTTATATGGTAGATGGAAAAATTCAAAAGAAAAAGAAAAATTGGATAAATATATTGGAGTAGAGTTAGATGACATACCGGTAGAAGATAGAGTAAAAATAGCAAAATTACGAAGTTTTGGTCTGGGAATAGAGCAGAAAACGACTTATGAAGAATATATAGAATTTATAGAAGAACATGGAAAAGCCCCATCACCAGGATTTAAAAAGCCAGGTGCAGGAAGAAACTTAAAAGTAGATGAATTAACTCCAGAACAATTATCAGAAGTTCATTTATCAGCCAGATGGCGTAATGCACCAGAAAGAAAAGTGTTAGATGAATTTGCTGGTCGTGATATAGCAGAAGTTCCAGAAGAATATAGACAAAGAATACAAAAACTAAGAGATTTAGGAATTAAGGGTAAAGCAAAAGGAAAGAAGATACAAGACAGAATGAGGAAAGCAGTCGTAGATAATATAGAAGATTTAGAAGAGACCAGACAAGAGCTAAAACCACAAAAAATAAAAGAACAAGACAATATTTCATAGAGCAAGAAAAATTATAAATGTTAAAATCCCTCCATTTTTGGAGGGATTTTAAGAACGTCCCCAAATCCCTTTTCGAAATGGAAACAAGGAACGTCCCCAGATCCCTTCCAAAAGAACATCCCTAAAATTCCGATTTTTTGCTGTAAAGCTCTTGACATTTACACTAAAATAGTGTAAAGTATAATAGCATTACAAAAAGAGAAGGTGTAATGATGGAAAAAAATATAGAAATAAGTATATTATCACAAATATATAAAGATATTTTAACAGAAAAACAATTTGAAATAGCTCCGCTATGCTCTGTCATTTTCACAAGAAAAATCGTGATGGACAACTGTAACATTCAATTTCAAATGGAGCTATCCGTTTGGGCCTCTGTGTGAAAATGAGTTTGTCGCG
>ENA-ORSB01003135-ORSB01003135.1-human-gut-metagenome-genome-assembly--contig:-NODE-3135-length-11984-cov-4.077207_pt1 | contig 11984 bp, 7 predicted proteins | sample MGYA00242180_ERZ509144 | MGnify/ENA primary metagenome ERZ509144 (study PRJEB26280, sample SAMEA2338661) | human gut metagenome | biome: human gut; feature: human-associated habitat; material: faeces... | reverse complement strand
TAAATGAAATTTAACCATTTTTCAAATTTTTCGCAAATTTCTTGCGCTTTTGTTGATTTTTTTAGGATATATCTATATAATCTATTTAGAATTGAGGTGTACATATGAGAACACATATGCAATCAAATATATCATCTGGATATAAAATAATTGCTGTAGATGATGAACAAGGAATTTTAGATTCATTATCTATATTTATGAAAAGATCTGGCTATGATTTTGTTGGCATAACAGATCCTATAGAAGCTATAAATCGCGTAAAAACAGAACATTTTGATTTAATGGTACTGGATTTTATTATGGATCCAATTCATGGTGACAAAGTCGTAGAAGAAATTAGAAAATTTAATAAAGATTTATATATTCTTCTTTTAACTGGTCATAAAGATTTGGCTCCACCATTAGAAACTATTCACGAGCTTGACATCCAAGGATATTGCGAAAAAAGTGATAAATTTGACCAATTATTACTATTAATAGAATCTGGATTAAAATCTGTAAATCAAATGCGAACAATAACTAGAATGAATGGCAATTTAGAAAAAGCTTACATAGACAGTATAGAAATATTAAGACACACTGTTGAAGCAAAAGATCCTTATACTAAAGGTCATTCTGACAGAGTTTCTGAATACGCAGTTCTATTAGGAAAAAAACTTAATTTGCCTGACGATGATATCGAAAAGCTAAAAATTGGCGGTCTTTTTCATGATATAGGAAAAATTGGTATTCCAGACAGTATCCTTCTAAAAGAATCTAAATTAACAGATGAGGAATATACAAAAATTAAAGAACATCCCGTAATTGGATATAACATTTTAGAAAATGCTGACATGTTTAAAAATATTCTAGATATCATAAAATATCATCACGAAAGATTTGATGGAAATGGATATCCAGAAAGATTAGCAGGAACAAATATCCCTTATCTTGCTAGAATCACTTCTATAGTTGATAGTTTTGATGCTATGACTTCAAAAAGAAGTTACAGAGATTCTTTACCAATGGACGTTGTAAAATCTGAAATATTAGAAAATTTGGGTTCTCAGTTTGACCCAGAAATAGGTATAGCTTTCCTAGATATTTTAGATAATGATTTTAATTCTATTAAACAAATACAAGAAAAGTACTAACTTTATTTGTATTTAATATAATTAATTAAGGAGGGGATTTAAAAATGGTTTTAACTGCTTCAGAAACAAGAAAGCAAGCCAGAGAATCTTTAAAAGGTAAATGGGGAGTTGTGGTTTTAATTACCTTAATATTTTTAGGATACTCATTTTTAGTAGGATTACTTTCTGCTATTCCTTTTTTAGGATTCTTAGTTTCTATAGCTGCTATTGTCATTGATATTCCAATAATATATGGTTTTATGATGACTATGATGAAGCTAAAAAGAGGAGAAAGTGTAGGATACTTTGATTTCTTTAAAGATGGTTTTACTAATTTTAAAAGAGCTTGGTGCCTTACAGGAAGATTACTTTTAAAAATGATTGCTCCGCTAATATTAATAATAGTTGCAATCATTATAATGGTAGTTTCTATTATCGCATCTTTGGCAACTGCATTTGCAGTAGGAATAAGTACTTCTACTTCTACTTTAGGTGGTGCTATAGTTGGTGTTAGTGCTTTAACAATAATAGCATATATCGTTGTACTTGCTGCATACATATGGCTTTTCGTGAAGTCATTATCATATGGTTTAGGTATATACCTTGCAATTGATAATCCAACTATGAAACCACTTGATTGTGTTAACAAAAGTAAAGAACTTATGGATGGAAATAAAGGTCGTTTATTCTGCCTATATCTTTCATTCATTGGATGGATTGCTCTAGCTGTTGTAGTATCTTTAATACCTTTTATTGGCTGGATAGCAGCAATCGCTGGTACTATTGTATTAACACCATATATTGGGTTTGCATCAATAGTATTCTATGAAAATAGAGCTGGTATAGATAGTTCTGCTACAGTTGCCGAAGGTACTGTAGATTCAACAGAAAACTCAGATGAAAATACAACAACAAATGAAATAAAAGAACAATCTGGTTCTCAAGATGTAAAAGCAGAAATAGTAGACATACCAAATTTAGACCAAAATAAAGATTAGATTCTTCTTCGGAATTTTGGTCTCTCGGGATTTGGGGACGGTCCTTAAATCCCGATTTTGTTTTTAATTTATCAAATAGTTAAAAAAGCCAAAAACTTCTTACACAATATGTATAAGAAGTTTTTTATTTATTTAAATTATCCAATTTTCATAGAAAGTTTTACTTTTTGTCTTTCATTATCTATTCCGATAACTTTTACTTTTACAATATCTCCAACAGACACGATATCTGATGGATTTTTAACAAATTTTTCACTCATCTCTGATATGTGGACAAGTCCATCATGTTTTACACCAATATCCACAAATGCTCCAAAGTCAATTACATTTCTAACAGTACCTGTTAATATCATACCTTCTTTTAGATCTTCGAATTTTAAAACATCTTGCCTTAGTATTGGCTTTGGCATATCTTCTCTTGGGTCTCTTCCCGGTTTTGATAATTCATCTATAATATCTTTTAAAGTCATTTCTCCTACATTTAAAGCTTTCGCTGTTTCGGTTAAATTTATACTTCCTAATTTTTTTCTAAGCTCTACTAATTTATCTTTATCCTTTAAATCTTCTGTTCCATAACCTAAAGTCTTTAATAATTCTTCTGCTATGTCGTAGCTTTCAGGGTGTACTGCTGTATTTTCTAATGGATTAGTTCCATCTGGAATTCTAATAAATCCTGCACATTGTTCAAATGCAACTTTACCTAATTTAGGAACTTTAAGTAATTCTTTTCTAGTTTTTAACTTTCCATTTTCGTCCCTATATTTTACTATATTTTTAGCTATAGTTTTATTTATTCCAGAAACATATGAAAGCAGTGATGGTGTTGCAGTATTTACATCTACTCCTACCTTATTAACACTATCTTCTACAACTCCTGCTAGGCTTTCTTCCAATTTCTTTTGATTTACATCATGTTGATATTGACCTACACCTATAGATTTTGGATCAATTTTAACGAATTCTGCAAGAGGATCTTGAAGTCTTCTAGCTATAGATATTGCACCCCTTATAGAAACATTTATGTCTGGATATTCTTCTGTTGCAAGTTTTGATGCAGAATATACAGAAGCTCCTGCTTCACTTACTATGGTATATAAAACTTCATGGTCACATTTTTTTATCATCTCTGATACAAACATTTCAGATTCCCTTGAAGCTGTCCCATTTCCTATTGCAATCATATCTACATGATCTTTATTAATTAATCTTACTAATTCTTTTTCCGCTCCCTCTACGTCATTTTGTGGCTCTGTTGGGTATACTGTTGCAATATCTAAAACCTTGCCTGTTTCATCAATTATTGCGATTTTACAACCTGTTCTATATGCTGGGTCAAATCCCATAACTGTTATACCTTTTATTGGAGCACCTAATAATAATTGTTTTGCATTTTTACCAAATACTTTTATTGCTTGCTCTTCTGCTTTTTCCGTTAAATCTGATCTTATCTCTCTATCGATAGATGGTTCTATTAATCTTTTAAAACTATCTTGTATTGTAGTTTTTAAATAATCCGCAAATTGCGTCTCGCCTTTAATTATATCTTTCTCTATTTTTTCTAAAATTTTATCTTCTTCTTTTTCTATTTTAACTTTTAAGAATTCTTCTTTTTCTCCTCTATTTATTGCAAGAATCCTATGACTTGGTATTTTATTTACATTTTCACTATAATCATAATACATTTCGTAAGCAGATTTTTCTTCTGGTTTTGTAGCAGTAGTCTTTATAATTCCTTTTGAATATACTATTTGCTTAATTAGTTTTCTATATTCTGGGTTATCAGATATCATTTCTGCAATAATATCTAATGCTCCCTGTATTGCTTCTTCTACAGTTTTTACTTCTTTTTCTTCGCTTATATATTCAGCTGCTATTTCTTGTAGATTTTTTGTCTCTTCTTGAGCTAAAATAATTTCTGCAAGTGGTTCTAACCCTTTTGCTTTTGCTACAGTTGCTCTTGTCTTCTTCTTTTGTTTATATGGTCTATAAATATCCTCTACTTCTGCAAGAGTAATAGCATTCTCTAAATCTTTTACTATCTCTTCTGTTAACTTTCCTTGCTCTTCGATAGAATTTGTAACTTCTTCTTTTCTCTTCTCTAAATTTCTTAAATAGTTTAGTCTTTCTCCAAAAGTTCTTAAAACTTCATCAGAAAGCCCGCCCGTTACTTCTTTTCTATATCTTGCTATAAAAGGAATTGTATTTCCTTCATCTATTAGTTTTATCGTGTTTTCTACTTGTTGTACCTTAATATTTAATTCTTCTGCTATAATTTGCTCTATTTTTTTCATTCTACTACCATGTTCCTTCCTAAAAATAAATATACCTCTTATCTTCTGATATTTTATGCTAAGCTTTCTCTATACTTTTTTAGTCCCACTATCTCACTTATTTGATCCGGTCTTAAGACATAATCTTCTTCTGATACTTCTGTTACCCAATTAATATCTTTCGCAGTCATACCATACTCACAAAGTATATTTGCGTCTTCAAATAATTTTTCACTCGTTTCATGTTTTCTTCCATGTGTCTTTCTCTCTATATAACCATCATCATTTATAGTTGACGAAAAATGTATATGTGCTACATATTTTTTGCATTTTTCTTTATCTAAATATTTCTTTATAAATTCTTTCATTGGCTCATGCCAAATCTTTGCTTGGCAATATATGTGGCATATATCTATACATGCTCTAATATTTGGGCTATCTATTTGCTCACATAAATCTAGTACTGTACATGAATACCTTTCTCTCATCATAAATAGATTTTCTAAAAAAATTGTCACTTTTGTTCCTTTTAAAAATTCTGCAATTTCTTTAATATCTTCTAATGTTGTTAGTTTATGTTTTTTCATTATAAATTCTGTATGATATATAATATTTATTTTTATCCCATATTCATTAGCTAAGTCTATTAACTGCTTAAGCTCGCTATATATTAAATCTTTATTTTTATATAATAGTAACTCTATATCATATCCAGAAAGAGGAGGATGCACAGTTATTTCTTCTAAAGCTGGAAATTTTTGCATAAGTCTTCTTATTGGCTTTTCTGCTTCGAAATCGACTAATTTTTCTTCATCTTTAGCAAAATACTGTATCTCAACTCCTTTTTCTTCTTCTATATATTGGCTCATAGCCTCTATTCCTTCTAAAAATTCATTTGTTTTAGGATGTATTTTCATAGTAATTTATCTCCCCCGAGATTTAGAGAACTCCCTCTTTTCCATTTTACTGGGATTCTAGCACCGTCCCCAAATCCCTATTTTCTATTCTAAGCCTAGGTATTCGTTATAAGTACATTCTTTATCTACTACACTACCATCTTTTTTGATGTCTATTATTCTATTTGCTACAGTTTGCATTAATTGATGGTCATGTGATGCAAATATCATATTTCCTTTAAACCTTTCCATTCCTTCATTTAATGCAGTAATACTCTCCATATCTAAATGGTTTGTTGGTTCATCAAAAATCAAGAAGTTTGCACCTGATAACATTAATTTAGATAATACACATCTTACCTTTTCCCCTCCAGATAAAACCTTTACATTTTTTAATGCTTCATCACCAGAGAATAACATTCTACCTAAAAAGCTTCTTACATATGTTTCGTCTGGGTCTTTAGAGTATTGCCTTAGCCAGTCTGTTATACTTAAATCTTGAGTAAACAAGTAGCTATTATCTTTTGGGAAATATGCTTTAGTTATAGTTGTCCCGAATGATACTTCTCCTTCATCTGGCTCTAATTCTCCTGCAAGTATTTGGAACAATGTTGTTCTTGCATTTTCGTTATCTGCAATTATAGCAATCTTATTATCTGTTTTTACTGTAAAAGATACATTATCTAATACTTTCTCGCCATCTACAGTTTTACTTAAATTCTTAACTGTTAAAATATCTTTTCCTGGTTCCCTGTCTGGTTTAAAATCTATATATGGATATCTTCTATTTGATGGCTTTATTTCGTCTAATTGAATCTTTTCTAACGATTTCTTTCTTGATGTAGCTTGTTTTGATTTAGATGCATTAGCACTAAAACGTGCAATAAATTCTTGTAATTCTTTTATCTTTTCTTCTTTCTTCTTATTTGCATCTTTCATTTGTTTTAATGCTAACTGGCTAGATTCGTACCAGAAATCGTAGTTTCCTGGGTATACTTTAATCTTCCCAAAATCCACATCTGCGATATGTGTACATACTTTATTTAAGAAATATCTGTCGTGTGATACTACAATTACTGTATTTTCAAAATTTATTAAGAATTCTTCTAACCATTGAATAGTCTTTAAATCCAAATCGTTTGTAGGCTCGTCTAATAATAATATATCTGGATTTCCAAATAAACTTTGTGCAAGTAATATCTTTACCTTTTCCCTATCTTCAATTTCTTTCATTTGTTTATAATGATTTTCTGGAGATATTCCTAAATCATTTAATAAAGTTGCTGCATTTGTTTCCGCATTCCAGCCATCTAGTTCTGCAAATCGTTCTTCTAATTTCGCAGCTTTCATTCCATCTTCTTCTGAAAAATCTTCTTTAGCATAGATTTCTTCTTTTTCTTTCATAATACTGTATAATTCTTGGTTCCCCATTATAACAGCATCTAATACATTATATTCGTCATATGCAAAGTGATCTTGTTTTAAAATAGATATTCTCTCTCCTTTATCTACTGTTACATCTCCTTTGCTTGGTTCTAGTTCACCAGAAAGTACTTTTAAAAATGTAGATTTCCCTGCACCATTTGCCCCAATTATTCCATAGCAGTTTCCTTTTCCAAATTTAATGTTTACATCTTCAAATAATATTCTTTTGCCAAAGCGCACTGTTACACCATTTACAGATAACATATTTTCTCCTCCTTTTTTAGCTTGCATTATTATATACCATTTATTATAATTTTACAACTTTAGGCTCTATTTTTACCTTTTCCCAATATTGTTTGTCTTTCGTCTTCTATTACTTTTAAAATATGCACATCGTCTGTTTTTATCATATCTAAATATTTTAGTGCTTCTTCATTTTCTCCATTTTTATATGCTGCTGTTGCTAAACTTAAAAAGTATGTGTTTTGTATATCATCACCTATAGGCTTTTCCTTCATATTTTTTAGCTTATCATAAAATATTTTAGCATTATCACTTTTTTGATATTCTCTCATTATTTTATTATATTTTATGCAAAACTTACGTGATGCTAGTTTTTCTATAAATAAAGTTATCACGAAATACAATATGCTAAACAATATTACAAAAACTAGTTGTGTAATTATAAATATTTTAATATCTGAAATATCAAAGTATTTAAAAACAAAAAATATTATAAATTCTAATATTAAAAACACTACTAAATATACTTTATCTAACTTATTACTTTTCATTTGTTTTCTCCTTCTTATTTTATTATTAAATCAATAAAAGCAGATACAAAATTTACCCCTATACTATAAATTTTGTGTCCGCTATTTAAATTAATTTAGCATATCCTTCTTTTTTAACCATACTACAGAAATAATAGTAAGCAATGTTGCTATAAAAATCATTATCCAGAATCCCAATATATTTCCCTCAAACGGTAATTTTACATTCATCCCCCAAAAGCTTGCAATCATTGTTGGTACTGCAATTATTATAGTAATTGAAGTTAATGATTTCATAACCCCATTTAAGTTGTTTGATATTATAGAAGCATATGCATCCATTGTACCATTTAAGATATCGCTATACACTTTACTCATTTCTATAGCTTGTTTATTTTCTATTATTGCATCTTCTAAAATGTCTTCATCTTCATCATATAATTTTATATTCTTTATTTTTAAAGTTCTTTCCATAACCGCTTCATTTGATCTTAATGATGTTGTTATATATACTAAAGATTTCTCTAAACTTAGTAATTTTAATAATTCTCTATTTTTCATGGAATTTTTTAATACATTTTCTGCAATTTCTGTTTCTTTATTAATCTTTTTTAGGTATTCTAGATAATCTGAAGAATTGTTATACATCATTTGTAAAATAAATCTACTCTTTTTATATGTACAAAAACTTTTTACTTTTCCAGTTTCAAATTTTTTTATTAAACTACATTCTCTTAAAGTTACTGTTATGAAAAAATCATCTCTTACTACAATCATACCTATAGGCATTGTTGCATACATATATCCACCACTTTGTGATTTCTCAGTAACTGGTATGTCTATAATGAATAATATTGTGTCATCTTCGTCTTCTACGTCAATTCTGGCTTTTTCTTCATTATCTAGTGCATATCTTATAAAATCTTCTTTTATATTAACATTTTGGCAAACTTCTTTTATTTCTTCTTCCGAAGGATCTACCATATGTATCCATGTTCCTCTTGTATATGTATCTACACTTTCTAGTTTATTTGTTTCCAAGTTTGTATTATATAGTTTTATCATATTATAAACCCCTCCTACTCTTTTTGTTTGCCTTGTGAATTCAAAAAGGGATTTTAGGATCGTCCCCCAAATCCCTCATTGTTAAATATAGGAGCTTTAATACTAAAGCTCCTATTAAACTCCTATTATTAAGTTTACATATTTTTTATTTCTTTGTCAAGTTCTTACTATAAAACTTTCTTCTTTATTACTACAATTCCTGCTACCAATATTCCTAAGCTTACTATAGCAATAACTATTAATGTTAACTGTCTGTTTGCACCAAATGGTACAACAAATGTTAATACTTCTGCTCGTCCAGTATCCACCTCTTCTATATTTTTAAGTGTTGATGGATATGTATTACCTGGAATTTCTACTACTTCCTTATTAGTAGTATCTTCATAATATGGTCTTCTACCATTATCTATAGTTAATCTTATAACTTCTGCTATATTCTGTATTTCATCAGCATTTGATGTATCTTCTGTTCTTGCAATAACTCTTGTAAGAGTTAAGACATCAGTTAAGTTTATTTTATCATTTCTTGCTAATTTTGCTTTTACACCATTTAAATCTGTAACCAAAATTTCGTCTATAGTTTTTTTAGCTTCGTCAAATGCTCCTGCCTCTAATAAAGTATCTCTATAAGAATCTGGAAGGTTCTTATTTTCTCTCTTGCTTGCAAGAATTTGCCACAAGTCATTATTGCCTTCTATTCCCCATTCTGATACAGAATTGTTTCCTGTTGCAGTTGTATTATTTATCGTTACCTTTCCATTTGCTTTGGTAAGTTCTACGTCATATTGTAATACATTTGGCACATATTCAATTACGCTAGTAGGCTCAATTCTATTCATTGTACTTCTATCTTTAACTACACCTGTAACATAATATGATTTTTCGTTATAGTCTACTTCACTATGGTTTCTTATCTCTAAAGTATATCGTACATTTAAAGTTGAACCATATAGTAAGTTTTCATCTACAGTACCTTGTACTAATCCAGTAGATACCATATTTCCTCTATCATTATATTTGTTTTCTTTCCATGTTAAGTTTGAGGTTGATTGGTTTGTATCAAATATCGTTGTACCATCTGTTGATGTCAATTTAATATGTGATACATTTTTTCCTAGTACAATCTTTGTTCTTGGTCTTTCTATAATACCAAAATCCACATTTTGTACTTTATATGATGTTTTTTCATCCTTTAAGTACTCTATTTCCATCGCCATTTTAGCTGTATTTGCAGTCATATACGTTTTCTCTGCTAACGTTTCCAATAAATCAGAATTATTTGTTCTTGTTGCATTTAGCACTTTTGCAATATCATATTTGTAATCTTTACTATAAGAATTTACTACTTGTCTTCTACCTTCATAATCATCAACCGCATCATTCTTACGTGGTGAGGTATTATTATACCAGTATAAATCTTTGTAATCTCCTTCTGTATAAATTGTAGATTTATAGTCTTGACCTGTATACATTTGATTATTCTTTTGAGGATTTATTAAGCACTCCTTATCACCATAAGTAAATTTAATTAGATAATCTCCTGGAATATATCCTGATAACGTGTAACTTCCATCTTGATTACTTCTTGTCTCTACTTTATTTAAAGTATCAACATCTTCATTGTTTTGGCAAAGTAATTCTACTTTTACTTTATTTACAATATTTTCTCCACTTGTATATTGTCCATCACCAATTCTTTCATTATTATTTAATTTATCTTCAAGTGGTGAATCCTCGAATACAGTACCTGATATTGTTCTTGGTGTATCATCTCTTATAAGTTTTAAGCCAGGTGCAACATCTGCATCATCCTCAAATACTGCCATACTACGTTTTGATTTTTCGTCTCCTTTTAGGCTTTGGTAAGCATCTGTCTTAGATTGTTTTACAAAGTTTTGAACATTAGAAGATGTTGGGTTCATGTTGTCTGGTGTTGAGTCGCAGTCTATTAATCCTGCATTTTCTCCTGCATTTGCCATTACCCTTCCCTCTGTATCTTTTCTTGTATCTGTGTATGTGTTCTTATATCCTGCAATTTCTGCATAATTTTCTTCGGTTGTTTCACCTTTCGATAATAGTTCTCTTAAGGTGTCATATGAAACTTTATATTGCATAAAAATCCATTTTTTATCTGTTATTCCTACATTTGATAAACTTGTTGTATGTATTTTATTATATGTCTTACCATTTCCAGATACACTACCTGAAGAACTCCAATTTATGGCTTTTCCATTTTCGTCATAAGAATTTACTAATTGATATGATGTATCTGCATAGTCATTCAAGTCTAGTACATATCCCGTAATTTTACCAACTGATTGGTTCTTTATTTGTATTTTATATGTTACATATACTTGTAATTTATCTGGATCAGAATCATATTGTGCAGCTGATTTATATTGTAAGTCTGTTTTTCTTAGTTCTCTTTCATAATCTGGTATATCTGTACCTCTTATCGTTACTTCAAGATCTTCTCCTGCGCCATTATATTCATATGTATGGCTTTTTCCATTTATTGATACATCAACTTTTACTAAGTCTTTTCTTAAGTTTAAGTCAAATATATCTCTTTCTTTAATACCTAAATTGATATTTTTTAATTCATCTGTTGTATTATTTTTTCCATATGTCTTTTTATTGTTTGGTCCATCAGGGCCAGTATATGCATAAATGTTAAATGCACTATTTGATGTATCTGTCCATTTTGGAACAGTATGATTTGCGTTTACTGGAGTAAATTTATTATTAAATGTACGTCTTTCATTTAATCCTTCTGTTGCATATGATCTAAATTTTGCTGCTGCTGATGTTTCATTATACGTTGTTGCCTCATAAATCTGTCCATTATATTTAAATCTAATGTAGTAGTTATATGCTTTGGTTCTATGGGTAAATTCATATTCTCCTTTAGAATTTGTATATTTTGTTTCGAGTTCTTGATTATTATCTGCTCTATACAATTTTACTTCTATTCCTATTACTTCTTTTATTGTATCGCCACTATCATAATAGCCATTTGGTGGATCATTTCCTTTTCCTACTTTGTGGTCTAAAAAGACCTTTCCACCCAGATCTATATAACTTTCATTATATACATACATACTAGAATCGCTATCCAACTCTACTCTCATATTTGTAAGATCTGTAAATGTTTTTCCATTAATTTTAGCATATCCTTTTATTTCAAAGTTGTATGGTACATAAACTTCTTTTATTACATAATCTCCTATTAATACTTCTTCAAATTTTAAGTGTCCAGAGCTATTTGTTGTGCCTGAATGTGTTAATTTACCATCTGTCCATAGTTCATATTTAGCACCTGGTACACCAACATTTGGCAAATATTTATCTCTTTTATATATGTTTAGCTCTATCATTCCTAAAGCTCCAGGCAATGTTACACTATCCCTTGTCGTGCTACTATCTTCATCTGTTTGGTAATGTT
>ENA-ORSB01003130-ORSB01003130.1-human-gut-metagenome-genome-assembly--contig:-NODE-3130-length-11999-cov-7.036922_pt1 | contig 11999 bp, 18 predicted proteins | sample MGYA00242180_ERZ509144 | MGnify/ENA primary metagenome ERZ509144 (study PRJEB26280, sample SAMEA2338661) | human gut metagenome | biome: human gut; feature: human-associated habitat; material: faeces... | reverse complement strand
CCAATAAGTCCCTGGCTTCCGTTTCTTTCAAAGGGTACAGAAGCCATTCGTCAATAATGAGCAGGGCATACTTCCTATTACAGCATTTAGCGAGACGTAAAGCTGAATTTCATAGCAGATGCTGGTTACAAATTTTGAGGCAATGAGGGATTGACAAAATAGCAAAAAAATAAGAAAATTGAAAAACAATACATCGGTGTAAATCTCCAGTGAAAGTGGAGAACCGCTTGCTTTTATTAGGTGGTTACTCCCTGTTCATTCGTAGATGCGATACAGGCAACAACGAACGATTTGTGGGCATACATCTCACAATAGATGGGATAAACGATTTTGAGCATAACACATCCCCTCGAAACAGTATTTGAGGGAACAGGCAGGGACTGGACGCTCACTGAAAGATTGAAGTAGTCCGTCTCTCCAAAGATAAGGTTACAGGGTGCAAAGCCCTACTCATTGGTGCTTGAAAGAGCGTCCGGCACACATAACAATTCAGTCCAGCGTAAGGCTGGTCCTACTCACCTTCGCGTGTTCTGTAGTGTGCCTGCTTCCTCAAGCGTATTCTAACAAATTACGACTGGCTGCGTTAGAGGTACCGGGTTTCATATTCCTTTGGTGCCTTGGAGCGCAGCGGAAAGGAATGGTCATAAGAATGGATAACTTGATGAAAGAAATAGATGCCAGCTTAGAGGAACTTAACCTACTGCCCATTTCGGATGTGGTCAATAACCGTAAAAAATGCTTGCGGTACATTAACGGAATCTTGCAAAAATATGATAACAAAGTCATTATTCCATTTTGCCACACCTCAGATAAATATGATTTTCGAGTAAAGCATGTGCTGTTTTCCTTTGGACTTGGGCTTTTTCTGTCCCAAATTTGTGGTCTGAGGCGGAGAATCGAGGAGTCGTATAGAGAGAATTACGAGATTGATGAAAACTTTACTTATATTTGGCTTACGGTGTGTTTGTACCACGATTTTGGATACTTTATTGGCCCCGAATATATCGGAAACGAAACCTTGGAATCTCTCAGAGTCGATTACGATATTTTCAAAACCGATTACTGCAACAGCAGATATTCGGAGCAGTTGTTCAGCGCATACTATAATAGAAGATATCGCGAGCAAAAATGGGGGAATAACAAATATGATATGCCCGATTGTGAGGAAGTCGGTGATCACGGTATTCTTGGTGGGTACATACTGTTTCAACGCCTTTGCGCTACGGAAGTGAGACCAATTCCCCCAACAAACAAAAATCCACTTGTTCAGGCGATATACGAATATGACAGTAAGGTTCCACTCAATTATCATTGGGAACGAATCCCATTGTATCAGGATATTTGCTTCCGGATTATGGAACATAATATTTGGAAACAGCAAACCCCTGAGGCATTGGATAGTCCCTTTCTCGAAATAGATGTGAACCACTTTCGACGTATCAGTATAGAAGAACCGTTACTATTTCTGCTTTGCTTGGTCGATACTATAGAAATGACAAAACGTTTTTGCCGGTATTCAGATTCTGGCAGTGAAAAAAGTCACTACATTTATCCTAGAACAATAGGATCGAAAGTCTTTATTGAGACATCCAATGATGAACTTTTCATTGACTATCGAGAACTGGTAAGAACAATACATCAAAATGGATACTCATGCGATATCCAGAAATGGGTAGACGGTGTCGCAGGACTATCTGACTGGGGGTGTGTTTTGATACCAACCGGGCTCCCAGCTGAGCTAATCCCCCATAGCTGGCGTGTCATTCCTGACGACGCATATTATTATACCAGCCAAAAGGAGAGTTGTCAATAACTTTTTTATTTTTTGTGAGCGACGCTGCGGCGGGTGCTGCGCTTGTAGTAGAACAGGTACTGCTGTACGATGCCAGCCTGCTGACCATAGGAAGGAAAAGGGTCGCGGCCGCCGAATTCCTCATCAATGAGTCGCTGTATCCAAACATCAATGGGAGCCATCGCGGTACGGCCATAGCCAAAGAGGCAGACGCAGTTTGCTACCTTTTTGCCGACGCCGTCCAGCTCGAGGAGGCGGGAAAAGAGAGCGTCGTCGGGCAGCGCTGCCAGAGCACCGAGGTCGAGTGTGCCGCTGGAAGCCTGTGCGGCAGCGTTCTGGATGTAACGGGTGCGGTAGCCCAGACCACAGCCCATCAGCTGCGCTCCAGAGAGGCCGCAGAGCTGCTGCGGGGTGGGGAAGAGGAAGACTTCATCGCCTTCGGCACTGAGCGGTTCGCCGCAGCACCGGGCAAGGCGTTCTACGGCGGTGCGGATGGCCGGAATGCTCTTGCGCTGGGAGATAAGAAAGGTGATGAGCATTTCCCATGGGTCCTGATGCAGGATTCGGATGCCCTGCCCAAATTCGAGCGATTTGTCCAGATAGCTGCTCTGTCCCGCCAAGCTGCACCGCAGCGCGGCATAGTTCCGGCCCAAATCAAAGTAGTTGGCCCAGCACTCCCAATCTGAGCCATACCATGCAGCGTCGTATTGCCCAGCGCCCAGCGGAGTCAGATAAAGGAGTGCGCCGCCGGAAAGAAAACGGTAGCGCCCGTCGGCCAGTTTCTGCGGCCGGAAGCACTGGCCGCTTTCGATGATTTTGTCGAGGTCAAAGTCGTCCTGGATGGTGACGAGCTGATGGGTAAGGGGAACGGTATGCATGGAAAACTCCTTTTTGGAAAAATTGTGGCGATGCCCGATTCGAGGTGGAAACTGATTTCTATCCGTACCCTTTGCGGGGAGGGCAACCTTGATGCTGAAAAGACCGGCGTGGTTGTGACAATTTCTATCTGCGCCCTCGGTGAAGAGGACGTCTTGGTTACGCCTTTGAGAACCGCGATATGATTATTATGTTATTCTATCCACACCCCTCAAATAGGAGCGACTTCAAGTCGAAGAATGCACCGGGGAACACAAACTGATTTCAACCAACGTCTTTAAGAGACGGAATTGTAGGTCAAAATACTCGGTTCCTTAGAGAGCGCATGGCAACAACTTAATAAGAGTTTACCATATTTTTGTGTCGATTTCTACCTGCGCCCTCCGCGAGGAGGGCGACCCGGCGATCATAAAGATAACTGCCAGCCATTCAGGATTTCTATCCACGCCCTCCGCGAGGAGGGCGACGGTGAGCTTCTGCTGGTTCCCGAAAACGGCGAACTATTTCTATCCACACCCTCCGCGAGGAGGGCGACAGTATATCGATGCCCATCTGGACGATGAAGTTCAATTTCTATCCACGCCCTCCGCGAGGAGGGCGACCCCGAAGGCCGTCAAAGCATCGGTCACAATGTCGATTTCTATCCACGCCCTCCGCGAGGAGGGCGACCCAGAGCGCTTGCACTAGCTGCACTACTGCTTGATTTCTATCCACGCCCTCCGCGAGGAGGGCGACGTTTCCTGACGTTCAGCAAGTAGGAGGCTCACATGATTTCTATCCACGCCCTCCGCGAGGAGGGCGACGTCGGCGGTGATCTCATCGTAGCCGTAGGCATTCTATTTCTATCCACACCCTCCGCGAGGAGGGCGACCTGACCAGCATGGTGAGCGGCTACGTCGAACCACTAATTTCTATCCACACCCTCCGCGAGGAGGGCGACGTCTCCCCGGAATCGCTGTCGGCGGCGAGTTAACCGGATTTCTATCCACACCCTCCGCGAGGAGGGCGACACCGCAGAATCCGGCACCTACCTCAAGTCGATGCTATTTCTATCCACACCCTCCGTGAGGAGGGCGACGATGTAGTGGGTCAGATAGCGGGTGTCCTCCCGATTTCTATCCACGCCCTCCGCGAGGAGGGCGACGCACCGGGTGAGATACGGAATCGTAGCTGATTCCATTTCTATCCACGCCCTCCGCGAGGAGGGCGACAAGCGGGAACTTCACCCCCGCCGAACTTCTCGCAATTTCTATCCACGCCCTCCGCGAGGAGGGCGACCCATAAATCACGCAATCCTAAAGGCAAAGTTCAATTTCTATCCACGCCCTCCGCGAGGAGGGCGACCTCCGGCTACGGCTACGGTGACGGCGAAGGCTCCGGCATTTCTATCCACGCCCTCCGCGAGGAGGGCGACGTCCAGCGGCCCATCTGAGACTTCGCCGTTGGAGGTATTTCTATCCACGCCCTCCGCGAGGAGGGCGACGCCGGTCATCGCCACCCACGCCTTGCCGTTGTAATTTCTATCCACGCCCTCCGCGAGGAGGGCGACGAGGTCGCTCATCCAACGCTCAATGTCCTTCAAAAATTTCTATCCACGCCCTCCGCGAGGAGGGCGACACGATACAATCGGTGGACAAAACGTCTACACAATCATTTCTATCCACGCCCTCCGCGAGGAGGGCGACGCGACAGGCATTCCAAGTTCAAAAGTATTACGAGATTTCTATCCACGCCCTCCGCGAGGAGGGCGACCTCGGCAGAGGCAGCAGCAAACAGAGCATGGCAAATTTCTATCCACGCCCTCCGCGAGGAGGGCGACTCCGGCACAGTAGCAAACTACAGCAAGACAAAGGCTATTTCTATCCACGCCCTCCGCGAGGAGGGCGACTTTGCATTCCTTGCGCTTGCTGGCTTTGTCCTAGATTTCTATCCACGCCCTCCGCGAGGAGGGCGACTGCCCACAAATGCCCTCATTGTGCGGGTCTGCATATTTCTATCCACGCCCTCCGCGAGGAGGGCGACCTTCCTTGGCTTTCTCTTTGCTCTGCAATCGGGAAATTTCTATCCACGCCCTCCGCGAGGAGGGCGACGGATGCTCCATTGATTTGGGCCACATCGTTGATGTATTTCTATCCACGCCCTCTGCGAGGAGGGCGACAGCCGAGTGTATCCGCACCCGGCTGTAATTATATATTTCTATCCACGCCCTCTGCGAGGAGGGCGACGGGCGAAAGCTGCCATCGAGGATGCCGACGAGATATTTCTATCCACGCCCTCTGCGAGGAGGGCGACGCATGGGCTCGACCACGGCCAGCGTGCTCAGGTGATTTCTATCCACGCCCTCTGCGAGGAGGGCGACGTAGATCGGGCCGATGTTCCCGAGGGTGTTGTTATTTCTATCCACGCCCTCTGCGAGGAGGGCGACTCGGCGTTGTTGTAGTCGGCGGCATTGTGGACAATATTTCTATCCACGCCCTCTGCGAGGAGGGCGACTCTATGTGGATGTCGCGGAAGCCTTTGACACCGTATTTCTATCCACGCCCTCTGCGAGGAGGGCGACGGGGCGTCCTGTCCTTCGATGGTACGAAAAGCGAATTTCTATCCACGCCCTCTGCGAGGAGGGCGACCCCGGTACGCCGTGGAGCATGGAGCCGCCGAGGATATTTCTATCCACGCCCTCTGCGAGGAGGGCGACCGCGGTATCTCGTGCCGCCTCGTGCATCTTTTTCCAATTTCTATCCACGCCCTCTGCGAGGAGGGCGACCTGCCGGGCCGGGCATACGGCCTGATTTACAACATTTCTATCCACGCCCTCTGCGAGGAGGGCGACAGAGCGCTCACACTGATGTTTTCAACCTTGGTAGATTTCTATCCACGCCCTCTGCGAGGAGGGCGACAATCCGACAGCGACATATGAGAGCATCGCATACAATTTCTATCCACGCCCTCTGCGAGGAGGGCGACGTATATTTCCGAAGCGAGTATACAGCAACATCAGGCATTTCTATCCACGCCCTCTGCGAGGAGGGCGACAGCGGAGTGCAGATTAGATGATGGGATCATCTATATTTCTATCCACGCCCTCTGCGAGGAGGGCGACCACGGCGTGGATGGAGCAAAACGACACCGAAATATTTCTATCCACGCCCTCTGCGAGGAGGGCGACCTGCTCCGGCATTTGCAAGAGCGGTAGCTTTTTCTATTTCTATCCACGCCCTCTGCGAGGAGGGCGACCCTATACCGGCATCGACCTGTCCGGCCTTGAGGACGTATTTCTATCCACGCCCTCTGCGAGGAGGGCGACTCGTGTGGTGCTTATCATCAATCAGTTCGTCATTATTTCTATCCACGCCCTCTGCGAGGAGGGCGACAAGGCATTTTCCTTGATGAGTGAGCCGGTATCCTATTTCTATCCACGCCCTCTGCGAGGAGGGCGACGGGTCATTGATGGTAACAATGCCGTTTCTTATGAGATTTCTATCCACGCCCTCTGCGAGGAGGGCGACCCGCGCCAAAGAACGGCTGATGGAGCTGATGGAGATTTCTATCCACGCCCTCTGCGAGGAGGGCGACAAGATACTCGTTGAGTTTATCGGCAACATGGAGTATTTCTATCCACGCCCTCTGCGAGGAGGGCGACCCGCTCTGCCGCCGGTAAGGGTGTTGGGTGGATTAATTTCTATCCACGCCCTCTGCGAGGAGGGCGACGCGCTGTTTTACAGTGTGGGTGGTATAACTTGCATATTTCTATCCACGCCCTCTGCGAGGAGGGCGACGCGTTTACTTTTTCCTCGAACGTGGTCATTTTTATTTCTATCCACGCCCTCTGCGAGGAGGGCGACGAGCGATGAACGAATGATAACGGAGGTACATCATGATTTCTATCCACGCCCTCTGCGAGGAGGGCGACCGGTCTGCTACATCCGGCTCGGCACATCCAAGCTATTTCTATCCACGCCCTCTGCGAGGAGGGCGACAGGTCAACACTGTTGCCCGCGTGCTGCAGAACATATTTCTATCCACGCCCTCTGCGAGGAGGGCGACCTACCGGGCGTAAAGCCCGCAACATTAACAAATTGAAAGGAGCCGCAAACATGGCAAGGAAACGAGTAGTCGAGGCCCCGAGCCTCCATTCATGGGAGGACGTGAACGACGCCCTCCGTCAGATCGCCGAGGCGCAGATCGCGCTGGGCGAGATCCAGAGCGATATGCAGAAGCAAATCTTAGGGGCACAGAAGGTCGCCGAGGAGCAGAGCAAGCCGCTCAACGACAATGTGGCCAAGCTGGAGCGCGAGATCAAGAGCTTCGTCACCGACCACAGGGACGAGATGGGCAAGACGAAGTCGATGGTGCTGACGTTCGGCGAGGTAGGCTTCCGGCTCTCCACATCCGTCTCGCTGCCCCGGGCGAAGGAGAAGCTGGAGGAGATCATCCGCCGTCTCAAGTCCCGCCAGATGACGGACTGCATCGTGGTGGAAGAGAAGGTCAGCAAGGAGGCTCTGAAGAAGTACGGTGAGGACACGGTGAACGCCGTGGGCGCAACGTGGAAACAGAGCGACGTGTTCGGCTATGAGGTGAACATCGCCAAGCTGGAGCAGATCAAGGCGGGCAACTGAGGAAGGGGGCTCACGGAATGACAGCAGCAAGGACTGGGCGCAAACAGCCCTCCATCCGCACGCTGTGGGCGATCGCGAAGTCGCCGGAGCTGCACCTCACGGACGAAGACCTGCACGCGGTTGTCTACCGCGAGACAGGCAAGGAGTCCATGAAGATGCTGACGCAGGGCGAGGTCAACACTGTTGCCCGCGTGCTGCAGAACATGAAGGACAGTGTGAGTCGGAGTGTGCGGGACAAGCGCACGGACACGGGCGGCGACATCCGCACCACCGCGCAGCGCCGGAAGATCTACGCGCTGTGCGAGGCGCTGGGCTGGAATGACGACCCGCGCCGCATTCAAGGCTTTGTCAAGCGCGTGGCTCATGTCGACCGCATCGAATGGCTGAACATGGCGCAATGCGAGAAGGTCATCGAAGGGCTCAAGGCAATCCTCGCACGGCAGCGCCGGAAGGAGGCGGAGCTGTGATAGAGGAACGAGCGATCCTCGCGGCGCTGGAACGCATAGCGCGGATGCAGGACAGCATCCGCAGCGGCATGGACATCTGCAGGGACACGGGGCTTGTGTTCCTGCGGGTCTACTATGAACAACTCCCTCCCAATGTTGCCCGCCGCCTGACAGAGCTACACGCAGAGGACATGGCGGAGATCCCTCGCGCAACCTCCACGGAGGGTACGGCGCAGGATCGGCAGCGTCTTGGCGAGAAGCTGGCGAGCGACGCAGCCACCGCACAGGTCATGCGGGCGATGAATGTCTACCGCGCAAGGCTCGGATACGGCCCACAGGAGGGCGGAGACGGCACGGAAGCAGCGGGAGGTGATATGTAATGCCAAAGGGGAAGAAACGCCTCACGCAGCGGGAGAAGGCCGAGCGTGCGGCGATCAAGAAGCAGCTCCAAGCGGACGGCGTTCTCCCACCTGATAAGCCCCGGCTCAACCGCAAGAAGTTCGCCCGGGAGGTGTGGGAGGATTTCAGCGAGATGGATGTCTACACCGCAGATTTCTACCTCCGCAAGGCGATCATGGCAACGGTGGGGCCGGAGCTGCACGAAGTGACATCGGAGCAGGTTGGCATCCTGAAGCTGATGAAGCTGGCGGTGGAGACCGATCGGTTCATGCGGCAACTCAAAACAGAGGGGCGCGAGCAATACAGCATCGGGGAGTATGTCGAGAAGGTCTACAACCCGGTCATGAATTTATAGGAGGATTCACATCATGGCAAAATTGACACCAGACGCGACGAGGACGGAGCATGGCCTCGTCATCAACGAGAAGATCATCCCGTGGGGCGCGGTTTGGCCCAAGGACTCCGGCGCGTACAAGAAGGGCACACAGTACAAGGCCGACCGTCTGCTCTCGGGCGGCACGGGCAAGGTCAAGGGCGTGACCATCCACAACACCAACGACCTATTTCTATCCACGCCCTCTGCGAGGAGGGCGACGCTGCCCTTCAAACGCCTTGTTAAAGACCGTGTTATTTCTATCCACGCCCTCTGCGAGGAGGGCGACCTCCTAAGGTGTTGTATCCCATTTGCATTAGCATGATTTCTATCCACGCCCTCTGCGAGGAGGGCGACCACAGGACACGGAAACAGGCGAAATCTACAAAGGCGATTTCTATCCACGCCCTCTGCGAGGAGGGCGACGTCGGGCTCGAAGCGTACATTTGCCGGGTTGGTCGAATTTCTATCCACGCCCTCTGCGAGGAGGGCGACTCGGCGTCCGTCAAGGCGTCCTCACAGATTTCAAACTATTTCTATCCACGCCCTCTGCGAGGAGGGCGACCCGTCGTACCCCCGACGACCTCGGCGAGCTTATAATTTCTATCCACGCCCTCTGCGAGGAGGGCGACCACACGCGGCGGCGACGCCCAGCATCGCCAGGGCCAATTTCTATCCACGCCCTCTGCGAGGAGGGCGACGGTAGGCGTTGTAGGCCGTGGCCCGCTTGTCCGTATTTCTATCCACGCCCTCTGCGAGGAGGGCGACCTTCTTCTTCGTTGGCATAACTCCCCCCTCAACACGATTTCTATCCACGCCCTCTGCGAGGAGGGCGACTTGTGGAAAACATGTTGAAAGTGTTGAAAGTGTTATTTCTATCCACGCCCTCTGCGAGGAGGGCGACAAGCAGCAGTGCCAAGTCTAATAGGAGCAGCAGCATTTCTATCCACGCCCTCTGCGAGGAGGGCGACGGATTTGCACCGTTTTATCGCTGATTTTGGTGTGATTTCTATCCACGCCCTCTGCGAGGAGGGCGACCCTAAAAAATTATTTTGTATAAATGGTTTTGTAAAATTTCTATCCACGCCCTCTGCGAGGAGGGCGACCAGTAGAGGGCAACAAGCCCGAGGAATAAGCCATATTTCTATCCACGCCCTCTGCGAGGAGGGCGACTCTCCTGTTTTTTGAGGGCTTGGCAGCGCGCTGGTATTTCTATCCACGCCCTCTGCGAGGAGGGCGACGACAAATCCCAAAAGTGTGGTATAATATAATCAGAATTTCTATCCACGCCCTCTGCGAGGAGGGCGACCTACGATGGCGTATCGCTCAGTAAGTAACTTTAGAATTTCTATCCACGCCCTCTGCGAGGAGGGCGACAATTTTTTAGGAGGTGTTTGCTCTGACTCTCAAGATTTCTATCCACGCCCTCTGCGAGGAGGGCGACGGGTCAATCATGACCTTAGAGACGTACCGCGAAAATTTCTATCCACGCCCTCTGCGAGGAGGGCGACTCGCACTCATCGCAATGGGTATCGACATAATTAAATTTCTATCCACGCCCTCTGCGAGGAGGGCGACGCAAAAGCAACGGAAATCGAGGTGGAAATCCTCAATTTCTATCCACGCCCTCTGCGAGGAGGGCGACCTTTTGTGCTGTTTAACTGTTTCTATTGTATAAAAAATTTCTATCCACGCCCTCTGCGAGGAGGGCGACGGGCAACACGGCGGCGCTGAGTGTAACCACCATATTTCTATCCACGCCCTCTGCGAGGAGGGCGACCGTGAGACATACGAGCCTAACCGGCAACGGCCGTATTTCTATCCACGCCCTCTGCGAGGAGGGCGACCGGAGGTTAATATGCTGGCTGTGCTTATGAGCATATTTCTATCCACGCCCTCTGCGAGGAGGGCGACCGTCTGGTACAGGTCAAACACTAAACAGGAGGTAATTTCTATCCACGCCCTCTGCGAGGAGGGCGACCCAGGTTTTCAACGTTGCGCCCATTATCCTGGTGAACGTGCTGGATCCCAATAAGGCGGCCCACGTCACGCAGAACCAGGCGGAAAGCTGCGACGTTGTGGACGGCGTGGTGCTGTACGACAAGAAATATGTACTGCTGAACACCCTGGCCGTGAAGAACGGTAGCGCCACCCTGGTGGCCGGCAGCGACTACGAGGCGGCACATGAGGACGACGGCAGCGTGGCCATTACGCTGCTTTCCACGGCGGCCAAGGAGGCCAGCAGTCTGACCGTGAGCAGCACCAGCCTGAAACCCTCCGGCGTGACCGCTGCCGACATTGTGGGCGGCGTGGACGCCTCCACCGGCAAGGAAACCGGCCTGGAACTGATCCGCCAGATTTACCCCACCCTGAGCATGGTGCCCGGCCTGATCCTGGCACCCGGCTGGAGCCACACCCCCACCGTAGCGGCAGCCCTCCAGGCCAAGACCGAGGGGATCAACGGGAACTTCGACTGCGTGACCTACCTGGATATTTCCACGGACCCGGAGGAGGACGGCGCAGAGGTTTACACCAGCGTAAAGGGCGCCAAGGAAGCCCTGGGCGCCAGTTCCGCCCATGCGGCGGCCCTGTGGCCCATGGTGGCCGTGGGCGAGAAGAAATATTATTTCTCCGCCATGTTTGCCGCCCTGACGGCCTACACGGACGCCAACAACGCAGACGTGCCCTATGAAAGCCCGTCCAATAAGGACTTGCGGATCACCGCCACGGTTCTGAAAGACGGCACCACGGTGGCGCTGGATCAGCAACAGGCCAACGACGTGCTGAACGCAAACGGCGTTATTACCGCGATCAACGCCAACGGGTTCAAATCCTGGGGCAACAACACCGCGGCCTATCCCTCCACCACGGATCCGAAAGATCGCTGGTGGGCTGTGCGCCGTTTCTTTGACTGGGACGGAAATAATTTCATTCAGACTTATTTCCAGAAAGTTGACAAGCCGGGCAATAAGCGCCTGATCCAGTCTATTGTGGACAGCCAGAACATTATCGGCAACGGCTACGTTGCCCGCGACTACTGCGCCGGTTACCGCGTGGAGTTCCGCAGCGACGAAAACCCCGTTACCAACCTGCTGGCCGGCCACCTGACCGTACACACCTACCTGGCCCCGTACATTCCCGCGGAATATATCGAAAATATCCGTGAGTATGACGTGGACGCCCTGGAAAGCGCAATCGGAGGTGAATAAAGATGAACACGATCCCCACTAAGATCAACCGTTACAACGTCTACAACAAGGGAAACCGCCTGCTGGGTGTCGGTGAGGAAATGACGCTGCCGGACTTTGAGCCGTCCAGCGAAACCGTGACCGGCGCCGGGATCCTGGGTGAGATCGACGACCCCACCGTGGGCTATTTCGGCAATCAGGAACTGGAAATCCCGTTCCGTCTGCTGGACAAGGAAACCGCCGACATGATGGACATGACCAAGGCCGTGCAGCTGGAGATCCGCGGCGCCCAGCAGACCACCAACACCG
>ENA-ORSB01003129-ORSB01003129.1-human-gut-metagenome-genome-assembly--contig:-NODE-3129-length-11999-cov-14.620563_pt1 | contig 11999 bp, 10 predicted proteins | sample MGYA00242180_ERZ509144 | MGnify/ENA primary metagenome ERZ509144 (study PRJEB26280, sample SAMEA2338661) | human gut metagenome | biome: human gut; feature: human-associated habitat; material: faeces... | reverse complement strand
ACGGATGTTGTTGCTTGCGTATTTCATATCGGTTTTTCCCTCATTTCCGCCGCACAGAGCATTCTCTCTGTTTTTGTGGCATATTTTACAAAGATAATACCACACTTCAAACGATTTTTGAATATTTCATTTGAAATTTTCGGCTTTTACCCTGCCAAACTTCCCAGCTTTGTTTTGTGCATTTTGCCTTGAGGGCAAATATTTTATTGTAAAAGCTGCCGTAGCACGCTATAATAGGGCCACCGAACCCAATTTTTATGCAGAACAAGGAGCACCACACGATGAAACGCACGGATTACATCAACTGGGACGAATACTTCATGGGCATTGCCCTGCTCACGGCCATGCGCTCCAAGGACCCCAGCAGTCAGGTGGGCGCCTGCATCGTCAGCCCGGAAAACAAGATCCTCTCTCTGGGCTACAACGGTATGCCCATCGGCTGCGACGACGACGCCATGCCGTGGGAGCGGGAGGGTGAGCCGCTGAATACGAAATATATGTACGTCTGCCACGCCGAGCTGAACGCCATCCTCAACAGCGCCCACAACAACCTCAAGGGCGCGCGGGTGTACGTCACCCTCTTCCCCTGCAACGAGTGTACCAAGGCCATCATCCAGTCCGGCATCGCCGAGGTCGTCTACTACAGCGACAAGTACCACGACACCGATTCCAGCGTAGCTGCGCGGTTCATGTTCAAAAAGGCCGGCGTCCGGCTCACCCCCTATCAGCCCAGCGGGCGGAAGATGGAGCTGGAGTTGTAAGATGTTAAATTTTTTCATAGCACCTTGATTTTTGCATTGGATCGCAATTTTGACAGGTGGGGTCAAGTGCTTCCTCTTGACCCCACCTTTGCTCTGTATTATAATAGGGTCTGTGAAAGTATAAATATTCAAATTTTGGCGCATAGAGAGGAATATATACAATGAATCTTACGAACCGCAGCTTTTTGAAGCTTCTCGATTACACTCCCGAAGAGATCGAAGGTCTGCTTGACCTCGCCGCCGACCTGAAGGCAAAGAAAAAGGCCGGCATCCGCCACGATGCTCTGCGCGGCAAGAACATTGCCCTTATCTTCGAGAAGACCTCCACCCGCACCCGCTGCAGCTTCGAGGTCGCCGCCCACGACCTGGGCATGGAAGTCACCTACCTCGACCCGTCGGGCAGCCAGATCGGCAAAAAGGAGTCCATCGCCGACACCGCCCGGGTGTTGGGCCGGATGTTCGATGGCATCGAGTACCGCGGCTACGGCCAGAGCATCGTGGAAGATCTGGCCCACTACGCCGGTGTGCCGGTGTGGAACGGCCTGACCAACGAGTTCCACCCCACCCAGATCCTCGCCGACTTCCTCACCATCCGGGAGCACTTCGGCCACCTCAAGGGCATCAACTTCGTTTACTTCGGCGACGCCCGCTACAACATGGGCAACAGCCTGATGGTGGGCTGCGCCAAGATGGGCCTCAACTTCACCGCCTGCGCCCCCAAGAAGTACCAGCCGGACGCTGCACTGGTGGAGCAGTGCAAGACCATCGCCGCCGAGACGGGTGCGACCATCTCCTTCGAGGAAGACCCTGCCAAGGCCGCAAAGGGCGCAGACGTCCTCTACACCGACGTCTGGGTGTCCATGGGCGAGCCGGTCGAGGTCTGGGCCGAACGCATCAACGACCTGGCCGCATATCAAATCAACCAGGACCTGATGAATATCGCCGGCCCCAAGGCCGTGTTCATGCACTGCCTGCCCGCCTACCACGACCACAAGACCACCGTGGGCAGGGAGATGGGCGAGCGCTTTGGCCGCGACGCGATGGAGGTCACCGACGAAGTCTTCGAAGGCCCCCAGAGCATCGTCTTCGACGAGGCCGAGAACCGGATGCACACCATCAAGGCTGTCATGGCGGCCACGCTGGGTTACAACGGCTGATGGGCGGAGGACATGTTTCGCGCCCCGATTTCGGGATGCCGCAGCCTGACCCGGCCCACCCGCTGACGGAGTTTTACTGCCTGTTGCAGCGAGCCTTAGACCGGGAGGGCATTTTTGCCCTGCCCGCGCTGTATGCGCAGTTCCGCGCTCCGGCCCGGCGTATCTACGCCGACGAGGCGGCGGATTTTCTCACCCTCTCCCCCGACGAAGAGGCAGGTTCTGCCCGTCTGCTGGCCCCGGCGCAGCTGCAGCTGCTCTATTCCTCCCTGCATGTCATGCCGGATGGTGCGCCCGCCGCGCTGCTGCTCACCGAAGAATGCACCCGGACGGTGTACGCCGTCCAGCTGCTGCCGCCCTTCGTCTGGGAAGACCCGCTCCCTCCCCTGCCGGACGCTCCGGCGGCGCTGAGCCTCACCCTCACCATGCGGGACGTGGAAGAGATAGACGCCTGCCCCGCCGCGCTGGGCCACCGTCTCGCCTGCGACAAGGCGGGCAAACGCTGGCTTCACCACCCCCGGGCCGAGACGTATCTCTCCGAGCGGGTAGCCCTCTTCCAGCGGCTCTACCGATAACTGAACAGAAGCTCTCAGGGTCATTTGCCAAAACATGGCGGCAAATGGCCCTTTTGTTTTTGGCGTATTCATGTTATACTTTGGGTACCCTGTGCGATGCCGGGCGGAAGATTTTTCCGCTCTGCACCATAAACTGCAATAATCGGGGCCGCTCATCCGTATACAGGGTGAATGTCCCCAATAAAAGATAATTTTTCCACCGGGTCCTGCTGTACACAGGACATCAAAGGAGCATAGAACTATGGGACAGCTGACCAAAAACGAGATTTTTGCGCTGGCCGTGCAGCGATACAGTGACACGGTGTTCCGAGCCGCCATGCACAACTGCAGCTGCACCGCCGATGCGGAAGATGTGGTGCAGGATGTTTTCGAAAAGCTGCTGTGCTACAATGGCCGCTTCGAGAGCGAGGAACACCTGAAAGCCTGGCTGCTGCGTGTGACCATCAACCGCTGCCACGACCTGACCCGCGCCGCCCGCCAGAAGGACACCGAGCTGGACGAGAATCTTCCCGCTCCGGACCAGATGGAAGACGGCAGTGTGCAGGACGCCGTGCGCGCCCTGCCCGAGAACTACCGCAACGCGGTCTACCTCCACTACTACGAGGGGTACACCGCCGCCGAGGTGGGCCGGATGCTGGGCGCACCCACCAACACGGTGCTCAGCTGGCTTCGCCGCGCCCGCGCACAGTTACATACGATGCTGAAGGAGGAGATCGAAGATGAGGTGGTATGAGTACAAGATGGAGGTAGACGACCTTCACGCTTCGGACGACCTGAAAGCAAAGCTCCTCGCCATGCAGCCGGCAGAAGAGGCACCGAAACCCGCCAAGAAACCGAAAAAAGCCATCCACTTTCCCCGCAAGACTCTGAGCATCGCCGCCTGCGGCTTTCTCTGCGGCGTTGGTCTGTATGCGGCAGTCCACTCCCCCATCAGCCTGCTGCCTGCGGGCGGCGCGGCCCTCAGCTCTGCCCCTGAGACGGCTTCCTACGCCGCCGCCTACTCGATGGACGACGTGAACAGCGCCCTTGCCGCACCCAAGATGGCCGTCCCGGCCGGTGGAAGCGCCGATACCATGAGCGACCGCGATGCAGGCGGCACCGGCACCCTCAGCGCCGAGGCCGTGCAGACGAGCACAAAGCTCATCTACACCGCCAACCTCACCATCGAGAGCAAGGACTTTGACGCCGCCCGCACCGCCCTCACCGACGCCGTGAGCGCCGCCGGGGGCTATCTGGAATCCAGCAATGAATCCTCTTACACCGGCTCGAGCCGCACCCTCTCCCTCACCATCCGCGTCCCGCAGGACAACTACGCGAGCTTCCTCGAAGCCGCCGCGCAGGCGGGCAACCTCGTGGACAAGAGCGAGCAGGTGCAGGACGTCACCACCCAGTATATGGACATCGAGGCCCGGCTCTCCAACCTGACGGCCCAGCGCACATGTTTGCAGGAGCTTCAGGCCAGCGCCGAAAACCTCTCCGATCTACTGGAGATCGAATCTTCTCTCAGCGACGTCCAGTACCAGATCGAGAGCTGGCAGTCGCAGCTGGACTGGTACAGCCAGCAGGTGTCCTGCTCCACGGTCTACCTCTCGCTGGACGAGGTGAAGGAATACACCCCCACTGAGGAATCCTACCTCTCCCGGCTGTCCAGCGCCCTCCGCAATGGCTGGACGGGCTTCGTCTCCGGCATCCAGCAGCTGACGGTCTGGGTCGTGGGCGTCTGGCCCGTGCTGGTCGTTCTGGCCGCAGCCGCCCTCGTCGTCCGCTTCGTGCGCCGCCGCATCCGCAAGTGATATTCGCTCTGTCGAAGCGCCCCGGAATGGGGCGCTTTTTGTTTCCGGCAGCGGCCTTTTCGAAAAAGTCATATTCTTTTTGAAAAAACGCTTGACAAGTCCCCCGCCTTGTGGTATTATACTTGAGCAGTCAGCGAGAGGCCGACAGCAAAAAGTAAATATCGCGGGGTGGAGCAGTCTGGTAGCTCGTCGGGCTCATAACCCGAAGGTCGTTGGTTCAAATCCGGCCCCCGCAACCAACAAGCATCTTGATTTTATCAAGATGCTTTTTCTTTTTTGCATACAAAACGAGAGGCCGCACAGCTGTGCGGCCTCTCGTTTGCGTTTATATCTTTTACAGCATCCCGTGCCGACGCTGTTCGGCTTCCAGCTCCTGATTCAGGGCCGCCTTGCGGTGGTCGAGCAGGAGGTCTTTGTTGTACTGGAAATACCGCTCACAGCCGTTTTCGGCGATGAACGCATGGGCGGCGGGCGAGAGGGTCAGTTCGGTGACGAAGACCACCATCTCCTGACTCTCGGCGAATGCCTGCTCCATGAAGTCGAAGGCCGCTTCCAGCGCGGCGCTGGCCGTCTGCTGGGCGGTGTCCCGGGCATCCGACAGGGTGCCGAACTGGGTGCGCAGCACCTTGAAAGCGGCGTCCGCGTCCGGCGCGGCGGCGCGCAGAAGCTCTTTCTCCCAGCCGCGCAGGGTCTTGGCGGTCTGCAAGCGGGCTTCCAGCGTGGGCTTATCCAGCAGACCGGCGGTCCGCTTTTTCTGGGTCTCGGCCTCGTAGTCGGCGGTCATCTGGTCAAAGAGCTGCGCCCAGCAGTTCGGCTCCTGTGCCAGCTCTGCGGGCATCTCGGCAAAGGCTTTCTTCGTCTCCCGCAGGAAGGCATAGCAGCTGTCGGCCACAGCGTCTGCCCGCCGGGAGGCAGAGAAGCGCGTCTCGAGGCCGGACAGGATAAGGTTCACGAGGCTCAGCTTTTCGTCGAAGGGGGCCTGCAGCAGCCGCGCAAAAGCGGCAGGCTTGGCCTGACCGGCCAGAATGTCCTCCACGCCGTAGTCGTCACGGTACTTGTAGTAGAGGTCGAGGTAGGCCGAGAAGTCCTCGGCGATCTTCTGGTGCTGGATATACTGGCGGATGAGCTCTTCATCGGCCTGCAGGCCCAGCGACTCATAGGTATTGAGCAGGTTGGAGAGGTCTTCCCAACCGCGGGCGGTGACGAACTGGGTGCCGTCCACGTCGGCGTTTATCTGGTAGAAGTTCTGGGGGTGCAGTTCGAGGTAGCTCAGGATCGCACTGTGGATGTGGGCTGCACGGGCGTAGTCCTTCCAGACCGGCAGATCCGGCTCAATGTCCATCCGGCGGACGCGGTCGAGGGTGACAATATCGAAATCGCGGACGGATTTATTGTACTCCGGCGGGTTGCCTGCCGCCACGATGACCCAGCCCGCAGGCACGGCCTGATTGCCGAAGGTCTTGCACTGCAAAAACTGCAGCATGGTGGGGGCCAGCGTCTCGGAGACACAGTTGATCTCGTCGATGAAGAGGATGCCCTCTTTCAGGCCGGTGGCCTCCATCTTGGCGTAGACACTGGCGATGATCTCGCTCATGGTGTACTCCGTCACAGAGACGTCCCGGCCGCCGTAGTTGCGCTGACGGATGAAGGGCAGGCCCACGGCGCTCTGGCGGGTGTGATGGGTGATGGTATAGGCCACCAGCGCCACGCCGCACTCCCGCGCCGCCTGCTCCATGACCTGGGTCTTGCCGATGCCCGGAGGCCCCATCAGTAGGATGGGGCGCTGGCGGATGGCCGGGATGGCGTATTCGCCCAGAGCATCTTTGGCGAGGTACGCTTTGACGGTATGCTCGATCTCTTCTTTGGCTCGTTTGATGTTCATATTCTTTCCCTCGTTATCACGAATTGTTGAGGTCACGGTAGAGGTCGTCTTCCTCCGCCAGCGCTTCGGACAGGGCCGAGGCGCTGCGGGCGGCCTCACCTGTAAATTCTTCTTCGTCCAGCACCACTTTCATCGCCCAGGGCGGCACATTGGCGTCGTCGAAGCGGCCGCCCAGAAATAGAAATGCCGTGTCGTAAGCCGGGCGTCGGGCCGGGTAAGTACCCATACCGTCGGTAAAATAGAGCAGACCCCGGAGGTTCGAGAACTTCTTCTCGGCGCAGAGCTGGCTGACGTACTCGAAGGCGGGCCGGAAATCGGTGCCGCCGCCGCCCCGCAGCTCGAAATGGTTCATGGCACGGATGAGGTCGTCTTCGTTTTTGACGGGAATATCCTGCCGCACCGCGTTGTCGGCCTGGATGAGGTGGAGATTCATCCGATGGAAGAAATTCTCCCTGCCCTTCAGCAGAGTGTACGTCTCGGCCAGAAAGGCCCGCACCAGCTCACCCGAGGTGGAGTAGCTGGTGTCGATGACGAGGGCCAGCTCTTCTATCTTCTTGCTCTCCCGGGTCTCCAGCGGCTCGATGAGGGGCAGGTTGCCGTAGACCGACAGGCCATAGGTGTAAAAGTTCAAATCGAACTCGTCCGGGTCGAGGTGGACTTCCTCCCGGGTGACACAGAACCGGCGCAGGAAGTCGCCGTAGCTGCGGCGGCTGCGGTTTGCGGCTTTGATCTGCTCCCGCATGGCATCCGCGCCCTCACCGGCCTCTTTGTCCCGGAGTTCCAGCTCTGTCTGCATCCGCTCGCCGATTTTTTGCCACGTCTTCTGGGGCAGCGGCGCAGGCATCTGCTGAGGCTGTTCGGGGGCATCTTTGGGCCAGAGGCGGTGGTCGTCGGTGTAGAATTCTTTTTCCAGCTGGCGGAGCACGCCGGGAGTCTGCCGCACCAGCCAGCGGTAGATGGGAGCTGCAGCAGCCACTTTTTCCTGCGCGATGATCTCCTCATAGGCGTGTTGGCGCACCCACGTCAGGGGGCGCTGGACGCTCTTGCGGCCAAGACCGTCGATGACGTTCTCCACCGCAATGTCACACGCAAGGTCCCACAGGCGTTTGTCCCGCTTGCCGCGCAGCCAGAGATGGCGGAAGATGCAGTGGAACACCGTGTGGAGGTAGAGCCGGTTGAGATATTTGGGGTTCTTCTGGTAGAGCCGCAGCAGAGCGCTGGGCTGGTAGCAGAGGATGGTTCCATCCGTCGCCAGCACACCGCACCGCTCGTCGGCGGTGGGCGTCAGGGCCGAGAGGGCCTGGTCTAAAAAGCGGAAGTCCAGATACAGCCCGCTGCGCACCACGGCCAGCACCTCGCCGCCCATCCGGGCCTGCCACTCTTCGTGAGTCTCGGGACGGGCTGACTGGAAGGGCTTGCGGGGGTCAAAAAACTTTTCCTTCTCAGAAATCAAAATCATACCTCTTCTTTTGGGGCGCAGCGGCACGCTTTTTGTGCTCTGCGTCGGCCAGCAGGGCTGCAGCTTCGGCATTGTCGGCCTTGGCCGCGAGGGCAGCACCCTCGGCAAAGGCATCCGTATCCATCACATCCAGCGCCAGCAGAACTTTGATGACCTCGGTGTCCTGCGCCTTGAGCAGACGGGTCAGCACCCGCCCGGTGTTGGTCTTGAGGAAGTCCCGGTATGCATCCCGGGCGGCATCGCTCAGCTGCCACGGCCAGCGCAGGCGGTCGAAGCAGAGCATCGCCATCACGGAAGCGTCGTCGGCGTCGTGGCCCTGCGGGAAGATGGCGTCGTACTCCGCCGGGAGAAGCTTATTTTCGAGAAAGCACTGCCGGTAGTGGTAGCCCTGCCCCGAAAAGGTGTGGAGCAGGATGTGGGCGGGCGTCTCCTCGATGTCCTCCCAGTAGGCGGGATACCACAGCCCCGCCCGGGGTGCGGCCTCCCCCACCGGCCAGAACAGCGCCCGCACGGCCTCGGTGATGCTGCCCACGAGGGCGAACAGGCCGGTGGCCTGCTCGGGCGTGGCGCGGATGATGAGGTCTTCCAGCGCAAAGCAGTTGAGGAAGACATCGCTGCCCATGGTCAGCTCTCCTGTCCCGGCAGTCAGGCGGCGCAGCCTGCGGCAGTTGTAGAATGTGCAGCTGCCGATGACCCGCAGACTATCCGGCAGGGTGACTTCTTCGAGGAAGTTCCCGCAGATAGGGTGGAGCTCGTCGTCCTGCGCCGGGGCGGCGGGGGCGTCGAAGTCAAAGCTGTACCGCTCTTTGCCGCTCACATCCCGGCCAAAAGCACGGGTCAGACAGAGCTTGCCGTCCTCGGCCCGCTCATAGCGGCAGGTCTTTTCCGGCCCGGGCAGACCCCGGGGCTTTTCGGAAAAGCAATAATCTCCCAGTTCGGTGATGGGCCACTGGCCCTCCCCTTCCGGCGCAGGAACAGCCCCGGGCAGCTTTACGCAGGGCTCGCCGCCGTACACCCGCACAAGGCGGGCCGTGCCGCCCGCCAGCGGCAGAATATCTAGTATCATAAGAACCTCGCTCACAAAAAAGCTGCCGCACAGACACGCCGTGCAGCAGCTCCGTTCAAAACTTCATCACTGTGCGGCCTGTGCAAGGCAATCGTTCATTGCCGCAAATACCGCGTCGCTGGTCATGGTGCTGCCGGAGACAGCATCCACTCCAACGGTCGAGCCAGCCGCCAGCAGGGAGGCCGACAGCGTCTCTGCCGCCTTGCCGCCCAGCTCCGGCGTCTCGCCGGAAGCGTCTATCACAACATTCGTCACCTTGCCGCCGGTGATGGTCACGGTAACGCCCACCTCGCTCAGACAGCCCTGCGCACTGGCGGTGTAGGTGCCGTCGGTGTAGGTGTCAGCATTATCGGCAGCAGGCACGGTGCCGGTGCTCGAGATATAAAGGGCCAGCACGATGCCGAGGATGACGTCCAGCACCAGCATGAGGATAATGTTGCGGGTCATGTGTTTTTTCATGGTCTGTGAAGTGCTCCTTTTGCGATGTTTAGGGTCCGCTCGTTACTTTGCGGGCTTGAAGCTGTCGCGCAGGGTCACGACACGATTGTACACGCCGGGGTTCTTCGAGTCGGGCGTGAAGAAACCGGTGCGCACGAACTGGAACTTATCGCCGGGCTTTGCGTCGGCCAGAGCCTCTTCCAGCTTGCAGCCCTTGCGGACGACAACGCTGTCGGGATTCAGATAATCCTTGTAGTCGCTGCCCTCGGGGATGGCATTCATGTTCGCCTCGGTGAAGAGCTTGTCGTACAGGCGTACCTCGGCATCCACGGCGTGGGCGGCGCTCACCCAGTGGATGGTACCCTTGACCTTGCGGCCATCGGCAGGGTTGCCGTTGCCGGTCTCGAGGTCGGCAGTGCAGTGGATGACAGCGATGCTGCCATCGGGGTTCTTCTCGACGCTCTCGCACTTGACGATATAGCCGCCCATCAGACGGACTTCGCCGCCGACGGTCAGGCGCTTGAACTTCGGAGGCGGCACCTCGGCGAAGTCCTCGTTCTCGATCCACAGCTCCCTGGTGAAGGCGACCTTGCGGGTAGTGGTGTCGTTGGCTTCACGGTTGGGGTTGTTGGCGATGTCGAAATACTCGGTCTTGTCGGCAGGGTAGTTGTCCACCACCAGCTTGACGGGGTCCAGCACGGCGATGCGGCGCTGCGCGGTCAGGTCCAGCTCGCTGCGGATGCAGGCTTCCAGCTGGCGCATATCAATGAGGTTGTCGGACTTGGAGATGCCGGCCTCACGCACGAAGGTGAAGATGGAAGAAGCGGTGTAGCCGCGGCGGCGCAGGCCGCACAGGGTGGGCATGCGGGGGTCATCCCAGCCGTCCACGATGCCCATCTCCACCAGCTCACGCAGATAGCGCTTGCTCATGACGGTGTTGGTCATGTTCAGGCGGGCGAACTCACGCTGCTTGGGGAACTCGGTGCCAAAAATGTTCTCGATGACCCAGTTGTACAGCGGGCGGTGGTTCTCGAACTCGAGGCTGCACATGCTGTGGGTGATGCCCTCGATGGCGTCCTGGATGGGGTGGGCAAAGTCGTACATCGGGTAGATGCACCACTTATTGCCCTGACGGTGATGCTCGGCGTACTTGATACGGTAGATGGCCGGGTCACGCAGATTCATGTTGGGGCTGGCGAGGTCGATTTTAGCGCGGAGGGTCTTTTCGCCCTCCTTGAACTCGCCTGCACGCATCCGGCGGAAGAGGTCGAGGTTCTCTTCCGGGGTGCGGTCGCGCCACGGAGAGGGACGGGAGGGCTTGCCTGCGTCGCTGCCGCGGTACTCGCGCATCTCGTCGCGGGTCAGGTCATCGACGTATGCCTTGCCCTCGAGGATGAGCTTCTCGGCGTACTCGTAGCACTTGTCAAAGTAGTCGCTGCCGTAGAAGATGCCGCCGTTGGGGTCGGCACCCAGCCAGTGCAGGTCCTCGATGATGCTGTTGACGTACTCCTCGCCTTCGCGGGCGGGGTTGGTGTCGTCCAGACGCAGGTTGAACTTACCGCCGTACTGGTTCGCGATGGACCAGTTGATGTAGATGGCCTTGGCGCTGCCAATGTGCAGGTAGCCGTTCGGCTCCGGCGGGAAACGGGTATGGATCTCGCTGATCTTGCCCTCGGCGAGGTCGGCGTCGATGATCTCAGTCAAAAAGTTTTTATCAGCCATGTGGCGTTCCCCCTTCATCCGGGCCAAACCGCCCGGAACTACTCATGATTCAATACCCATTATAATACACCATTTTTCGCTTTGCTTCAAGGTGGAAATGCAAACCGGGGCAAAATGGCGTTTTCTACCGCATTATTTCTGCGGGTAAAAGGCGTTTTGGTAGCTGACCAGCGCCCCGATCTGGTTGGACTTATTGTGGAAGGCGCACGCCACGATCTCCGGGTGGGCAAGGCTGCGGGCCTGTTCCTCGCTGAAGGGGTGGCCCTTCAGGATTTGCTCCTCATACACCCGGTCCAGCGTCTCGATCAGGAGGGGCTGGCTGCTGATACCGCCGCCGATGGCGACCTTTTCGAGATTCAGCAGGACGCTCAGATTATAGATCTGCACGTCCACGGCAAAGCAGAATTTTTCCAGCACTTCCAGCGCCTCCGGCTCCCCGGCGTTGGCTGCGTCGAAGAAGATCCTGCCGTTCATGGGCACGTCCGCAGGCAGACCCTTGCGCTCCCGGTAGGCGTCCAGCAGAGCCGTGGTGCTGCACTGGCACGCCATGGTCTTTCTGCCGTTGTTCCACTCGTCGGCGTTGGTGTTCATGAAGCTGTACTCCCCCGCCGTAAAGTCCCGGCCCCGCACCAGCTGGCCATTGACGATGAGGCCGCCGCCCACGCCGGTGCCGATGATGAACACCGCCGCGTTGCTGCAGCCCTTGAGGACACCCCGCTGCAATTCGGCGATGGCGGCGGCTTTGCCGTCGTTCTCGATCCAGACCTTGCAGCCGCACTTTTCGGCAAGGCGCGGGCCCACCGGCGTGCCGATGTTGTAGACGATGGAGGGGGCCCCGCCGCCCTTGACCACGCCGTGCTCGGCGTCGATGAAGCCGGGCAGACTCAGGGCAATGCCGTCCACCTCGCCCTTGTGGGGCAGGTAGATCTCCCGCAGCGTCTCCAGAAAATGCTCCTGACTGTCGCTGGGCGTGGGCACGCTGCCGGACTCATAGTAGTTCATGGTGTCATCCATGACCGAATACTTGATCTCGGTGCCGCCTACGTCGAAGACCATTACCTTCATGCAATTTACCTCCCGGTTTTTTCTTTATTATAAAACAAACGCCGTGCAAAATCCACCCCATCGGTTCCACTTCATACGCTGGCG
>ENA-ORSB01003128-ORSB01003128.1-human-gut-metagenome-genome-assembly--contig:-NODE-3128-length-12000-cov-4.701465_pt1 | contig 12000 bp, 9 predicted proteins | sample MGYA00242180_ERZ509144 | MGnify/ENA primary metagenome ERZ509144 (study PRJEB26280, sample SAMEA2338661) | human gut metagenome | biome: human gut; feature: human-associated habitat; material: faeces... | reverse complement strand
ATCCACTCCTTTTTCCAATTGCCGTTCGGGCCTTACATTCCGTCTTCACCGGAATACCGGGGAGGCAAAACAGATTTCAAGAACCAATTCCGCAAGGACAAAATCAATATTATTCGCAGTATGGACTTGCTGGTGATCGATGAGGTCAGCATGGTGACCGGGGAGATGAAAAAACGGTACGGTTTCATCTATGTAGATCGAGATAATGAAGGCAGCGGAACTTTGAAACGACTGAAAAAGGATTCGTTTTACTGGTATAAAAAGGTGATTGCTTCAAACGGCGAAAATCTGTAAATGAAAGAACAGCCATCTATTGCGTCAAATTGATGCAGTAGGTGGCTGTTTTCTATATTAAATACCTTAATCTTCCAGTCTGCTGTGGTCACAGCCCAGTGACAGATAATGCTTGATCTCTCCACCCAGCACAAGCTGCGCGTACTCCAGTGGCCTGTTGTACAGCAACCAGTCCAGTTTTGCCCGCCGCGCCGGGGTGTTGCCGTACTCATTCTCGATGGCGGCGCAGCCGATAGCAAGGGCAGTGCCACCCTCGAACCGGGCTTCCACCCGGTTGATGTCCATGCTATAGCGACAGGAAAGTAGTTTGTTCATGGTGAACCTCATTTCTATATCAAACGGTGTCTGTTCGGATGTCCTAAACCCTGCCATAAAACCGGTGATTGATTTGTCCATTGGGCTTTGTTTTGCCCGTCTGCACATTTTTGCACACTTTTTGCACACCTGAATAGCTGGATAACGGTTGCAAAGCATTACGCTGTATGCAAACAATGCGGTGTGTGCAAAGTTATGTTTTTTGATGATACGATGAAAATAGCGCTTCTTCGAACTTTTGAAATTTGACGAATGATGCACCTTGGATTCTTTTAATCAGAGGGCCAGGGATTCGAGTTCCCTCGAGCGCACCAAAAAACCGCGAAGATTCGTTAGAGTCTTCGCGGCTTTTTCTTTTCCCGAATCATTGCACACCACCGGAGCTGACATTGAAAATGCAATCGTACACTGCTATAATAAAATTGTGATATTGTCACCAAAAATCCAAGATACAAAGCGTTTGCGATTGGCAAACATTCAGGAGGAACGCATGGTAACAGGAGCCATTAAAAATAAGGTAGACAAAATCTGGACAGACATCTGGGCAGGCGGCATCACCAATCCGCTGACCGTCATTGAACAGCTGACCTATCTCATGTTCATCCGGTCACTGGACGAGAAAGAGCTTGCCACCGAAGATTTTGAGAACATGGCGGGCGAAAAGATGGAGCACATCTTCCCGGCCAGCGAAGCAGGACAATCTATGCGGTGGAGCCGCTTCAAGGATAAAGATTCCCGCGAAATTTTCCTGACCATGCAGCAGCGGGTGTTCCCTGCCATCAAAAAGATGAAGTATGGCCGTCTGCCGGACTTTGACGCAAACGGTGAGCTGGTGGAGATCGCAGACGACCCCACCCGCCCGGACGAGGGCAACACCGCCTTTGCGCGGTATATGGACGATGCCATGTTCTTGATTCCCACGCCGCAGGTGCTGCAAAAGATCATCACCGGGCTGGAGGATCTTTACACCCACGACATTTCCGACCTTGATATGCAGGGCGACCTGTACGAGTATATGCTGCTAAAACTGTCCTCGGCAGGGCGGAACGGCCAGTTCCGCACGCCCAAGCACATCCGCGACATGATGGTGGAACTGGTGCAGCCCACGCCGGACGACTTCATCTGCGACCCCGCCTGCGGCACGGCGGGCTTTCTGGTGTCCAGTGCGCAGTACCTCCGCGCCCACTACGAGGACAGCATGACCTCGGAGCAGTGGCAGCATTTTGCCGGCCCGATGTTCACCGGCTTTGACATGGACCGCACCATGCTGCGCATTTCGGCCATGAATCTGATGCTCCACTCCATCACGAACCCGGAGATCGACTACAAGGACAGCGTGTCGAAGCAAAACTCCATTTGCAGCAAGTACACCATTTGCCTTGCAAACCCGCCGTTCAAGGGCACTGTGGATGCCGAGAGCATCAACGACGACCTGAAAGCCGTCACCAACACCAAAAAGACGGAGCTTCTGTTCCTTGCACTCTTCCTGCGGATGCTCAAAACCGGCGGACGCTGCGCCTGCATTGTGCCGGACGGCGTGCTGTTCGGTTCCAGCAAGGCACACCAGAGCATCCGGAAAGAACTGATTGAAAACCATCAGCTGCGGGCTGTCATCTCCATGCCCTCCGGCGTGTTCAAGCCCTACGCAGGCGTGTCCACGGCGGTGCTGGTGTTTACCAAGACCGGCGCGGGCGGCACCGACAAGGTGTGGTTCTACGATATGAAAGCCGACGGCTTTTCGCTGGACGACAAGCGCACCGAGGTGAAGGAAAACGACATCCCGGACATCATCGCCCGGTTTCAGAACCTCGATGCCGAAACTGACCGCAAGTGCACCGAGCAGAGTTTCTTTGTGCCCAAAGAGGAGATTGCCGCCAATGGGTATGATTTATCCATCAATAAGTACAAAGAGACCGAGTATGTGCCGGTGGAGTACCCCTCGACCACGGAGATCCTTGCTGACCTGCATGAGCTGGAAATGGAGATCACCAAGGGTTTGGCAGAGTTGGAGAAGATGATGTGATGGCGAAGTTGGGAGAATTATACAAAATCACTTCTGGAGGCACTCCATCGAGAACCCATTCGGAATATTATGAAGATGGAACTATCCCATGGGTTAAAACCGGAGATTTAAAGGACAAATATTTATTTGAAACGGATGAAAAAATAAGCCAATTGGGCCTTGAAAATAGTTCTGCACGGATATATTTGAAAAACACAGTGCTTTTGGCAATGTATGGAGCAACTATTGGCGCAACATCTATTTTGAAAATTGATGCCGCAACAAATCAGGCTTGCGCTGCGTTTTCTCCGAGAGAAGATACTCTTCCGGAATATTTATGTGCGTTTCTGGAAAGCCAAAAAGATAAATTTATAAAAGATGCTGTTGGTGGAGCACAACCCAATTTATCAGCAGGATACTTGAAAACCATAGAATTCAAACTTCCATCACTAGAGCAGCAAACCAGAATCACACGCAATTTGAGCAAAATTGATGAGTTGTTGCTTCTTCGCAAGCAGCAAATTGCCAAACTGGACGAGCTGGTAAAGGCGCGGTTTGTGGAGATGTTTGAAACCAGGAAATATCCCATAGAAAAATTGGGGAGAGTCTGTGAAAAGATAACTGATGGAACACATAAGACGCCAACATATCTTGATTCTGGAATAAAGTTTATTTCAGCCAAAAATATAATAGATGGAAAAGTAGATTTAACAGATACTAAGTATATTTCAAAAAACGAGTATCAAGAAATTCAAAAAAGGTGTCAAGTGGAAATTCAAGATATCTTGCTTACCAAAAGCGGAACCTTAGGAATTCCCGCGATTATAAGAACAGACTGTGCACTAGGACTATTTGAAAGTTTGGCGGTTATTAAATATGATAGGTCAAAATTGTTACCATATTTCTTGTATGAGCAATTAAGATGCAACCGAGTACAGCGCCAGTTTAAGGCCGGCACGAAAGGTGTTGCTGTCAAGCATTTGCATTTAGGAGTTATTTCTGATATTGATATTATAGTCCCACCTATTAGTTATCAACTCGAATTTTCCGATTTTGCGGAACAAGTCGACAAGCAGAAGCAAACCGTACAGCGGAGCCTTGAAAAGTTGGAATTGATGAAAAAGGCGCTGATGCAGGAATATTTTGGATAAAAGGGCTGTGCAAGGGGAAGGTTGTGCAGTATAATAAAAGAAAATAATCGGAGGAAGAAAAATTATGGCTTTTCCAAAACAAATAAAAGACATTGTTTATAATTTGCTTCAAGAGCCGACACTGGATAATTTTCGTGCGTTCTTAGAGAATCAGACGGGTGAACACAATTCAATCGATTTTAAGAGAGAATGGATTTGCAAAGACAAGTTAGCAAAACTGATGCTTGCATTAGCGAACTATGGCGGAGGTGTCGTAGTCTTTGGTGTGCAGGAAAACGAGGATAAAACATTTTCTTGTGAAGGTTTGCAAGAACTGAAAGCAAAAGAACAGGTTGAGTCGGAAGTGAAAGCGTATATCTCAACAAATCTCAAGTATGAGATATATGATTTTAGTTACCAATCTTCGGAGTATGGTGTGCTAAACGGCAAAAAATTTCAGATGTTAGTTGTGGACGACACACCGGAGTTTCTACCATTCATATCGCATAAGCAAAGTACGGACATAAAGAAAGCGGCTATTTATATCCGTCATGGCGTTGCGGATGAATTAGTTGACGAACAAGAACTTGAAGATATTCTTAAGCGTAGAAATCAACATATGTTCCCAGCAACGGGTGAACCACTAAAACTGCAAGAACATTTGAATCAGTTAAAAACACTTTATGAAAACATCAAACCAGTAATAGTTACATATAAGATGCCTTCTGGCATAAGTGGCGCACTTAATAGTTTTGCGGAAATTATATCTGGAATATCATGCGGAAAAAGAATAGAGGAAGTCAACCCGTTGTATCCTGAAGAAACGTATGATGAGTTTATTTCTCGCATGATCGATAAGAAAAAGCAAAAAATCGAGCGTGTGCTTGATTTGAGATGAATATGAATATAATTTTATTGGAGTATTGAAGTGGAAACAAAAGAAGTATGCTTTAACTGGGCATTATTTTGGCAAGCGGCTAGCGCAATAGCAACAACGGCGGCGGTAGTTGTTGCATTGTGGCAAACAAGATATAGCAATAAAAAAAGACTTAAAATAAAATTTCGAGATAATGTGATTTTGACAAACAAGGCTTCAAAAGAATCGTATGTGGAACTTGAGATTTCCAATGTTGGAAATCGTAAAATTATAATAAATCGATATGGGATGAGTTTTAACGAGGGCTTTTTTGTGGTTTCGTTTCCGGATGAAACAGAAATGATAAACACGAGGAGACCGGTTGTTTTGGACATAGAAGAATCTAAAATCATAACATGGAAAAAAGAAGAATTTATTCAGGTACTAAAAGACCAGTGTAAAACGTCAGGTAATTCAAAAATTACGCTTTTTGTTCAAGATACAGCAGGAAATTTTTACACAACAAGAACTCCGAAAAAACGAATGCAATATTTGAATGAGAATTATTCTAAATAGAAAGGAGCCCTCCCATGTCCAACTTCTCCTATCTCTCCACCCACCCCGAATATTCCCTCTTTGCCGATTCTGCCATCGAGGCCGAGAAAGTGTTCTCTACCTCCCCGGCGATGTGCGCAGTGAGACGCCGGAAGGCGTTGGAGCTGGCGGTGAGGTAGATAACGAAAAGGTCAAATAAAAGACAAAGTTTCCAAAATCAAGTGTCGAAATATGTCTTGCCTTGTATGAAAGATTGAAGATGTGTGAACGCCGTGCTATAATGAGGAAAATTATGGAATTTCCTCAATGCGAAAGGAGCGCTTATGGCGTTTATAGTGGAAAACTGGGTAGATCTCGCGCTAATAATAGTTGGCGCATCTGCATTTATAACGTATTTCTTGCAAGGACGAAGAGAGAAGATAGACGCCGCCTCTGTGCTGGTTCTTCAAATTGATGAGCTTCTTGAAAAAATTGGTGAGATGTCCAGCTATATTGTAGAGGGACAGCTAAACAATACTGCCTTTTATGAATCACTTCCGCTGTTTGAAGAAAATTATTGGAATAAATATAAACATCTATTTGTAAAAAATATGGATGCGGCAGAGTATTCTACGCTGAATAAATTTTATAACTATGCCTCTGAAATACAAGAACAGCACCAGCTTATGAAAAATCTACAGAGAAATGGTTTCTTTCAGACCCAAGGAGCGTATACACAATTAGAGGTTCAGAGTATTCTCAGAGATTTGGACACGCTGAATAGTTTACCAAATGCCCAAGCGCTTTCTAAAGCGGTAAGCGAAACGGTTCCTTCTAATACATCAGAAGAGAACAAGAAAATATTAGATTCTATGGTACAGCAGGTATTAACAGCTAACCCACAATTTGACATGTCTCAGTTCTGGGCAACATATAATCGACATCGGGGACAGATATATGATGTTCTGAATCAAGGTGCGCTGACATACTATGTGCCAAAACAAATTGGCCTTAGTTTGGAAAAATCAATTCAGGGTGCAACGAATCTTGGCATTGCGGGTCGTGATGGATACCGTGTGCTGAAAAAAATCTCGAAAAGGAAATTGTAAAATTGAAAGGAGTCTCCCACCATGTCCAACTTCTCCTATCTCTCCACCCGCCCCGAATACTCCATGTTTGCATCTGCCGCCATCGAGGCCGAGAAAGTGTTCTCCACCTCCCCGGCGATGTGCGCGGTGGGGTGCCGGAAGGCGTTGGAGCTGGCGGTGAAGTGGGTGTATGCGGCAGACAAAACCATCACGATGCCCTACAAGGACAACCTGCAATCCCTGCTGCACGAGCCGAGTTTCCGGTTTGCAGTGGACCGCAATGTGTGGAGCGTGCTGCCCAGCATCGTGAAGGCGGGCAATCTGGCGGTACATACGGGGCATAGTGTGTCGGCGGCGGATGCAGTGTTCAGCCTGCGGGGGCTGTTCGATTTCATCCAGTGGGTGGATTACTGCTACGGCACGGACTATGTGGAGCACTCCTTTGATGAAACAGCCATCCCCGGCGAAAAGGTAACGCTGGACGAAAAGAAGATCCGGGAGCAGGAAAGCCTGCTGACCCAGAAGGATGCCGAGCTGGAAGCCTTGCGCAAGCAGGTGGAGAGCCTTTCGACGGTGTACACAGCCAGCAAACAGCAGAACCAGCAGAGCCGCAGTTTCACCGCCGCCGACCTGACCGAGGCCGAGACGCGGCAGAAGATCATCGACATCGACCTCAAGGCCATGGGCTGGAAGTTCACCGGGCCGGACGCCGATGTGCGCACCGAGTACGAAGTGGACAACATGAACGGCGTGCTGGGGCTGAAGGGCTATGCGGACTATGTGCTGATGGGCAAGGACGGCTTGCCGCTGGCGGTCATTGAAGCCAAGCGCAGCACCAAAGACCCCAACATCGGGCGCAAGCAGGCTCAGCTTTATGCAGACTGTCTGGAGCAGAAGTTTGGCCGCCGTCCGATGCTGTTTACCACCAACGGCTACACCACCTATTTCTGGGATGAGCAGAGCGGCCCGCAGCGTGCCGTGAGCGGGGTGTTCTGCAAGGACGACTTGCAGAAGCTGATGAACCGCCGCACCGAGAAAAAGCCGCTGGACACCATCGAAATTGACGATAAAATCACCGACCGCTACTACCAGAAAAACGCCATCCGGGCAGTCTGCGCCCATATTACGCAGGGCTTCCGGCGCAATCTGCTGGTCATGGCAACGGGCACAGGCAAGACCCGCACCGCATCCAGCCTGACCGATGTGCTGAGCCGGGGCGGCCATGTAACCAACGTGCTTTTTCTGGCCGACCGCACCGCGCTGGTCAAGCAGGCAAAGGACGACTTCAAAAAGTATCTGCCCGACCAGTCGCTGTGCAACCTGTGCTCCTCCAAGGACGATAAGGCCGCGCGCATCGTGTTTTCCACCTATCCCACCATGCTCAACGCCATCGACAACGCCAAGACCAAAGACGGCGTGCCGCTGTTTTCGCCCGCCCACTTTGACCTTATCATCGTGGACGAGAGCCACCGCAGCATTTTCAAGAAATACCGCGCCATTTTTGATTATTCCGATGCGATTCTGGTGGGTCTGACCGCCACCCCGAAAACCGATGTAGACCGCAACACCTACGACTTTTTCGAGATGGAGCACGGCATCCCCACCTACGCCTACGATTACGATACGGCGGTCTACACCGACCATGTGCTGGTGCCTTACTACAACTACGAGGTCAAGACGAAATTCACAGAAGAGGGCATCCACTACGACCAGCTTTCACCGGAGGATAAGGCCCGCTACGAGGACGATTTTGCCGAGGACGACACCCTGCCCACCTTCATCCCATCCGAAAAGCTGAATAAGTTCATCTTCAATGCCAACACCGTGGACACGGTGCTGCAAGACCTGATGGAACGCGGCATCCAGACGGCAGGCGGCGACCGCATCGGCAAGACCATCATCTTTGCCCAGAACAAGCGCCATGCGGAGTTTATCCGGGAACGCTTTGGCAAGCTCTACCCGCAGCTGGAGACCCAGTACCCGGGATTCATCCAGCGGGTGGTCTGCGACGACGCCTATGCACAGTCCATCATTGACGACTTCAAACAGCCGGACAAGCCGCCGTTTATTGCGGTCTCGGTTGATATGATGGACACGGGCATCGATGTGCCGGAGTGCGCGAATCTGGTGTTCTTCAAAAAAGTACGCAGCAAAACGAAGTTCTGGCAGATGATTGGCCGTGGTACACGGCTCTGCCCATCCCTTGCCTGCGTGGATGCCATCGACGGCGAATATACGGGCAAACGGCGGTTTCTGATTTTTGACTACTGCGGCAACTTTGAGTTTTTCCGTCAGAAACCCAACGGCTACGAGAGCGCGGACACCAAGAGTCTGTCCGAGAGCATTTTCTGCAAGCAGGTGAGGATCGCCGCCGCGCTGCAGGATGGAGCCTATGGGGACGAAAACTACCAGAACTGGCGCAAGATCTTAACGGAGACCTGCCGCGCCGAAGTGGGAGCGCTGAACCCGGAGCTGGTATCCGTGCGGCTGCACCGACAGGCCGTGGAACACTATCAAAAGCCGGAAGCCTTTGTCAGCCTGACCGAAACGGACAAGGGTACTCTGATGAAAGAGGTTGCGCCGCTCATCTCGCTGGACGACAAAGATGAAGCCGCCAAGCGGTTCGATAATTTTGTGTATGGCTTGCTGCTCTGTGAACTGGAAGGTCTGCCGGGGCTGGGCCGCGCCCAGAAACAGCTGCGCAGCACAGCGGCATTGCTGGAAGGGAAAGCTACCATCCCGCAGGTGCAGGCAAAGCTGCCCCTCATCCGGGAGGCGCAGACGGACGAATTTCTGACCTCGCATGATCTGCTCCGCTTTGAGGAAATGCGGCAGGAGCTGCGGGAGCTTATCAAGTTTCTGGTGGACGGTGTAGAAGGGCAAAAGCCTGTCTACACGGCCCTTGCCGACCCGGTACTGGAACAGACCGAGGGCAAAACGCTGGATTCCGGCTACGATTTCGGCGAGTACCGGGAACGTGTGAACCGCTACATCATGGAGCACCGCAGCGATACGCTGGCCATCCACAAGCTGACCCAGAACATTCCGCTTTCTCAGGGCGACTATACCGAGCTGGAACATATCTTTACCTGTGAGCTGGGCAGCAAAGAGGACTATGCCCGGGAGTTTCGGGATACGCCCTTTGGTCTGCTGGTGCGTAAAGTGGCAAAGCTGGACCACGATGCTGCCATGCAGGCATTTTCCAAGTTCATCAACGATGAATCGCTGAATGCAAAGCAGATCGTGTTCGTGCAGAAGGTCATTCATTACATCGAGCAGAACGGTTATGTGGAAAGCAAAGCAGTTCTGATGAAACCACCCTTTGACCAGCCCATCCTGTTTACCCGCCTGTTTGATGGCAAAACAGGCAGTGAACTGATGGATACGATCAATTCGGTGAAAGAGAATGCCACCCATGTGACCGCATAAAGTGGTAGAATGTACTGATAAAAACGGTATAATGGACAAGGAGCGGATAGACGGTTTCCGCAGCGCCTTTGCGCCGGGAGAAACTTTATTCTGGCAGGTCCCTGCTGCGGCAAGGGAGAGAATGGCGTTTTACAGTGAGAACCTTCCCCGCCTTTTTTTTGAAAAAATCACGGCGGTATTTGCGGTGTCCGACCACTATGCGCTGGAATTTATGCGATTTTTGCAGGGACAGGGCATCCGCGTCCCGGAGGATGTGCAGATCATTGGCTTTGATGATACACTGGCAAGCCGGGAAAGCGTTCCCGCTCTGACCACCATTCATCAGGATGCGGCGCTCCGGGCAAGGACTGCCATCCGCCGCCTTGAAGCCCTGCGGGACGGCACCCCCTGCGATGCCGGCATTCTGATCGCACAGTTTCTGGGTGCGGAGGAGCACACCGAGGCGTTCTCTTATCTGCCCATGGCGGTCAGCACCGTCCTGTTCGCATGGCTGCGCTGCAAGGAACACGCCGCTGTCCCCTTTTGAACCTGCTTTTGATCTTGATAGGCTTTGCGGTCTGCCTTCAAAAGGAAGCAAAATGCCCGCTCACCGTGGAGATTTGGACACGGTGGGCGGGCGTTTTATGTTTATTTTCCGAGTACAACGGAGAGCCTGATCTCCTTTTCCGTCTCGCTCAGGTCAAGAGCGCCGCCATCGGCGACGGTCACGTGCAGCTCATAGAGCGTACCGGCGGTAAGTTCCGTTACAGCCTTGCCGTCCTCGTCTGTGATCGACCACAGTGCAGGATCGACCTTTGCCAGCTTGCCGTCCACGCCATAGGCGTAGAGGGTCAGACCGGAGGTGCTGCCGGACAGGTTATTCATGCGGAAAGCTACCGTGGTGTTGGGATGTACGTTGCGGACGGTCACAGTGTTGCGCCAGCTTGCAACGGTGCCTTCGCCGCCGTCCTGCGCAAACTGTTCCTGCGAGAGGACATTTCTTGCTGCCTGATCAAGATCGACCTTGCGGTAGGGCATTTCGGGCAGATAAACGAAACGGTCCTGCAAACGAAGCAGTTCCAGATAGCCTGTCGGGCAGTAGAGCGCATTGCCGCTGTTGCCGGCATACATTCCAATGGCCATGTTGTTATAGCCGTACTTGTTGGAAACATCCATCGTGAAAACAGTCTCGCCGGTTTCAAAATCCAGAATGATGTACTGCCACATCCCGGTGGTCACATCCTGCACATAGCCGTAGATATAGCCCGTTGCGGTGGAAAGCTTCAGGATGGAAGTGTCGCTCAGGTCGTTCCGGCTCCAGATGCTCTTCATCTCGTAGCCGTTTGCGGTCTTTACGGTGTCCATGCGCTCGATGCCGGGGGCGATCATAACGTTGCCCTTCATGAGCCAGTTCTGGTCGTAAATATTGGCGTAGCTCTGGATGGAGGAGTCGTTGTTGGGGTCCGCCAGACCTGCATTGCCCGCGCCAAACCAGTTGCAGACGATGGTGCTGACGGTGCCATTGCCGTCGTCATAGACGATGGCAGAGTTCTCAACGGCTACCTGATAGCCCTCGGGCAGGTCATCCAGCACCGGGGCGCTTGCCACGACCTCGCCGGTCTTCATATCGAGTGCAAGAAGGTTTACAGTGTCCTGATTATCCGTGAACAGCACAAGGTTCGGTGTCAGCGTGGGCGAGCAACCGCCGCCCCACGCAAGACCGCCGCCGGTGGTCTTATCGCCTTCGCCGCTCACCTTTGCACCCGCGCTCTCATAGGGCGTGCACCACACAACGTCTACGCCTTCTTCTGCACGCAGAAGATAGCAGTTCTGGTTGGTCAGGACCACCGCGCCGTCCTTGGAGGCGGCGATGCCGTTTTCAGCGCCCTCGCCGGGGGTCAGTTCGTGGACAAAAACAGCCTTTGAAAGGTCTGTCTGCTCGCCGTTCAGGATCGCATCAATGGCCGAGCGGGCAATATAGCCGATGACGCCCTGCTGCTGGCGCTGCGGATAAATGCGGAAGCCTCCCGTTGCAAACCAGAGGTTTCCATCGTAGTCAAAAACCACGGACAGAAGATTCTGCGTCAGCTCCTTGCCGAGCGCAGCCTCGGCAGCAGCTTTGATATCAATGTCCAGCACCTTTTCAAATTCCGGCAGAACATTGCCGTTTTCATCCGTTGCGCGGAGCATCAGCACATGGTTGTTGCTCGTGGGGCAGACGATGCGGTTGGATTCGTCAAGGAAGGTATAGGAGCTCTGGATAACGTAACCGCCGCCGTCATGCTGTTTGGGGGAGAAATAGCCGAGCGTTTTTGTTTCTTCGGCGTTCAGGTCGCGGATGGCGATGCCGCCCAGCAGCGGCACAACGGCATG
>ENA-ORSB01003122-ORSB01003122.1-human-gut-metagenome-genome-assembly--contig:-NODE-3122-length-12011-cov-2.197809_pt1 | contig 12011 bp, 11 predicted proteins | sample MGYA00242180_ERZ509144 | MGnify/ENA primary metagenome ERZ509144 (study PRJEB26280, sample SAMEA2338661) | human gut metagenome | biome: human gut; feature: human-associated habitat; material: faeces... | reverse complement strand
GTGTCGTCCGTTCAAGTCGGACTGGGGCAGCCAACAAATACCACGTTAGAATGTGTTTTACATGTTCTATCGTGGTTATTTTTTTTGCCGCTTTGGGTGTTCTGGCCGTTATTTGGCCGTTTTCTAATTTTTTTCTTATGTGCAGTTCTTCGGCAACCAACTTTTTTAAAAGAAACCAAAGGGAACAATTTTCTTTTAAAAATTTTCAAAGAGCCTCCAATTCGCTTATAGACAAACTTTTTGGCCGTTAATTTTGGCCGTTATCCTCACCGCACAAAGGCTTTTTGTTGTTCCCGCAACAAGCATAAACCGTATCAGGGAGCCAGTAAAGGCGCTTTCGCGGCATATCCTCGCTTTAACAAATGGGCTGCGGTATTCCACGATCACCTTGACTGCCTCCCTGCTTCGCTTTCGTCCGCTAACGCGGAACAACCCGCAACCCCTTATCCCTCCGGGATACGGATGCCGAGATTGAAAAAACGAAAGTGAGGATACGAAAATGAAAGAAACCGTCAAAACAAGCCGAACTGCAGGATACCTTGAGAAAATTTTCCGCGCTTTGAACGCGAAGTATTTCAACGGCGAGTTGGAAGAACCCATCATCACGATTCAAAGCACGCCCAGAGCCTACGGACACGTCACCGTAGCCAAAGCATGGCAGAGAGGCGATACAACCCGCCACGAGCTTAACATCGGCGCAGGAACGCTTGCACGCCCAATAGAAAACGTGGTGGCGTCTACCCTCCATGAGTGCGTCCATCTCTGGAACATCCAAAACGGCATACAAGATTGCAGCCGAGGCGGGCAATACCACAATAAAAAGTTCAAGTATGCTGCCGAAGCCCGCGATCTGAAAATCAGTTACGACCCGCGCATCGGGTGGAGCATCACCGAGCCGACCGATGCGCTGTGTGAGTTCATCTTGGAGCAGGGCTGGGAGGACATTCAGATGAACCGCATCGAATGTGCCTATACCTCACGCGGAACAGGGGCAGGAAACGCCGTAGGAGGCGCAGGGAGCCCCGGAAAGGGCGCTAACAGCCACAGCATCAAGTATGTTTGCCCCTGCTGTCACAACAGCGTACGCGCCACCAAAGCCGTCAATATCAAGTGTGCAGACTGCGACATGTTGATGGTTGTGCAATAACAAGGACCGGGAGCCGAAGGCCCCCGGTTTTTTCGTTTCAAAAATTTTGGCCGCAAGCGGCCTTTTTGTCTTGAGGTTAACCCCTCAAAAAATCTTTGTTCCTGTCCTGTTGTAAATTATGTCCACTTATGATATAGTGCATTTATGATGAATAAACGATTAAAAAACAGATTATGGCTCGTCACTTGTTTGGCACTGGCTATTATAACAACCTATACCATATACAGATATTATTGTGTACATCGCATTGGCGATAGTGATTTTTATTGGCATATTATGCTCGGCAAAAATGCCATTTCTGGGCTGTCTGCTGATGATTCGTTGGTGTGGTCAAATTCTATTTATCAAACCTCCTACACAAATTATTCTTTGCTGTCCGATATTATCTTGTACAAATTATCTTGCATACGGGAAGACGAAACTTTCGGCGCACTGGTGTATATGCTTATCACAGCATTTATAACATCGTTCATTGTATTTGCTAGTTGGGGCAGAAATGTCATAAAAAAAATCGGCTCGTCCGCAAGAAGCACCATCACAAGTATTTCTGCCATTCTTTTTAGTGTTTGGCTATTATATATGGCAAAGGGAAATCCGCGTCCGCACCTTATGGCGCTTGCGTGTTTTGTGGTTTCGATTGGCATTTTAGAAAGCCGAAAGCCAAATGTATCATACTTGGCAATCCCTCTAGCTGTAATATGGGCAAATTTGCATGGTGCATCTATGCCGTTATTGATCGTAATGGAATTGCTTTATCTTATTGTTTCGTTGCCCATTTTTAGAAAACTAAATGTAGAAGTTATAAGTTACACGAAAAATGAATATGTCGGTAGGGTCCTGTCTGCTGTGCTGTCCCTTTTGGCAGGGCTATGTAATCCTGTTGGTATCAAGATTTATACACGGCTTTTTCATGTATCCGACAACGCAAACATCCTAGCAATAAAAGAGTGGAGCCCCGCCACAATCAGATCAAGCGTTGGCGTAGTGTTGCTGATAATTTTCTTTGTGATAGGGGCTTTATCCCCACGCAAGCGATCTATAGCACACGTTATTCCTGTGATTGTCGCGGGTACGTTAATGCTCTTGCATGTGCGTTTTGAGTCGTGGTTTTTTGCGGCACTAGCTATCTACATCCTAGATGCAGTAGGAAACCGAGAAACAAATTATACTGAGACAGCCAACAGCCCTCAAATTATTGTTTCTGTATTTTCCGCTGCAGTCGCTTTGTTCTGCACAGTAAATATGGCAATAAACCAAATTCACAGCCTCCGCCCTCTAAGATATCCCAGCGAAGCGGTTATCAATGCTATAAAAGACTATGCACCTAAACGTATGTATGCAGACATAAATACCGGAGCTTTTTTTGAATATAATGGCATTCCTGTCATTATAGACTCACGCATTGATATGTATGACAAAGAACTCTTGCAAGATATGAACGCAATTAAGGGAAAGGTATCTGTTACCGATGGCACACCTGACTACACCGAGGCGGTTCTGAAAAAGTACAATATTGACATGGTTACACTTTGCCGAGGAGACAGTATGATGCTCATTGGCTATATGGCGCAAAAACAAAACTGGTGCATCGCTTATCAAGATAGTGCCTACGTGATTTTTCAAAAGCTGCAAGAGTAATTTTTGCTTTTTATGACCTAACAAAACGTTATGTCATCCCCACTTTTGGACGTGTTCTCGTTACTAATTTTTTCAAAAAAAAGGACAGTGCCGATCGTCTTTGACGACAGCGCTGTCCCTTTTTGATGTCAACTATTCAATTTTTAAAAAGTATCCGTCCCCATTATGTTTTACGCTTCATTATTCACCTTTCATTGTTTATATCAGTTTTAGCCGTCTTCCGTTTCCACTCTACACCACGAGGAGGTACTGATATTTGTAGAGCGACCTCGCCCGCCCACTCGAGCGAGGCTGTGACTAACCACTCGTGTGGTTAGTCACAATTTCCTTCGCAACCACCATCCAAACTGCCGTTGGAATTGTCCTGCGTCCAATCAGTACCGGAACCCTGTGTGGCATTGGGGTCGATAACAGTACCATAGACGATGTTGGAACCACCACCGGAATTACCACTGTCCCCACCGCTCGGCTGAGAAGGCTCAGCAGGAGCAGGTGCGGGGTCTGGAGCGGGTGCCGGTGCAGGTGCAGGTGCAGGCACATAAGTGGGCGTGGAAGCGGAAGGAGCGGACGGTGCAGTGTAACTCGGCGTGGTTGCTGCACCTGCGGAACTGGTAGTTCCGCTATAGTTGGTTGCAGGCTTAGCTGCAGCCTTATTTACCGTGAGCGCATAATCAGCACTCACATCCCCATCAGACTCGCTGGTTGCCTTGATTGTGGCATTCCCAGCAGCCACTGCAGTTACCTCCCCATTGCTGTCTACCGTGGCAACCTTTTCGTCGCTGGACGTCCAGTTAATGGTGGTGTTGGTTGCGTTATCCGGAGTGACAGTGGCGGTAACGGTAACGCTGTTGCCAACGGTAAGGACACCCTCCGTCTTATTCAGCGTAATTTGTTCAACCTTCGTGGTGACGGTAACCTTGGTCTCAGCACTCAGACCATCAGGCACAACACCGAACGAAGAATCGGTAGTGTCTTCCGGCTTAGAGGCAGCTGCGTTGTCAGGGGCTTCGGAATCTGCTGCGGAATCGGCAACCTCTGCTTCGGAGGAAGCAACTTCATCCACAACAGGCTTTGCTTCTGCATTCTCTGCAGTAGCGGGGATATCAGCAGTCACATAAGTGGTGATTACACACTCGCCATCGGCAACTGCGGTTACGACGCCGTTTTCATCGACGGTTGCGACGTTCTCATCGCTGGACTCGTATGCCAGCTTGACTTCGGTTGCATCCTCGGGCGTCATTTTGGCTCCAAGAGCCTTGCTGTTCTCGCCGTTCGTGACGAGCTCAATGGAATCGGGAGCCTCGACTCCGGTAGGGGTAATCACGACCTTTACATGGGTCGTGGAAGAAATATTGGCATCTGCAACGGATACCGTGACATCAGCCTCACCGGCACCAACTGCGGTTACCAGACCGGTCTCATCGACGGTTGCAACCGTTTCGTCGGAGGAAGTCCAAGTAAGATTCAGCTTGGATGCTGCCTCTGCAATCTTTTCCTGCTCAGCCTTGTCGTCGGTGCCGTACTCAATATTCAGCTGCTGGGTTTCACCCTTTTCCAGCACAATATCGGTGGGCAGCCCCACTGAGGTGATATCGACGCCGCAGCCAACCAGACTGACGGCCATCGCGACTGCCATAATCAGGCACGCGATACGGGTGAATGTTCCGGGTGATTTGTGGATTTTTGAAAATTTCATAGGTTTCTTCTCCTTTCGCCGTCGATCTATTGAGGATCGACGGCTTTTTATTTTTAGTGCTCTATGGAGTGCTCTATGGGGACAGGGGATACCGCAAGCGGCATCCCTGTCCCCGATAGCGCAAGGCTCGCGGGAGCATCCTTTATTTAAATTATATCACCCGGAACGTTGCTCTTCAATCCACGGTTTATAAATAGTCGATAATTTTCTGAAAAACCCGCTATCATTATGGTAATTATATAGGCGGGGAGTGATAGAGATGCGCATACAAGAGGCGGTACGGCTGCGCATCCTCCAACTTTGCCGCGAAAAAAACATGACGGTCAATCATCTGGCGGAGGTAAGCGGGGTATCGTCCTCCGCGCTCAAGTTAACCGTTTCTTCTTACGCTCGTGTCAAAAGTACCGGGGTTGTTACGATTAAAAAGCTGTGTCAGGGATTCGGAATTGATTTTGTTGACTTCTTTTCATCAGACCTCTTTGAAAATCTGGACGATGAAGAAGAAGCCTGACGCCTATATTTTGATGTTTACAATTCAAAACCACAACAAAAAAGAGGGTATCACACAAGGTGATGCCCTCTCTTTGCTTGCACACAGGTCGTATAATACCCGCGCGTCTCAATGCTCCACGTCTGGATACGATATCAACCGCGCTTCAGGTATCGGCGCCAACGATCTGTACGCTATTGTGTCTACCTATATATAACCACTAATCGTATAATATGCTGATATTGTCCAAAATCTAATATTCCAATACAGTCTTTGCGGTGAGCTGTGTTTTCCTCCTTTGTCCCTCGGCCATTACGAGTGCAATGCACAATCCTGTACGGGGGCTACTTGCTGTGGATTCTCTAAGTATCCTATTAGTCGCCAATCCCATCTAAGTATCTCCTTTCGGGATGCCCGTGCATCATGGGCGCTAGAACTTATTCACCTTTCAAGGAGCACACAGCATATCGGAGGCTGCTACCCTCCAACACGCCGAGGTCATTGGGAGCTTTCGTTCCCTCTGACCTTATCTATATTATACCCTAACGAGTAGGGATTAAAAATGTAAATGTTTCGATTTCGGCGTCGATTATATTTCGGGACATTCATTGTTTTGAATTGCGTCAAATTCCCGCCAAAAAGCAGGATCGTCTACATCTGCAAAGTCAAACTCGTCGCCATCTGATTCGACCTCTGTCGTCGTTTGGCTGTAGGCTGCAATCCTGCGCTGTTCCGCTCTTTCTCTTCTTTCCGTTTGATTTCCGCTTTGATCTCGCCCTCAATGCATTTTCTGATCGGGTCAGGAATAGCCGAATCCTGCGCTGTAGACAATGGTTTGCCCGCAAAATTGAGGTATACCAATTGCCCGTCACTGTAATAATAGTTGAGGCGCAATGTGTCAATCCGTGCCGTTCCACACCAACCGTTAAAAAGAGGGCGCATATCCCACAGCAAGATTTTGCCGAACCAACTGGCATATCCGTGTGGGCTGTAAGGCTCAAATGCGTCCTGCATCAAGTATCGCAGCTTGGCGAGCATACCCGATTGCGTCGTTGCGCAATAGGTTTCTTTCGCTCCAATTGCAAGGGCATACAACTCGTCAATTGCCTGATCGATGTCGTTTACATAAGCACCGCCCAGCCGAGAACCGCAGATGGGATAATCCCCACTGTATGTCAGGCATGTTTCCGGCGTTTTAATATCCAGCGTATCTGACTTTTCTTTTGCCTCGATGATACCTACCCCATACTCCTTGCCGTCGTAATACAAGCGACCAATAACGCGGAGCGATTTGTCCTCATCACAGTACATTGCGTTGTCAATAATGATACTCGCACGATTGATTTTTTCGCGTGTTTCACTCGTCATAGATCATCCTCCATTTGCAGCAGTAGTCTTTTGATTTCTCCCTTGGAAATTCCTGTAAGTCGGGACAGTTGCGCAAAGCCCAGCCTTTCCTCATTCACAAGGCGACCAAATAGAACGGCCTTGTCCGCGTCCGATAAATTGCGAACTTGGATTGCTGATATGCCGCCTCTATTTTGTATCAGCTGCATTGCGATATCATCGCCCACCTTAACTTTTGAGATGTTAACATCAGAAAAACTTGCAGGATTCAGCTCGCTTTTCTCGTGCCAATTTTTAAGCCATTCCAGTGGGCGGATTTGCAAAGCATATTGTGTCTGCACTTCACACAGACACGTTTGGCGTCCACCAAAATAGTCTCTATAGCTGCTCCACTCATATTGTGCTTGCGTTTTTGTGATTTTTGCAGCAACAGGGTTATTGTGGATATAACGGAGTACCCTCAAGAAGTACCCTGTTGTCACCACAGGTTGACTCGCATATCGATTTTGAAAAAGGCCGCCAACACGATCATATTTGCGATTATAGTACGCCACATAGCGTACAAGCAGCCTTTTCATTGCCAGTTCTAACGCGTCAATGTTGGCTTTGTCTGTTTTAACGAGTAAGTGCACGTGATTGCCCATCAAGCAATAGGCTAAGACTTGAAAGCCCTCGTTTTGTACAAAATTGAGAAAACACAGGAATTGAATACAATCTGCATCATCCAGCATAACCCTTGTTTTATCGATCCCGCGCGTCATAATATGGTACACGCCAGAGGACGAAAGTTTCCGAGCTTTCCTAGGCATCCTGTTTATCCTCCGGCTTCTGCACATGCAGCAGATTTTGAATGATGGACGATGCATCGCCTCGCGTCATCTTCTTAGGATTGATTTTATAATCGGGAGCCAGCCGCTTAATCAGCGATATTTGTTCTGCCGAAACAAGCTGATTGTCCCAACGGCGACGCTCGCTCTTATTCCATAGATAGCTTACGTTTGCATGCTTTTGTTTTAGGTCTTGATATACCCAATCCAGAATAAACTGTGTGGGCATGGGCATTTTGGAGCACGTTTTGTTTTTGTGCAGGTAAACATTGCCGTCAATCAGCGGTTTGCTGATACGATATGTAACGCCCGGAATTTGGAGCAAATAGCCGCCATTCTCCAGCTTAATCCACGCCACATCGTGCAAATCTACGCCAACGCCTTTTTCCACAATATCCACCTCCAGTTCCTTTTTAATCCATGTATCCGGGATTTCAGACCCCCGCAGCACTTCAATTTTTTCTTCCTCGTCTTCAATTTTCTCTTGCTTTGCTTTTTCTGGCTTGGGGGTAGGTACATCCTTGCCGATCAGTGATGCGGCAGTGCAAATAGGGTTATCCGATATGCCGACACAATCAATCACCATACAGGACGTTTTACCCGGATAGAGCCGCAATCCACGCCCTACCATCTGAGCATATAGCCCAACATTAGTTGGCGCTACTGGACGAGCAATCAACACCGTCTCTATCATAGGGAGATCAGTCCCCTCGGTAAAAATACCAAAATTGACTAGTATCTTAACTATCCCAAGCCGAAAAGCCTCTAATATCTGCGCACGGTTTGGCGTGTTGGCAGTTACAGCAACAGCAACACCACGCCCATACTTTTTGTTCAGCATAGCAGTAATGTCTTTGACTTCGTCTACGCTTGAGCCAAAAATTATTGTGGGGCCACGTGCATATTTGCTGTACGCCTCCACAACGCCCGCCGCTGTCCCTGACATAACACGGGCAATGTCCGCTTGGTTATAGTCACCGTCTTCCTCAATTTTTACACTGCCCATGTCATATTTTAACGTGACTTGGCGGCACTCCATTGGCAGCAAATAGCCATTATCTATCCCCCACAGAGTATCGCGTTCCGTCAAGATGTCATCAAAAACACAACTCAATCCGACGCCATCACCTCGATGGGCCGTGCCAGTAAAGCCGAAAATCTGTGCAGATGGAAAATATTCCAGCACACGGCGGTATGTTGGGGCCGCCGCATGGTGTGCCTCGTCCACAATGATTGTGTCAATCTCGTACGGATTGTATTTATCCAATCGTCCCACAAGGCTTTGCACTGATGCACTTATTACTGGTTCTCCGTGGGCATGTTTTCCTGCCAAATCAACGCCGCAGGGTAAGTCTTCTAGGTACGTTAGCGGTTGATAAACTAACTCTTCTCTGTGCGAAAGAATCAGGCAGTTGTGGTTGTTATTGAGCACATCCCAACGGATGTACTCGGTGTAGATACGTGTTTTTCCAAGCCCCGTTGCCAGGACCATCAACGCCGCTCGACCCTCGTAATTCTGCATTTTTGCAAGATCGACTTGTTGGTAGTCCCGCAGTGGAGGCGGGCTGTCTCTGATATTATTACTTTTCATTTTGCGCCCTCCTTATCAATTAAAACGGGTGACACGGCAAATTTTTGCCATCATCTTGGTCAAGCATCATTCTCGTCTCCATGTATTTTTTGCACATATCCGCTGTCATAACAACATAATGCATGCCAATAACATATTTCCCGTCTTCGCGCTCGTGCCACGCGGTGTGTGGACCACCCATACCCTCAAGCATATAATAGCCATCGTATTGGGTGTTCTTGTATAATGTTTCGACTCGCCAAACACCCGAAAAATTGACGTCTCTGCGGATGTACTTTTCGCTGCACTGCACCCATTGATCGTCATCGAAAACAGATATTCCCTCCGGCGTAATCTGTCTACGACATGCCAACAGGAGCAAATCGAGCTTTGCCCAGTTAGATATTTTCATCTGGTGCGTTCTCCTTTTCTAAATCGGCGATATAGTGATGGATTTTCGACCAGATGTAATCTCGTGCACTGCCGAGGTATTCCTCGAAGTCATCCCAAGCCTCAAACGGATCGTCTTCATACGCGAGTTTTGTGATCTCATACCATTGTTCGTCCTCCTCGTAAACAAAACGAAAATTCACGTCTAGGACAGAAAAACGCCCTTCATACCTAGTACCGATTTTTTTGACATTCGTTATTTCTAACTTAGTATTGTCATAGTAGTAAGTTGCAAAATAGAACTGCACCCACAATAGATGTGTTTCGCGATCATTCTCACCATATTCTATCGCCCTAGCGATAATTGCATTGTAGATATAATCCGAGTCATCTACCAACTTGGCGATAAGAGGACTCGTAATATCCGACTCGTTATAGCCCTCGCTTACATTGAGGTACCCGGCCATTTCGTCATCACTAATATATATATCTCTTTTATTCACATCTCTTTCGTTCCCGAATTGGCGAAACCTAAAACTATAACCATCCTCATCAACTGTTATATTGTAAATCCCCTCGAACCAAACATCTTCGATCTCAAGCGTATAATCAACAATTCGATCATCAATAGCTATTGTCCCATCAACATAAATAGAGTCGTCACCTCTGCGAGTGTAAATGCGTTCAACCTTTGTTGCATTCATGTATTTTTCGTATTTTTGCTGCATGTTATCTTCCATTTTTTTGTTCTCCTTTTTAATTGCTTAGTTCTGTTCTTGGTTGTACTGGTTATAGATCGATCAACTGGCGGAACCTCTCGACTCCACGGGGGTCATATTTTGCCAACTCATCAAGGTCAAAGCAGACAATAGGGCACAGGTTATACCCAGACATTACCATAGAATCTGTCACTTCGCCGAGACGATTTTCCGCGATAAAGCAAATGTTATCGATACAATTGCTGATGCCAATAGCAGCCATTGTTTTGTCAGGGAAATCGCAAGCTGGTACGTTACGTGTCAGGCGGCAGAACGGCTCTTTACTCTGTGCTACCATCAATGTAACGCAAATTCGCTTATTATTGCGATAGGCATCTACCCTTATAGATACCTTTTGCGCATTGCCATCGCTGTCGGTATACAGCAACGTATCATCTACGCAGGGCACTTTTTCATATTCCTCTGTAATAGCTTGGCCCAATGCAGTAAGCCTTTTTGACATTCTAATCTTTCTCATGTTCTTCTCCTTGATGTTAACAAATCAAAACGGGAGGGCATCGTATTCTGGGGGATCCCATTCCCGCCATATGTTTGCTTCTCCGGCTGTCATATCGGTCCAATATGTATCACCTCCCATCTCCAGAACTAAATACCAATTGCCCGATGTACTGACAAGTAGGTACTCGCTGACTACTTTCTCGGCGGACATACATCCATGTGTCACAATAAGTCGGCGCACCGAATCAAGCGCAACTTTCTCGCCGAGCAGAACAGAATATCCTTGCTCAATGTCATCCTTTAACCGATCATCGACAGCCAATAATCCTGACGTCCTTTCCAGCATATAGCGGCCTCCTTTGCGAAACCATTTCATTTTTGTTTCGTTCCATATTTATATTATACCGCGGCTATGCCTTTGAAAAAACGTTATATGTCAGGATTTAATAGTCCTTTTATTTCGTTACGGATTTTGGCTGTTGGAATTTTCCACTGTCAATCCCTCGCCTTTGCTCAAAAAGGTATGTACTGACAGCGTTAGATTAGGGGCATCTCTTAGCATGTGTTCCTCGAAATAGTAACCCTGTATTAGCTTTCCGCCATCAACGTTAACATAGAAACGACCCGGCACATTTTGTGGCACCAACTTAGCCGCATCTGCTGTATCCAGTGTCAGCATTGCAAGATTGTTATCGCATTTTCCCAATAATTTCGTAGAAATATTTGATCGAAGCTCACCCGCCAATACTTCTGCAGATGGCCGCTGCAAAGCGATTAAAAAGCAAATGCCAACAAAGCGCCCCGTGCATGCAATCTCATTCAAAATATCAACGATTCTACTACGTTTTTCTTTGGTTTCCTTGTTTGCTACGCGCGTTGTCAATGCAATTGATGCCTCATCAATGCATAGAATGATACGATGCAATTTTTTGTCAGGATGAAGTGCATTATAGTCATCGATATTGCGGCATCCCTCAGCGGCAAAACGATCTCGGCGATCATGCAACCGCTCCAGAAGATGCTCCATTGTCCACAACAGATTATCATCATCATGTACAATATGTGCGGACGCAGCCCAAACGCTGCTATATTCGACATATTTGTAGTCAGCGATAATCGCGAAGTAATCACGTAAGATTGCCTGTGCCAATATCACTTTTGTTTCAATTGATTTTCCGCTGCCTGTTGCTCCTGCAACAAGTATACCGGGGTCGTTTTGCACATCAATATATACAGGACCATCGATAGCCTCGCCAAGGACAAATTTTGTTTCTTCTGTCGGCATACGTTCTGCGGTCCACTCAATCATTGCAGGCAGAGCATTGTCTGCAACTACATCTATAATGTAGGTATGCGGTGCAGCACCGTCCTGTATATCTACCACATACATGCCAATGCATGCTGCGATAACGGAGGACATGTCTTTCATCTTTTCCAGCGGGACACCGACAATCTGAAAAGTTAACATCAAGTGCCCGCTTTTCTTCGGGGCCTTTTCTCGTGCAACCAACAATGGGGCTTCTCCCGATGCGTTGACTACACCTCCGCGCATCAGATTTTCGTACATTTTTTTTGCTCCCGGTAGACTCTGACGCGCAATTGAGACCGCCAACGCAATCATCAATACCAATACAACCATTGCAACCGTATCTGCAATGGCGATCATGTGCCCAACATTGCCCATGTCAG
>ENA-ORSB01003118-ORSB01003118.1-human-gut-metagenome-genome-assembly--contig:-NODE-3118-length-12027-cov-29.700134_pt1 | contig 12027 bp, 8 predicted proteins | sample MGYA00242180_ERZ509144 | MGnify/ENA primary metagenome ERZ509144 (study PRJEB26280, sample SAMEA2338661) | human gut metagenome | biome: human gut; feature: human-associated habitat; material: faeces... | reverse complement strand
CGGATTCCTTCCGGGCGGCTGTCCTGCGGGGCGTGATGTACTTTGTGCAGCTGTATCATGGGCAGTACAGCGAGGAGCGGCTTGTCCGTGCGCTGAGCGGCGTCCATCCCATGGAGCTCTACCGTGTCAGCCGGGATAACCCCGCCAAGCTTCCGGGCTGGCGGCGGTACGTTTACCCCATCTACACCACCTACAACGGCAAGTGCAGGAAAGACGCACTGCCGATGAAGTTCTAAGCTCAAATATCTCCTTTGGCAAGTGAGATGGTCCCCGAAAAAGACCATCACACTTTACATATAGTATTTTTTGCTGAATAATCGACATATTGAACTAGAAAGAGAGGACAGGAATGAGCGAGATCGCAGCCTGCACTTTGATTCAGGAAGAGCCTGACCGAAAGACGGAGAGGTATCTGACGATGTTCAAGGACTACCCGGATGTGGTGACGGTGGAGCATCTTCAGGAAATGCTTGGCATCTGCCGGAAGAATGCGTATCTGTTGGTCAAGCAGAATAAGATCCACTCGGCGCGTGTAGGACGCAGCTATAAGATACCAAAACTCTGCGTGGTAGAGTACCTGCTCGATCAGGATCGGCAACTTGGAGGGATGCACCTTTCAAACTCCCTTGTGCCATCCTTGCAAAACACTCCAGAATCTTCTAAACTTATGATGCCTAAGCAAAGGACGTTTGGCTGCGAACAGAAAGGAGCATAACTATGACAAATGTGGCCGGACATTTAAGAGAACAAAACGGTATGTATCAGATGATTCTGAGCTGGAAAGACACAGATGGAAAGCGCAGAACCAAATCCATCAGCACAGGACTTCCTGTTAAAGGAAACAAAAAAAGAGCTGAATCTCTGTTGCGTAAAACACAAAAAGAGTTTAACCCTGAAACGATGCAGCAGGTTTCCGACCTGCCGGTATCGGAATATCTGAACCGCTGGCTTCGGGAAAGCGTGATGAACCTTCCGCCCGAAACCTATGGCAGATATGCTTATGATCTGGGAAGAGTAGTTGTCCCATACTTTGAAAAGAAGCGGCTGTCTTTGAAAGCACTCTCTCCGCGCGATCTGGAAACGTTCTTCCGCTATGAGCGTCAGCAGGAGGAGGCCAGTGTACAGCAGCTTCTGGATTGGCACAAGGAGTTGACCGATGCCCTACAATATGCCGTTGACAATAATTGGCTGAAGGTCAGCCCCATCAAAGAAGTTGACCCCTGCCTTGATAACTCCCCGGTACTTTTCACCGACTTCATCACGGACTGGTTGAAAATGATGAAGTCACGAGTGGAAATCACAACCTATACCAGCTATGAAAGAGCAATCGTTCACAAGATCGTCCCATATTTTGAACCGCTCCACTATACATTGCAGGATATGGAACAGCATCCCAAATACATCCAAGACTTCTACCAGCATGAGTTGGATCGTGGCCTTACGGCAAACACCGTCATTCACTATCACGCCAACATCCGCAAATGCTTGCAGTACGCTTTTCAAATCGGCATGATCCGTTCCAACCCGGCAGATCGCGTTGAACGTCCTCGTAAGGAAAAGTTCAAGTCGGAGATTTACAGCGGTGAAGAACTGGAGCAGCTTTTCAAAGCGATTCAAGGTGACCCTTCGGAGTTTGGCGTTATCATGGCTGCATTCTACGGCCTGCGGCGCAGTGAAGTTGTTGGCTTGAAATGGGATGCCATTGACTTTGAAAACAAGAAAATCAGCATTCAGCATACGGTTGTGACCGCAAAGGTCAACGGAACGCTAACAGAAATCGCACGAGATAAGACAAAAACAAAGTCGAGCTGCCGGACACTTCCCCTAATCCCTGCCTGTGAGCAGATGCTCAATAAAATGAAAAAGGAGCAGGAGCAGAATCGGAAGGTCTGCGGCAAAAGCTATTGCACCGATTATCTTGACTATATCTATGTAGACCCGATGGGAAAACGGATTCGGCCCGATTTCCTGAGCCAACATTTCCCGGATTTTCTGGTCGCACACCAGATGAAGCGTATCCGCTTTCACGATCTGCGCCATAGCTGCGCCAGTCTGCTCTATGCCAATGGCGTGAGCCTGAAGGAGATTCAGGAGTGGCTGGGGCACAGCGACATCAGCACGACAAGCAACATTTATACACATCTGGATTTCTCCAGTAAGGTATCTTCGGCGAATGCAATCGTCAATATCTTCCCAGAAAACGCCAAAGTATAAAAAATGGGCAAAAAAGAAAAACAGCCTAAAATCTTTCGATCCTAAGCTGTTTTATGATGAAGTGCCGATGGTGGGACTCGAACCCACATGGTTTCCCGAACGATTTTGAGTCGTTTGCGTCTGCCATTCCGCCACATCGGCTGATATTCAATTTTGAGACATTCGTACCGGTTTCTGAAGATTGGAGGGATGTTCAGGAGGGATGTAAGAAATCCTGCTTCGACAAACCTTCAAAATTCAACGGACACTCGTGAATTTCTCGCACAGACACAGAAAATCACGAAGCGGATTTTGAGTGGCTTCTGGTTGACGATGGAAGTACAGATGACACTAAAAACATAGCAGAGGAGATGCGGGGAAAAGCCGAATTTCCGATGCGGTACATATACAAAGAAAACGGTGGCAAGCACACGGCACTGAATGTTGGTGTGAAGCAGATAACCTCGGAACTGACCTTTATTGTTGATTCTGATGATATAATAACTTTCTTTAGTACGAAGTATTTTAACTACAACGCACTTCGTTATTTGTTGATCGTGTTGGTTGCGATTATGCTAGTAGCAAAAGCACCTAAAAGTGTTTTCGTGGATAACCTTAGGCTAAATGCTTTAGTGATACTATTTCTGGCAGCAACTTTATGGAGTTCATTTTCATCAAACTATGGAATAGATCGAAATCTTCGACTGGCAAGCATTGTATTTTGTGTGGTTTTTGCAGAATTAGTGATGTTTCTAGAAATCATGGCAAAAAAAAATATGACGCTTTTTTGCATAAAAACATGGTATAGGTGTGCTATAGTAATTTCTTTATTGACAGATATTCTGGCGCTTACGCAAGGATCGATAGATGGCAACTATTTTGTGGGTACAAAATTTGCGGTAGTCTATCAGCATTTATTTCTACTGACGCTTTTCATGATGGTTAATTCTTCTTCACTCATGAAGAAGAATAGCTTAAACAACTATCGTGTGAGATTTACATTTTATGCACTTTTGATACTAACTATTATTTTATCGTTGTATGTTGATTGCATGACTGGTGTGATAGGAACGGCCTTGTTTTTTGTATTTAGTTTACTTGTCAGATATAACTCCAAGATGATGGCAAGTGGTGGCATGTTTATTGGAGCCGTCCTAGCAAGTTTCGCATTTATGTGGGTTGTTCCAAGCATTTTGTTAAATGAAAATGTTGCTTCCTTTATCACAACAAGCTTAATAGAAGTCTTTCTCTTACGGGTCGTACCCTGATTTTTGAGCGCATTCCTCAAATTATGCAAGGGAAATGGCTGCTTGGATTTGGGTATGGAAGTAGCTATGAAATATGTCGAAGGTATATTGGATTCGCAGATACACAAAATGCTCTTATGGAGTGGATTATGCAAATTGGCGTATTAGGGTCAGTCCTGCTTTGTTTAATGCTATGCTATTGTATTACTAGATTAAATAAAAATATTATGATTTACACCGAATGGGTTTGGCCATTAGCATTTGTGTATACATATGTGGCATTGGGAACAATAGAGATTACATACAGCTATCAATTTGTTGGTGCATTATTGATTCTTTATGCACTGAGCAAGGATAAAGAGTCATTTGAAATGGAAATGAACTGATAAGCCGTAATCATTAAAAATAAGTGAAAATATTATTTAGGCAAGGAGGTTCACTTTGGAAGATAATAAAATAAGGAATTCAGCAATTTCCAATTTGGCGTGGCGCTTTGCTGAGAGATGTGGTGCTCAAGGAGTTGCGTTTATTGTATCTATTGTACTTGCTAGAATTCTTTCCCCTGATACATATGGAACGATTGCTCTGATAACAGTTTTTACTAATATTCTGAATGTCTTTATTGATAGTGGATTGGGCAATGCTCTTATCCAAAAAAAATCAGCTGATGATGTAGACTTCTCGACGGTGTTTTTCTTTAATATACTAATGTGTTGCATGCTGTACGGAGGTCTGTTTCTGGCTGCCCCTGTAATTGCAGGGTTTTATAATGACGCCTCCTTGACTCCGGTAATTCGTGTGTTGGGAATTACACTTATTATTTCTGGAATTAAAAATGTTCAGCAGGCATACGTTTCGAGAACGCTACAGTTTAGAAAATTCTTTTTTGCAACACTTGGGGGAACTATCGGTGCAGCTGTTCTTGGAATTATTGTCGCTTTAAACGGAGGCGGAGTATGGGCCCTGGTAGTTCAGCAAATTTTCAATGCCACGGTCGATACAGTTATTTTATGGTTTACGGTATCCTGGAAACCTCGCTTGATTTTTTCAATCGAGAGGTTAAAAGGCTTATTTTCTTATGGATGGAAACTGCTTGTTTCATCGCTGTTAGACACAGTATATAACAATTTGGAACAGCTGATTATTGGAAAAGTATATTCTAATGCTGATTTGGCCTACTATAATAGAGGACGCCAGTTTCCTAACTTTATGGTTGCGAATATTAACAATTCTATAGATAGTGTGCTTTTACCGGTAATGTCACGTGCACAAGATGATAAATCACATATAAAAGCTATGACTAGAAGGTCTATAAAGACAAGCACTTATGTTATGGCTCCAATGATGATGGGATTGGCATTTTGTGCAGAACCGATAATCAGATTAGTGCTTACTGATAAATGGCTTCCGTGTGTGCCATTTATGAGAATTTTTTGTTGCACATTTATGTTTTATCCTATTCATACTGCAAATTTAAATGCAATAAAGGCTATGGGAAGGAGTGACTTGTTCCTTAAACTGGAAATTGAAAAAAAAGTAGTGGGTCTTGTTCTGCTATTTTCGACAATGTGGTTTGGAGTTATGGTAATGGCATATGGTTTGCTTGTAAATAGCGTACTGTGCCAGATTATAAATTCGTGGCCGAATAAAAAACTGCTAAATTATGGCTATTGGGAACAGCTGAAGGATATTTTGCCGGGAATACTGTTGGCATTCTTAATGGGATTATGCGTCAATATGATTAATTTCTTTAATTTTGCAGATATTGTTACGCTAATGATTCAAATTCCGCTTGGTGTATCCATCTTTATTGGATCGTCTGCAATTTTCCACCTTGAGTCTTTTGAATATCTTAAAGGTATAGTTATTTCTATAAAAAATAAAAAACATGCATGAAATTTCGATAGGAGGGATTTTGGAATATGGAAGATATTAAGGTAAGCGTTATTTGTATTACATATAATCAGGCAGAATATATAAAGGACGCCATAAATAGTTTTTTGATGCAGAAAACAAATTTTAGTTATGAAATCATTATCCATGATGATGCATCTACGGATGGAACTATAGAAGTCTTAAAGTATTATGAAAAAAAGTATCCTAGCAAGGTAAGAATCGTATATGAAGAAGAAAACCAATATTCAAAGGGGGTGAATATTTCAGATGTTCTGTTTAAGATAGCAAAGGGTAAATATTTTGCATTTTGCGAAGGAGATGATTTCTGGACGGATCAGTATAAGCTGCAAAAGCAATTTGATTACATGGAACAACATAATGACTGTATGGCGTATATTCATAGTGGATGGAAAATTAAAAAAGATAAAAGTGTTATTTACAATTCGCATCCAATATCAAATGTATGCACAAAATACTATATGGAGGACGCTATAAAGGGATTGGGTATAAAGGCTTATACTAACTCCTTTTTCATGAGAGCAGCAGTATTTGAAAGCCGACCGGAATTTTTAGCATATGCGCCAACAAGAGACTATGTGATGATGGTTGAATGTGCATTACATGGATATATTTATTACTCACCAGAAAAGATGTCTGCGCAGCGGGTTACGGCGAATAGTTCGTTAAGCCAGCTATGGGGTAAAAATCCTTCGCTAAGAAAAGAATACATCGATAGACAAATGGTTTTGCTAGATAAAATAAATGAGGAAACAGAGTTTGAGTACTCGGAGGTTATTGAGAAAGAAAAAACGAATCAGATGTTTTCGAATATCCTCGCAAGAAAAGATAAAGTTGAATTATCAAAAGAGCCTTATAAAACAATGCTCAAGCAAATGACGTTAAAAAGAAAACTACAAACATTTCATCCAATTGTTTTTAACTTATTATCAAAAGGATCTAGGATAATTAGAAACGAGAAGAAAAATTTTATAAATAAAGTCCATTACGAAGAATTTTAAATGAACGGAGGGAAAAATACAATATGAAAACAGCATTGATTACGTCTACAGGATCTGTAGCTGCAGATATTACGCTCAAAAGTCTCAAACGCATGGGATTTCGGGTGGTTGGCTGCAATATTTATCCTAAGGAATGGATTGTAGAATCCTGTGAAATGGACGTTTTTTATCAAGCACCACCAGTATCTGATCAGGAAAATTATCTTGCATTTATGAAAGATCTCTGCGTTAAGGAGAAAGTTGAATATTTGCTCCCTATGATTGATTATGAAATTGATCTTTTGAATTGCAATCGTGAATGGTTTGAGGAACAAGGTGTGACACTTTGTATGTCTCCGAAAGAATCATTGGATATTATTCGTAATAAAAAAACGCTTGCAGAGTTTATTGAAATTAACTGCCCTGATACGTTATCTATCCCAACAAAAAAGATGGCCGATATTGAAGATCTTGAATGGCCCTTTCCCATTGTATGTAAGCCCTATAATGGACGTAGCAGTCAGGGACTTAGATATATTTATACTAATGCAGAATGGGAAAAAGCTAAAAAGGAAGTAGAACAAGAGAGTTATATTGTGCAGCCGTACATTAGTGGACCTCGAATTGTGGTCGAAATTGTGCGGCAGGATACACCTAATAAAGTAATAGCAATGACAAGAAGGGAATTAATATCAACCCCTCATGGCTGTTCGTTGACGGTGCTTACCTATCAGGATAAAAAACTCGAAAAAGCTGCAAGTAATTTAGCCAATGCACTGGGAGTAATTGGCGATGTTAATTTTGAGTACATTCTTGATGACGATGGTTCATATCATTTTATAGAATGTAATCCTAGATTTTCGGCTGGTTGCGAGTTTTCCTGTATGAGTGGATATGATTGTATCGAAAATCATATAAAGTGTTTTATGGGACAAGAAATTGAAGATTATCATTTTAAGCATAATATGATAATTGCGCGAAAATATGAAGAATTTGTAACGGCGACAAATATTGATGTCCCATACGGAAAAACGTGCAATTAAGGTATATGTAGAAAGGAAATACTATGAAAAATATTTTAGTTACCCGCTCATCTATGCCCAGTTTAGATGAATATGTGGAAGAAATTCGTCCGATTTGGGATAGCCATTGGCTGACTAACATGGGCGAAAAGCATAAGAAACTTCAGACAGAACTGGAGAAGTATTTGGGAATACCTCATGTGGCTCTTTACACAAATGGTCATCTGGCCTTGGAAAATGTTATTGCCGCATTGAACCTGCCTAAAGGTGGCGAAGTGATTACAACACCGTTTACCTTTGCCTCCACGACGCATGCTATTGTTCGGAACGGCTTAATTCCCGTGTTTTGTGATGTGAATGAGAATGACTACACCATTGATGTGACAAAGATTGAGGATTTAATCACAGATCGTACAGTGGCTATTGTGCCTGTACATGTTTATGCCATCAGCCGTGCAGCAGCAGAGGAAGCCCTTGAACCGCTGACCCAGCAGCCTATGACCCCGGCAGAGGTCAACCATGCACGGCGGCAGCACAATCTTCCGCTGGACAGTGGAGCAGAAACAGAACAGCCTGCACAGCCCAAACAGAAACCTATTAACTTCCGCATTACGGACGATGATCTCGGCGCAGGAGGGCCGAAAACAAAGTATAAAGCCAATGTGGAAGCCATTCGGGTGCTGCAGACACTGGATGCAGAGCAGCGGCAGGCTACCGCAGAAGAGCAGGAGATACTTTCCCGGTATGTGGGCTGGGGCGGCATTCCGCAGGCGTTCGATGAAAACAACGCGGAATGGTCGAAAGAGTATGCCGAACTGCAGTCCCTGCTCACGGCAGATGAGTATAAGGAAGCCCGTGCCAGTACCCTGAATGCGTTTTACACTTCCCCTACGGTCATCAAGGCAATGTACGAAGCACTGGATAACATGGGCTTGTCCAAGGGCAACGTACTGGAACCGTCCTGTGGTGTCGGCAATTTCATGGGTCTTGTGCCGGACAGCATGGAGAAAATTCGGATGTACGGTGTAGAGCTGGACAACATTTCGGGCCGCATTGCACAGCAGTTGTACCAGAAAAACAAGATTGCGGTGCAGGGCTTTGAAACGATGCAGTTCCCGGACAGCTTCTTTGACTGTGTTGTGGGTAATGTACCATTCGGCAATTATAAGGTGCCGGACAAGCGGTATGACCGCCACAATTTCCTCATCCACGATTATTTTATTGCGAAAAGTCTTGACCTTGTGCGTCCGGGCGGCGTGGTAGCGGTGGTAACGTCCAGCGGTACGATGGATAAGAAGGATTCCTCTGTCCGTGAGTACCTTGCCAACCGCGCTGATCTGGTCGGCGCGATTCGTCTGCCGAACAATGCGTTCCAGCGCAATGCCAACACCGGCGTGGTTGCGGATATTCTGTTCCTGCAGAAGCGTGACCGTGCGGCGGTGGAACGGGCTGACTGGGTGGATCTCGGTGAAACACCGGAGGGCTACTCCATCAACTAGTATTTTGCACAGCATCCTGAGATGGTGCTGGGGGAGATCACCACGGAAAGCACCCAGTACGGCAAGCAGGAAACTACGGTCAAGCCCATCGAGGGCGCAGACCTTGCCCAGCAGTTGAGAGAAGCGGTCAGCAACATCCATGCCACCATCACGGAGCCGGAAATTTCCGATGATGAACTGGATGTGCAGGAAGAACCGATTCCGGCAGACCCCAGTGTGAAGAATTTCAGCTTCACGAACGTGGATGGGCAGATTTACTACCGCGAAAATTCTTTTATGAACAAGGTGGAACTGCCTGCTGTAACTGCAGAGCGCGTTTTGGGCATGATCGCTCTGCGGGAAACCACCCGGAAGCTGTTGGATTGTCAGCTGCATGATGGTTCGGATGCGGAAGTACAGCTTTTGCAGAATGAACTGAAACAGCAGTACAGCGCATTTAAGGCACAGTATGGCCTTATCAACAGCACTGCCAACAAGCGGGCGTTCCGACAGGATAGCAGCTATTGTCTGCTGGCATCGCTGGAAATTCTGGATGAGGAAAAGAACCTCAAACGGTTGGCCGATATTTTTACCAAACGTACCATCCGTAAGCCGGAACCCGTCACCTCGGTGGACACGCCCAGTGAAGCTCTGGCACTTTCCATTGGAGAGAAAGCAAAGGTGGATGTGCCGTTTATGATGCAGCTCTGCGGTAAACCGGAACAGGAGATCACGGATGAACTGGCAGGTGCGATTTTCCGAAATCCTGTGACACAACAGTGGGAAACCTCCGATGAATACCTCTCCGGCAATGTGCGTGAAAAACTGGCTACGGCAGAGAAATTCGCAGAGAACCATGCAGAGTACCAGATCAATGTGGATTACCTGAAACGGGTACAGCCCAAGGATTTGGATGCTTCGGAAATCGAAGTGCGGCTGGGTGCAAACTGGGTGAAGCCGGAGTACATCACGCAGTTTATGAGAGAAGTGTTCAAAACACCGAACTACTATGTGGGCAGTGATATTAAAGCTACCTACTCTGAAATCTCTGGTGCATGGAACATTTCGGGCAAGTCGCTGGATCGCGGCAATCCGCTTGTCACCAATACCTACGGAACCCTGCGCGTCAACGGCTATAAGCTGCTGGAAGATGCGCTGAACCTTCGGGATACCAAAATCTACGATACGATTCACGATGCGGATGGCGACCATCGTGTGCTGAACAAGCAGGAAACCATGCTTGCACAGCAAGCGCAGGAATCCATTCGGGAAGCGTTTAAGCAGTGGATTTTCAAAGATTTAGACCGCCGTGAGGATTTGTGTGCAACCTACAATCGGATTTTCAATGCGATTCGTCCTCGTGAGTACGATGGCAGTCACATTCGTTTTGAGGGTATGACCCCGGAAATCTCTCTGATGCCGCACCAGAAAAATGCAGTAGCGCACATTCTGTACGGCAACAATACGCTGCTGGCGCATTGTGTGGGTGCGGGCAAGACTTTCCAGATGATCGCTGCCGGCATGGAAAGTCGCAGGCTGGGTCTGTCGCAGAAGAACCTCTATGTGGTGCCGAACCACCTCACAGAGCAGTGGGGCGCAGACTTCCTGCGGCTCTATCCCAATGCCAATGTGCTGGTGGCAACAAAAAAGGACTTTGAACCCAGCAATCGTAAGCAGTTCTGTTCCCGGATTGCAACCGGCGATTACGATGCCATCGTGATCGGACACTCGCAGTTTGAGCGTGTGCCGCTTTCCCCGGAACGGCAGAAAGCCATTGTGGAGCGTCAGATCGACGATATTACGCTGGCTTTGGCCGATGCCCGGAGTGAGGATAGCCGCAGTTTCACGGTCAAGCAGATGGAAAAAACAAAGAAAACACTGGAAGCAAAGCTGCAAAAGCTGAACGACCAGACGAGAAAGGATGATGTAGTTACATTTGAGGAACTGGGTGTTGACCGTCTGTTTGTGGACGAGTCACATTTCTATAAAAATATGTTCCTCTACACAAAAATGCGAAATATCGCAGGTATCGCCCAGACCGATGCACAGAAGTCCAGCGATATGTTTGCAAAGTGTCAGTACCTGGACGAACTGACAGGTGGCAAGGGCGTGACCTTTGCAACCGGAACCCCGGTCAGCAACTCGATGGTGGAACTGTACACCATTATGCGGTATCTCCAGTATGACACGCTGCAGAAAATGGGACTGAGCCACTTCGATGATTGGGCGGCATCCTTTGGTGAAACCGTCACGGCAATCGAGCTTTCCCCGGAGGGAACGGGCTATCGCGCGAAAACACGCTTTGCCCGGTTCTTTAATCTGCCGGAACTGATTTCCTTGTTCAAGGAATCGGCAGACGTGCAGACGGCGGATATGCTGAATCTGCCTGTGCCGAAAGCGGAGTACATCAACGAAGTGCTGAAACCGAGCAAGACACAGGAAGAAATGGTGAGTTCCTTTGCAGACCGTGCCGAGGCTGTACGCAACGGTAATGTGAATCCCAGATTCGATAATATGCTCAAGATCACCAACGATGGCCGAAAACTGGCACTCGACCAGAGGCTTATGAACGAGATGTTGCCGGACGAGCCGGAGAGCAAGGTCAATCGCTGTGTGGACAATGCGTTCAAGGTCTGGGAAGAATCTGCCTTGGATAGAGGAACACAGTTGATTTTCTGTGACTTATCGACACCAAAGGCAGATGGCACATTCAACGTCTACGATGATGTGCGGGAGAAACTGGTGGCGAGAGGTGTTCCCCGTGAGGAAGTGGCGTTCATTCACGAGTATAACACGGAAACTAAAAAGGCTGACTTGTTTGCAAAGGTGCGCGCCGGACAGGTGCGTATCCTGATGGGGTCTACGCCGAAACTTGGCGCAGGAACCAATATTCAGGATCGGCTGATTGCCCTGCATCATCTGGATTGCCCGTGGAAGCCGGCTGACCTAGAACAGCAGGAAGGACGTATTCTACGGCAGGGAAACCGGAATAAGCAGGTAAAAATCTATCGTTACGTCACTGAAAATACGTTTGATTCGTATATGTGGCAGATTCTGGAAAATAAACAGAAGTTTATAAGCCAGATTATGACATCCAAGTCGCCTGTCCGTGCCTGCGATGATGTGGACGATACCGCGCTGTCCTATGCCGAAATCAAGGCACTGGCAACGGGCAATCCCTACATCAAGGAAA
>ENA-ORSB01003111-ORSB01003111.1-human-gut-metagenome-genome-assembly--contig:-NODE-3111-length-12066-cov-3.869286_pt1 | contig 12066 bp, 8 predicted proteins | sample MGYA00242180_ERZ509144 | MGnify/ENA primary metagenome ERZ509144 (study PRJEB26280, sample SAMEA2338661) | human gut metagenome | biome: human gut; feature: human-associated habitat; material: faeces... | reverse complement strand
AAGAATTTAATTTAGAAGAAGCAGAAAAATTTATAGATAATATATATCAACATAAATTTGATGATATGGAAGAAATTGCAGAACATATGGAAGGCTTGGGTATTTAATGGAGGAACATGGATTTGTACATAAGTCTGTACTGCTGTATGAAACAGTGGGCAGCCTGAATATAAAGCCGGGTGGCATTTACGTAGACGGCACCTTAGGCGGCGGCGGACATGCCTATGAGGTATGTAAGCGGTTGGGCGGCGGAAGGCTCATTGGAATTGACCAGGATGCAGATGCTATCCGTGCAGCGGGAGAGAGACTGGCTCCTTTTAAAGATAAGGTGACCATAGTCAGAAGCAATTATCAGAATATTGAAAATGTACTGAAAGAGTTAAATATAGAAAAAGTGGACGGTATTTATCTGGATCTGGGAGTTTCCTCCTATCAGCTGGACACCGCGGAACGGGGATTTTCCTACCGGGAAGATGCACCGCTGGATATGCGCATGAGCCAGCAGGGCCCCACCGCCGCGGATCTGGTCAACACGCTGGATCGTGAGGAGCTGACCCGCATCCTGCGTGACTACGGTGAGGAGCCGTATGCCTGGCAGATCGCGGGCAAAATTGTCGCCGCGCGGGCGGAGCAGCCCATCCTGACCACGCTGCAGCTGGCCGAGATCGTCGCCGCCGCTGTGCCCCCGGCAGAGCGCCGCAAGGCGAAGAACCCGGCGCGCCGCACCTTCCAGGCCATCCGCATTGCGGTCAACTCCGAGCTGGACGCCCTGAACGAGGGGCTCGACGCCATCTTTGACTGTCTGGCCCCGGGCGGGCGGCTCTGCGTCATCACCTTCCACAGCCTGGAGGATCGGCTCGTCAAGAACAAGTTCCGCCGCTGGGCACAGCGCTGCACCTGCCCGCCGGAGCAGCCCATCTGCACCTGCGGAGGTGTGGCCAAGGCCAAGCTGATTACCCGCAAGCCCATTGAGGCTGACGCCGCGGAGCTGGAGACCAACCGTCGCAGCCGCAGCGCCAAATTGAGAGTGTTGGAGAAAGCATAAGAGGCATTATTCATGACAACTGTTTTGCTGCACGAGGGCTCTGCAGCACCGAAACTGGAGCCCTCGCCGCGCCCGCAGGTGCGTGCGGTGCGCGGCGGCAACCACGGCCTGAACCGCGTCCGTCATGTGATGCGGACTGCCGTGATCGTGCTGATCCTTGCCGTGTTTGGCGGGCTGGCAATCAGCAGTCTGATGAGCGGTGCAACGCTGATGGAACTGAACGCACAGGTCGATGAGGTCAGCGTCCAGCTGGCCGAGGCCCAGAGCGAATACGACTACCTGAATACCCGGATGAACGACATCACGAGCCGCGCCAGTCTGCAGCAGGTGGCCGAGGGTGAGCTGGGACTGGTCAAGGCCGATCCCAGCCAGATCACCTACGTCCAGCTGGAGGACCAGAGCATCATTGAGCGGAACACCGGTGCCGCGGGCCGCCTGTTGGATGAGGTGCGCACGGCAGCGCTGAGCCTGCTGGACAGCCTGAACCCGTAAAACAACCAAAAATATGCAGCTACGAGCCTTTTTGCTGCACGGCCTTGCTGCCGTCGGCAAAAAGGCTTTTGAAATAACAAGGTGTATCCATGACAGAGCAACGACCCAACCATTCCCCCGGGCATCGTCCCCGGGCAAGCAAGGGCATAAAATACTGGACGCTGGTTTGCATGATAGCATTTATCCTCGTCTGCTACGGCGTGCTGGTCTACCAGCTGTATGTGTGGCAGGTGCGTGATGCCGAGAGCTACCGCGCCGAGGCTGTGACCCAGCAGCTGAAGGACACAACGCTGCCCGCTGTGCGCGGCTCGATCTACAGCGCCAACGGCAAGCTGCTGGCCAAGAGCAGCACGGTATGGAACATCGTGGCCGACCCGTCCTCCGTTTTAAAGAGCGGGGCGACGGAGGACCAGATCCGCACAGCGGCAGAGCACATTGCCGAGCTGCTGGACGACGGCACAACGGCGGATACTGTGTACAAGGCGCTGACGGCGTCCAACAAGGATACCGGTGAGCCGTACCAGTACCGTGTGGTGAAAAAGGGTGTTGAAAAGCCCGTGGCGGATGCTATCCTGGCCTATGCAGACAGCTACCGCCTCAAGGACGGCGCTGCGGTGGACACAAGCCAGCAGACCGAGGAAAAGGAGGACAAGAAGGACGGCGAGGCCAAAACCAGCAAGGCAGCCCGTATCCTCTACCTGACCAGCGAGCAGGCAGCCTCCCGCACTTACCCCTATGGGGAGTTCCTGGCCTCGGTGCTGGGCTTCTGCAACGAGGACGGCTCGGGTGCCTACGGACTGGAAAAATATTACGACGAGACGCTGGCCGGTACGCCGGGCCGCAGCGTGGCCGAAACGGATGCCTACGGTGAACCGCTGGCCAGCGGTCAGGCCGACGTGCATGAGGCCATCGACGGCAGCAACCTGAACCTGACCATCGACGAGAACGTACAGTCCATCGTCGAGGAGTACCTGACCGAGGCGATGAGCACCTTTACGGTCCATGGCCGCGGAAGCGCCATTGTCATGAACGTCAAGACAGGCGCGATCCTGGCGATGGCGTCCCTTGAGCAGTTTGACCCCAACGACCCCAAGACGATCACCGACCCCAAGATGAACGAGATCCTGGCTAAAACAGAGATCGACGCGGAGGACATTGACTGGCTGGAAAGCCGTCTGGGCGAGAAGGCTGTCAAGGACATCATTGCAGACGGAATCATCGGCCATGAAAAGACGACGAACGAGAAGGGCGAGGAGGTCTCCAGCGAGGCTACCCAGCTGCAGGGTATGATGCGCGAGGCCCAGTGGAAGAATAAGAACATTACCGAGCTGTATATGCCCGGCTCGGTGTTCAAGCTCATCACGGCCTCGGCAGGGCTGGACTCCGGTGTTATGAGTGCGGAGCAGTCCTTCTACTGCGGCGGCAGCCTGACCGTCAACGAGGGCAGCGAACTGTGGGAGCATACCTACCGCTGCGCCAACGGCGAGGTCCACTATGAACAGGACATGGCGGGCGCACTGAACCACAGCTGCAACCTCTGGTTCATTCAGGCGGCGGAGACGCTCAAGCCGCAGATCTTCTACGATTATATCCAGGCGTTCGGCTTTACCCAGCCCACCGGCATCGACCTGCCCAACGAGACCCGCTGGACCAGCGTCTACAACGCCGAGCAGATGGCAGAGGTCGATACAAACCTGTACACGGCGGCCTTCGGCCAGAACGAGTCCATCACCCCGATGCAGATGGCCACCGCCGTAGCGGCCATTGCCAACGGCGGCTACCTTGTTACGCCCTATGTCGTGGATTCCATCTCTGACAAGGACGGCAACATTATCTCCCAGACCGAGACGAACATCCGCCGCCAGGTCATCTCCGAAGAAGTCAGCCGGCAGCTGCTGTCCATGATGGAAAACAACGTCCACGGGGCAGGGGACTACCACTCCTGCGCCAGCGCCTACGTGGCGGGCTACCGCATCGGCGGCAAGTCCGGTACGGCAGAGCGCACGGACCGCCATCTGCGCGGCGACGGCGACTATTATAAAATGATGAGCTTTGCCGCTGTGCTGCCCATCGATGATCCCGAGATCGAGGTTTTCGTCCTGCTGGATGACCCGCGCTGGGTCAAGGACTATGCCAGCCAGGTCGTGGCCCCCGTCGTCGGCAACATCATCAGCGAAATCGCGCCCTATCTGGGCATCGAGCAGGACGCTGACTACAACCCCACCGGCACTGTGACCGTGCAGACCTGCCTGGACTACACCTGGACGAACGCGCAGGTCACGTTGAACCGCCTGGGCCTTAAGCATAAGCTGATCGGCCCCAGCAGCGGCAATATCGTCTACCAGTACCCCGTCGGCGGCAGCGTGGTGCCCGCGGGCTCCACCATTTACCTGTACACGGCCACCGACCAGAACTCGATGACCACAACGCCCGACGTCGTCGGCAAGACCGGCACCTTTGCTGAGCAGATGCTCAAGGCCGCCAACCTGAACGTGCAGTTCGCCGGCGACAGCAGCGGCAAGGTCGTGGCGCAGGACGTTGAGGCCGGAACTTCCGCTGCCTACGGCACGATCATAACGCTGACGATGGACAGCGGAGAGGATACCACCAATGACGCCCCGACGGTGACCGAGGAGATCGACCCGGCAAACGAGGAGGGGTAAGCATCCCCGCAGGGGCACCCGGGCTTTCGCGAAACGCTGCATTTCTGTATAGGAGGTCTTTTTCATGCAAACCATTCCTGCCAATCAACTGCTGGCCGGACTGACGCTGGCCGAGCCGGTCACCATCCGCGCCGTTGTGACCGACAGCCGCAAGGTCGAGCCGGGCTGCGTTTTTGTCTGCTTCCCCGGCGAGCGTGTTGACGGCCATGACTACGCCGCCGGTGCCTACCGGAGCGGCGCAGAATATATCGTTGCCAACCATCCCGTCGAGGGCGTGCCTGCGGACCGCACGGTCATTGTGCCGGACAGCGGCAAGGCCATGATCCGCATGGCGTCCAACTACCGGATGCTGTTCAACCCCAGAATGATCGGCGTCACGGGCAGCGTCGGCAAGACGACGACGAAGGAGTTCTGCTACGCGGTGCTCTCCGCCTTCGGCAAGACCCTCAAGACCGAGGGCAACCAGAACAATGACATCGGCGTGCCCAACACGCTGTTCCGCCTGACCGACGACACCGAGTACGCCGTTGTCGAGATGGGCATGGACCACGCGGGCGAGATCGAGCGTCTGACCCGCTGTGCCCGGCCCGGCGCGGGCATCATCACGATGATCGGTGTTTCGCATCTGGAAAATCTCGGCACGCGCGAGAATATACTGAAGGCAAAGCTGGAGATCTGCACCGGCCTGCCCGACGGCGCACCGCTGGCCCTGAACGCGGACAACGACCTGCTGCCCACGGCAAGCATCCCCAGCCGCCTGCGGCCGGTCTGGTTCGGCATTGACGCCGCGAATGCCGATGTCCGCGCGGTGGATGTCGTCACCGGCGCAAACGGCACGACCTTCAAAATCATCGATACGCAGTACGGTACGTTCGATGCCGCCATCCCGACAGCGGGCATCCACACGGTCTACGACGCGCTGGCCGCCTACGCCGCCGCGACCCGTCTGGGTCTGGACGCTGCCTGCTGCGCTGCCGCGCTGGCGACCTACCGGACGACGGGCATGCGCCAGCATATCGTGGAAAAGGGCGGCATCACCTTCATTGAGGACTGCTACAACGCCAGCCCCGACAGCATGAAGGCCGCGCTCTCTGTCCTCAAGGCACTGCCCAATGCCCGGAAAATCGCGCTGCTCGGCGATATGCTTGAGCTGGGCGGTGCGAGCGAGGAGGGGCACCGCCATACCGGCGAGTGGGTTGCTGACGCGGGCGTTGATGCACTCATCGCCTACGGCCCGCGCAGCGCCGCCATGGCCGAGGCCGCAAAAGCGCGCGGGGTTGCAGCGGTGCATTGCCAAATGGCGGAAGAAGTGCTACAATATGTACGGCAATTCGTGCGCCCCGGTGACGCTGTGCTGGTCAAAGCCAGCCACAGCATGGGCCTGGAGCAGCTGCTGCAGGAATACTATAAGGAATTGCCGCAGGGGTAAGCACCCCAACACACGTTTGGAGGAATCAACGGCATGGAGCAAATCTCATCCCTGCTGGCGGCGGCAGCCGTCGGCGGCTTTGCCATCACGGCGGTGGCGGGCAAATTCATGATCCCGGCGCTGCACCGGCTGCACTTTGGCCAGACCATCCGCGAGGAGGGCCCCACATGGCACAGCAAGAAAAACGGCACCCCCACCATGGGCGGCCTCTGCTTTATTCTGGGCATTCTGGTCACGCTGGGCATCGTCTGGGTCATGTATAGCCCCAAGCTGCCGGAGGTGCTTGGTATGCCGCAGCTGCAGGCCGGTATGCTGGTGCTGTTTCTCGCGTTCGGCTCGGGCCTCATCGGCTTTCTGGATGACTTCATTAAGGTCGTCAAGCATCGCAACCTCGGCCTGACCGAGGCGCAGAAGATGATTTTGCAGATCGCGCTGACCTTCGGGTTCATGTTCGGCCTGCACAGCCTCGGGCTGCTGACCACGCAGGTCCAGTTCCCGATTTTTGGGCTGGTGGACATGGGCTTGCTCTACTATCCCATCGCGTTCTTCGGCATCATCTTCCTTGTCAACGCTGTCAACCTGACCGACGGTCTGGACGGCCTGTGCACCGGCGTGACCTTCGTGTCGATGATCGGCTATCTGCTGGCCGGCAGTCTGCTGGGCTTTGTACATGTTTCGCTGATCGCCGCTGCCACGGCGGGTGCCTGTGCGGGCTTTCTGGTCTGGAACTTCTACCCGGCCAAGGTCTTTATGGGCGACACCGGCAGCATGTTCTTCGGCGGCATCGTTACGGCGCTGGCCTTTGTGATGCAGCGCCCCGAGCTGGTGCTCTTTTTCGGCATTGTTTACATCTGGGACGCGATGACCGTCGTCATCCAGCGCACGTATTTTAAGGCGACCCACGGCAAGCGCATCTTCCGCATGACGCCGATCCACCACGCCTTTGAAATGCGCGGCTGGCGCGAGGTCAAGATCGACGGCTTTTTTGCGCTGATTGCCGTCATCGGTGTGGCGATGGGGATTTTTTACATCTGTGTGGCATAAGCAGCGGGGCCGGGCCTACCCGGCCTCTGCCTGTTTCTGCCCCTAAGGGAGGTGACCGCCCATGAGCACTGCCGTGAGCATTGTGCGCACACTGCTGGGCCTTTTGTTTGACCATACCATCGGAAATATTGTGCGCATGATACCCATCATACGCCTGCCCAAGCTGGAGCGGGGGCCGGTCTCCCGGGGCTTTCTCGCCCTGCTGCTGGGCATTTTGTTCTTCGGGCTGACGATGCTGTTCTCGGCCAGCTATTCCAGCGCCTACGCCACCAGCGGTAAACTGTACAGTATCATTAAACCGCAGGTCATGATTGCAATTGTAGGGCTGTTCTTTATGTGGGTCCTGTCCAACATCAACTACCGCGCGCTGCGTCTGATGAGTGAGAGTCTGTACATCATCACCGTTGTGCTGCTGATCCTGACGCTGCTCAGCCCGGAGGACACCAACGGCACCTACCGCTGGGTGTATCTGCCGGGCGGTGCCTCCTTCCAGCCGTCTGAGCTGGCAAAATTCTCGCTCATGCTCTGGACGGCAGATATGCTGGACCGCGACTATGACAAGAAGAACAGGCTGTGGTACGGCGCGATAAAGCCTGCGCTGCCGCTGCTGCTCATCCTGTATTTGCTGCACAAGGAGTCGCACAACTCCGGCATGATCCTGCTCTGCCTGATTTTTGCCACGATGCTCGTCTGCACCCTCTCGCCCGGCCGCTGGCTGCTGCTACTCATTCCGGCGGGTGTAGTAGTCGGCGCGTACTTCCTGAAGGGGCTGGCCAGCGGGGAAGGCTACGCCGCGGGCCGTATGGACGCTGCCTGGGGCCTTGCGCCGCTGGATACCGCCGGTATGCTGTGGCAGACCCGCCAGAGCATCTATGCTATCTCCACAGGCGGTATGTTCGGCGTGGGCATCGGCGCGAGCGTGCAGAAGCACCAGTGGCTGCCCTACGCCGAAAACGACTTTATCTTCGGCGTCATCGGTGAGGAGCTGGGCTTCTTCGGCTGTGTTATCCTCATCGGTGCGTTTGCGGTGCTGCTGATCATGGGCGTTATGATCGCCCTGCGCGCGCCCGACCTGTACGGCACGGTGCTGGGCATCGGCATCATCTCGCAGATTGCCTGGCAGGTGTTTCTGCATATCGCCGTCGGCACGGCACTGATCCCCAACACCGGCATCAGCCTGCCGTTCTTCTCCTCCGGCGGCACCAGTCTGCTGCTGCTGCTGAGCGAGATGGGCGTGCTGTTGAGTATCTCGCGCGCCGGAAATGCCCGGGAACAGCGCCTGGCAGAGCAGCACCGCGCCGAGACAGAACGGATGCTGCAGCGCACCCGCTACCGCAGCAGAGCCGCGCGGTAAGGGGGACGCCCGGCACCCGCGGCACGGCGGGCACAGCCTATATTTTATTCTCATGGAGGTCCATCATGCGCGTTTTAATTGCTGCCGGCGGTACAGCCGGTCACATCAATCCGGCGCTGGCGATTGCCGGTGCCCTGAAGGCCGCGGACCCGACGGCGGAGATCCACTTTGCGGGCCGCCGCGAGGGGATGGAGTACGGCCTTGTCACCAAGGCAGGCTACCCCTTCCATCACATTGAGATCAACGGCTTCCAGCGCCATTTGAGCCTGGAAAACATTGGCCGCAACATCGTAGCCATCTGGCATCTGGCGCTGTCCGGCCCGCGCACCCGGAAGATTTTGAACGAGGTCAAGCCCGACCTTGTCATCGGCTGCGGCGGCTACGTCAGCGGGCCCATCGTCCGCGCGGCAGCCCGGCGCGGCATCAAGACAGCCATCCATGAGCAGAACGCCTTCCCGGGCGTGACCAACAAGCTGCTGGCGAAGGAGGTCAACATTGTGCTGGCCGCCAGCGCGGACGCGGTTGAAAAGCTCGGCGCGCCGGGAAAAACCACCGTCGTGGGCAACCCTGTCCGCCCCGAGGTGCTGACCGCGGACCGCGCAGCAGCGCGCGCCAAGCTGAACGCCGGAAACCGCACCGTGATTTTGAGCTTCGGCGGCAGTCTCGGTGCGGACCGCATCAATCAGGTCGTGGCCGACCTCTGCGCCTGGGAAAAGCAGACGCACCGGAACGTGCTTCACCTGCACGCCACCGGCAGCCGCGGCGTCAAGCTGTTTGAAGGACTGGAAAAGGAAAAGGGCTTTGCCCCCGGCGAGAACCTCGTCGTGACGGAGTATATCAACAACATGCCCCAGCTGCTGGCCGCGGCAGATCTCGTCATTGCCCGCTCCGGCGCACTGACGCTGGCCGAGCTTGAGGCCGTGGGCCGCGCATCGGTGCTGATCCCCAGCCCGAACGTGGCCGAAAACCACCAGTATTATAATGCCCTTGAGCTGCAAAAGGCAGGTGCGGCAGTCGTCATCGAGGAAAAGAACCTGACCGGTGACGGTCTTGTCAAAACTGTCGAGACCCTGCTGACCTCCCCCGGCAAGCTGGCCGAGATGGGCGCCAACGCCAAGACCCTCGGCAACCCGCACAGCCTTGATTTGATTACCGAAAAGCTGCTGAAGTTGGTCAACGGCTAAGCCGTTCGCCCGCCCGCTGCGACGAGCGTCGCCGGGCCACACCCCGTAGGGGCGCGTTTTATATGCGCCCGCCCAACGTACCATCCACCCACGGGCAGCCGCCCCAAAATTCACCGGAAAGGAGCCGTTTATGGACCGCAACCAGCGCAGCCGCAGGCAAAAATCCGCAAACGGCTCCTACGCCCAACAGTCCCGCCGCAGCATGGGCAGCCGCTTGGGCCTTGAAAAAAGGAACGCCCCACGCCCCAAAGCGCCGCCTGAAAAGGCCGTGCCTGCTCCCCATGCGCTCCCGCGGCAGCGCCCTGCGCAGGAGATCAATCCCCAGAAGGCAGGCTACCGCCCCGGCACGCCAAGGCGCACGCGCCGCGTCACACAGGCGGAGATCATACGGGCAAAGCGCCGCCGCCGTCTGCTGGGGGCGCTCGGCGTGCTGGCCGTGCTGGCCGTGGGTGCGTTTGTGTCAATCAACCTTCTGTTCAAGGTCACGATCTTCCGGGTAGAGAGCTATGACGGCTCCCAGCCCGTCGATACCGGCATCTACACGTCCGACGAGCTGATCGAGGCGCTGGGCATCGAGAAAAACTCCAACCTGTTCGCCTTCTCCACCGCGGAAAAGACCCAGCAGCTGGCGCTTCAGTTCCCGTATTTGGAGCATGTCGCTGTGGAGATCCAGCTGCCCGCCGCGGTCATCATCAAGGTCGAGCCCGCCACGGAGCGGTTCGCCTGTATGTACCCAGGCGGGTGGATGGTCTTGAGCGACTCCCTCAAAATTCTGCGCACCGACGTCAGCCAGCCGGACGGCCTGATTCTGCTGACCATGTCGCTGCCCACAGATTTCTCCCCCGTGGTGGGGCAGAACATCGAGCCCAAGAGCTATAACTCACTCCTTAGCGAGACCCAGCAGGCCACAGCGGAGACAGCGGGTCTGCAGGCCAGCGCACTGCAAACGCTGACCGAAATGCGGGACGGCCTGCAGGAGAACAACCTGTTTGACGGCACGACGGCGCTGAACATCCAAGATCTGAGTGATATTGAGTTCACCTACCAAAACCGCGTTCAGGTGCTGCTGGGCAGTGAGACGAACCTCGCCTACAAGCTGCGACTGGCCGCTGCCGCGCTGACCGCCCCGGAAAAGGGTCTGGCCGCCGGTGATAAGGGCGTGCTCGACATCTCGACCCAGCGCAGCGACGGCGACATCCGCGCCTACTTCGCCCCCGATACCCCCGAACCGACACCCACCCCAGAGCCGACCCCGCCCCCCGAGGAGGAGACCGACCCCGAAAGCCCCACAGAATAACCCCAACACCCCGATAAACCGTCGGGGCGTTTTTTGTACAAGCCGACAGAAAAAATTGTATAAAAAACACCCCGCAGCGCCTTACACATGAGCTACCTTGGGGATTGTTGTTGTTCACCGATTCAGAAAAATCCGCAACGCACATGTGTCTAACACATCCAAATTCTTTCTCCGTTTGTGATGAATTCAAACAGGCGATATTTCTGCGCATTATCGGTCGGCACCAGCCGAGGCCCTGCCCGTTGCAAAGTTGCCGTCTGTGGTCAAGGTGGCATTGTAGCAGTTGATGGCAGCAGTGTCGTGTTCGTACATCGTGGCGAGAGTAAGCGAAAACCAAAAAGGGCAGAGCGAAATTAGCGCGGATGCTATCAGACTATTGTGGAGAATGCAGGAAACTATATTAAGATAATAAGCAAAAAATCAAGGAGTTAACATAAAGTAGTCATAAAATTGCTTGAAAGTATGCGACGAATTTGATTTAATTAGTATTAGAAGAAGATAATAGAAAGGAGATGTGTAGTGCATGTTGTCGGGAAAACAAATTGCCGAGGCAAGAAAGCGAAAAGGACTAACGCAAGAGGCCTTGGCGGCAGAACTTGGAGTATCGAGACAAACGATTGCAAAATGGGAACAAGAAATTTCAACACCCAGTGTTACAAATGCACATAGACTGATAGATATTCTAGGCCTACAGGAAATGGAGAATAAATCGTCTACCGAAGATGAAGGCAATGCAAGAACTATTTGTAAAAAGAGATTAACAAAGAGATTGTTGATTGAACTTTGGGCAGTATATGTTGGGATAGCATTTCTCTGCTTTTTTTCTATTGGAATTGTGGCATTGTTTTTTATCCCTGCAATATCGGTTGTCCTAATATTAGTTGCTATTGTAGTGCAGGAAGTAAGGGGAAAGAAGACAGATTCACCGATGAAGATTCTTCTCGGCGGAATATGCTTTATTGGGCTTGCCATACTGGCAGTAGTTGCTATACTTGCAAGTGGGTTTGTTCTAAGAGAAAATTATCAACATAAAGCTTTTTATTCTGTTCCTGCTATACAACTAAAAAAATATTCGGCAATTAATGAGTGGATTGATGAATGCAAAACGATAGGACCTGATATTTATGGGCAATGTATTGAATTGCCGTCAGATAAGACAATCTGTCTCTATATTGTATATAGACATCAGGTGACGGACGCATCGGATGCAAGCCTCGTTTCAGATCCGCTACATATGCGATTCATTGCAAAATACCGTGGTGGTACTGAATATGATGGGGTGGATTTGTATTTTCTCCAAGGGAGAAGTAGTTATCAGATGCTTTTCTCTATTGACGGAAGTGAACCTTATTATAACAGTATGGCAACTGTTAATCCAATGCTTATAGATGATGTGAAGGCACTATTTAACAATCTGCAAGGAGATGAAAAAAATGCTTAAAAAGGTTAAAAAGATAGTTGCACTGATGATGTGAACTGCACCCTATTTGTTAGACAGTATGGTATACTATCTAACAAGTGGGGTGTTTTGCTATGCCAAAAGGAGTACCAAACAAAC
>ENA-ORSB01003105-ORSB01003105.1-human-gut-metagenome-genome-assembly--contig:-NODE-3105-length-12082-cov-3.343311_pt1 | contig 12082 bp, 10 predicted proteins | sample MGYA00242180_ERZ509144 | MGnify/ENA primary metagenome ERZ509144 (study PRJEB26280, sample SAMEA2338661) | human gut metagenome | biome: human gut; feature: human-associated habitat; material: faeces... | reverse complement strand
CTAATATATAAAAAACGCTCCGCTCAGGATGCGCACTGCGGCGTACAAGGTAGGTGTCGCAAGCGGTCTACGTTTCCACTTCGGTCCTTGCTAAACAAGCGCCACTGGCGCTTAGCAACGCCGCAGGCGCAAGAATGTGCCGAGGCACATTCTTTGTTCATGAGAAAAAATATAAGTTTAAAACAGATAAATGAGAAAAGTTCTCAAATAATAAAAATCCAATTGACTGGATAATAGACATCCTGTATACTTACGGAGTTAGTTTAACTAACACGAGTTAGAAAAGTATAACCAGGAGCGATTACATGAAATTAAAAAATATAAAATGTTTACTTGCAGTCTGTCTTTATGCATCGGCCCTGTTGGTCGGATGCGGACAGAAGACAGACAGTAAGACAGCAGATAAATCCGAAACATCGTCAGAAAGTGCACAGAATCAGTCGGAGGATATTCAAGAAGCATCCAGAGATGTTTTTGCAATGGATACCTATATGACAGTGACTGCATATGGAGAAAATGCAGAGGCAGCCGTTGATGCGGCACAGGCAGAGATTGAGCGTCTGGACGCACTTTTATCTACAGGAGATGCAGACAGCGAGATCGCAAAACTGAACGCAGATGGAAGTGCAGAGCTTTCCGAAGATGCAGGTTATCTGACGGAACGCGCATTGGAACTTTATCAGGAGACAGATGGGGCGTTTGATATTGCGATATATCCGGTGATGGAAGCATGGGGATTCCCAACACAGAACTTCCAGGTTCCGTCACAGGAGACATTGGATCAACTTCTTCCACTCACTGATGCGGGAAATATTTCTTATGACAAAGAAACGAGAAAGATATCTTTCGGTGTAGAAGGAATGAAAATCGATCTCGGAGGAATTGCAAAAGGATATACCTCATCCAGAATTATGGACATTTACAAAGACAATGGAATCACAAGTGGATTAGTGAATCTTGGCGGAAATGTGCAGGCACTCGGAACAAAGACAGATGGAACGAAATGGAAGATTGCAGTGCAGAGCCCGGATGACACAGAAGATTATCTGGGAATTCTGAGTGTTCAGGATAAGGCTGTTATCACTTCAGGGGGATACGAACGGTATTTTGAACAGGATGGTGTGACGTATCATCACATCATTGACCCAAAGACCGGATACCCGGCAGAAAGCGGACTTGTCTCTGTAACAATTGTAAGTACGGACGGAACACTGGCAGATGGACTTTCTACTTCACTTTTTATTATGGGAGAAGAGAAAGCGGCAGATTTCTGGAGAGAACATAAAGATGAGTTTGATGCAATCCTTATGAGTGATGATGGAACGCTATATGTAACAGAAGGGCTGGAAAATGATTTTTCAACGGAGAGAACAGTTGAGATCATTCGATAGAAAAGTGTAAGACAGAGTAGATTTTGGAGGAAAAATGGATTTAAAAGAAACAGGAAAGAAGCTGAAACCATTTGCACCGGTACTTTCGGTAGCAGTTGTGGCATCCTGTGTAGCAGGCACCCTGAGTGGATATCAGCCACCGGTTTATGCGGCGCAGGAGCAAACGAATTCTGTAAAAGAAGAGACTACAAAGTCAGAAGAGCAGGAGCAGGCGGTAAAAGGTTCTTTTGATCTGACGGATGGTGTTTACAAAGGAACCGGAACAGGTTACGCAGGAGATATTACAGTTGCTGTGCAGATCAAAGACAGGCAGATCACAGCAATTGATATTTTGAGTTCATCTGACGATGCAGCATTTTTCAAACGTGCACAGGCGGTGATCGATAAGATCATCGAAGGACAGACATTGGAAGTCGATACTGTTTCAGGGGCAACCTATAGTTCCCGGGGAATCATCAGTGCAGTGAAGAATGCACTGACAGGAGAAAAAGACAGCGGAACAACAGGACAGTCACAGTCTGGTGGAGGCGCGGCAGCAGGAAGTTCTACTTCTGTCGCAACAGTGGAAGACCCGGCAGCATATAAGGACGGAACTTATTACGGAACAGGGACGGGATTTGGTGGAACACTGAAAGTAAAGGTTGAGATCAGTGGCGGAAAGATCACAGACATCCAGATTATGGAGAATCAAGATGGAAGCGAATACATTTCCAAAGCCTCTGCACTGATCAATGCGATCATCAGTAGTCAGAGCACCAATGTAGATACCGTGTCTGGAGCAACGTACAGTTCGGTTGGAATCATCCAGGCAGTAAGAGATGCATTAAGTCAGGCGGCAGTGAGTGGAAATGGAGCGACTTCGGATTCATCTGAAACGAATAGCTCGAACAGTTCTTCCAGTCAGAATCAGAGTACATCCACAACCGGAACAGTTCCATACAAAGAAGGAATCTATTATGGAACAGCGGAAGGATACAGTGGAGATGTATCGGTAGCTGTGGTGATCCAGGAACATACGATCAAAGCAATTTTAGTCACAGAGACATCAGATGATGAAGCATTTTTCAACCGCGCAATGGATGTAGTGAAAAATGTGCTTAAAAATCAGAATACAGATGTAGATACTGTATCTGGTGCAACTTACAGTTCTAAGGGACTTCTCGGAGCAATAAAGAATGCTTTGAAACAGGCGGAGAAAGTAACGAATGGAGAATCCATTGAAGAGAAAGCAGATACAACGGAATTGGAAAATGCAGTCAAGTCAGCAGAAGCACTTGTGATGGAGGAGTATACGCAGAGTAGCTGGGCGGTTCTGAGTCTCCGACTGAATGATGCAAAAGAGCTGTTGGAAACAGCTGCGAATGAAACAGTGGAACAGCAGACGGTCGATAAAGCTGTGGAAAATCTGAACCTTGCAGTTGCACAGCTTGAGAAAAAGAAGTCAGATCAAGAGGAAGAAGTGAAGACAAAATACATCGATGGAACTTATGAGGTGAGTGTACCATGTAAGCCGGATGAGGATGAAGATTTTACAGAGTATCAGCTTTCTATGAAGGTGACAATACGAAATGACAAAATTGTATCCATTACTGACGTGTCAGGAGATGGGGATGCAGCAAATGACAGCTATATCAAGAAGGCGGCAAATGGAACTTCAAGCAAAAAAGGTGTCGTTTCCCAGATTATTACCAAAGGAATGCCGGAAGAAATTGATACGGTATCCAGAGCAACCTGTTCTTCGAATGCGATTATTGACGGATGCAAAAAGGCACTGGAAATGGCTTTAAGACCAGAAGAGACGGAGGCGCAGTAGGATGAAAGAGTTTATCGTAAGACTGTTTAGTCTGCTGGCAATCGTCGGTGTCCTTTTCGGATATAACGAAGTGTTGGATGTCCGTGCGAAGGATGAGGAAATTGCAAAACTGAATGCACAGTTGGAGGTACAGTCATCTGGTGTCGGCAGTGATTCTGAGTCAGGGAGTGATTCAGGAGATGGAGCAGGATACAAGGATGGAACCTATACCGGAGAAGCGGATGGATTTGGTGGAACGGTTGCTGTAGAAGTTACTGTAAAAGATGGAAAGATCGAAGTGGTAGAAGTGACCTCCGCTGAGAAGGAAGACAGTGCATATCTTGCAATGGCGGAAGATATCATTCCGAAGATCATAGAGGCGCAGAGTGCAGAAGTTGATACGATCAGCGGCGCAACGTTCAGTTCAACAGGAATTAAAAATGCAGCAGAACAGGCATTAGAACAGGCGGTAAAGTAGTTTGAAGAAGTTGAATATACACAATTTAAAAGCAAAAGAAATTAAAAAATTGCATACTTGGCTTCGTGCCTTGATTCAGATTCTCTATTTTCTGTTTCTGCCATCTGTGTATACAGCGGCATTTGCCGGCGTGAAATACATTTTTACACAGATAGGAGCAGGCGAGGCAATCGGGCTGACCTCTTTTGTAACGGTGCTTATAGTTCTTTGTGCGTATACGATTCTTTTCGGAAGATTCTTCTGTGGATTCGCATGTGCATTCGGAAGTCTTGGAGATGGAATTCATGCATTTTATCTTTGGTGTTTTAAGAAGAGAAAGAAAAAGCCGGTGCTACTTTCAGAAAAGATCACAGAGAAGTTAAGCTATTTGAAATATCTGGTGTTGACCGTAATCGCAGTACTTTGTTTTGCGGGAGTATACGGAAAGGCAAAAGGGACAAGCCCATGGGATGTTTTTTCTATGCTGCATGCAGGAAATCTTCACTTGCAGGGATATTTTCCGGGAGTGATTCTACTAATTTTTATCATTGTAGGAATGTGTCTGGAAGAAAGATTTTTCTGTCGGAATCTGTGTCCGATGGGAGCGGTATTCTCACTGCTTCCGGTGCTTCCGTTCTTTGCATTGCACCGCGACAGAGAAAATTGCATCAAAGGCTGCAGCGGATGCACGAAGAAATGTCCATCCGGGATCGGACTCCCGGAAGACGGATCACTCAAAGTCGAGGGAGATTGTTTCCAATGCCAGAAATGTATTGATACCTGTCCAAAGAAGCATATCCATACAGGAATCAAAGGTCTGAAGGGAAATGAATTCTGGTTTACGATTCTTCGGGCAATTCTGTTACTTGTAATTATGATCTGGGCAGGAGTGTAATAGATGAAGAAAAAAGATCTGTTTTTAGGAGGCGGAATCCTCTTTGCGGCATGTGTACTGTTTCTTGTGATGAACCTGATGCAGTATGTACAGGCAAAGGAAAGCGGGCAAAAAGAAATTCAGGAAAAACAGGTTGTGATCAAGGTGGATGGAGAAGTTTACGGAAGATATTCTTTGGATGAAGATCAGGTGATTGAAGTGCAGGATGGAGATTTTTACAATCGTGTCCGGATCAAGGATGGAAAAGCGTATATGGAAGAGGCTGACTGTCCGGATGGATATTGCGAAGAGCAGGGGAAGATCAATAACCGGACACAGACAATTGTCTGCCTGCCTCATAAGCTGGTTGTGGAAATAGAAGAGGTTGAGAATTCTGATGATTCTCAAAATGAAAAGGAACATCTACCGGATACAATTTCCAAATAAATCAATTGTCCGACTGTAAAGGAGAATGTATGAATAGAAATAAAAAACTTGCGAACATGGCAATGCTTGTTGCGCTGGCAATGATTTTTAGTTATGTGGAAAGCCTGATCCCAATTAATTTTGGAGTGCCGGGGATGAAGCTTGGAGTGGCTAATCTGGTCACTGTAACAGGTCTTTATTTTCTGGAAATTCCAGAAGTACTGGCGGTATCGGTACTGCGTGTGCTTCTGACAGGATTTCTTTTTGGAAATGGAATGTCGATCATTTACAGTCTGGCAGGGGCGGTTGTCAGCCTTCTTGCCATGGTACTTGTAAAGAAGATGGATGGAATTTCCATTGTAGGAGTAAGTATCACTGGCGGCGTCTTTCATAATATAGGACAGATTCTTGTTGCGATGGCAGTGGTGGAGAATCTGAAACTGATTTATTATCTGCCGGTTCTTCTTGTGGCAGGAACAGTGACAGGGTTCGTGATTGGAATTGTCGCAGGAAAGATTTTACCGGTTGTAAAGAAAGAAGCTGTAAGGACAGTATAGATAATAATACTTTTTGATTACAGGTTAGCAAAAGCTAACTTGATAATATATTCCATGCGGAAGCAGGAAAGCAGAACTGCGACAGGCAGGATCTGTATGTAATTATTTTAGTTAAAAAGGAGGTTTCTATGAAAAACAAAGAAATGAAAGTAAAGGCAATGTCCATGGCAGTGGCAATGTCTATGGTAGTAGGACTTTGTCCGTCAACCATCTTTGCGGCAACAGGAAGTCAGACTGCGAAGGATGGAATTTATACAAAGACAGCCCACGTGGCAAGAACTGCAGAGGATGACGAAAATGAAGACGAATGGAATGAGTATGACGTTGAAGTCAGCCTGAAGGTGGAAGATGGCAAGTTTTCAGCCATCACTGTGACTCCAGGGGAAGGATATAACGCGGAGAGTGATTCCTATTTTGCAAAAGCTGTTTCAAAATCGAAAGGAATCCAGAAAATGCTTGTAGGAAAGGCTGCAACAGAAGATACAATTAATGGTTGGGATTCTGTTAGTGGTGCAACACGTACATCAAAGGCAGTGAAAGAAGCTGCACTTGCTGCAATCAAGTCAGCAAACGAAGCAGTAACAGTTGACACAACAAAACTGGAAGCTGCAATCACAGCCGCTGAAGCACTGAAAGAAGCTGATTACACAGCAGACAGTTGGAGTGCAATGCAGACGAAGCTGACAGCAGCCAAAGCTGCCCTGACAGCAAAAGAATCTCAGAGCGCGGTAGACACAGCAGCAGACGAGCTGAATACAGCAGTGAAGGCATTGAAAAAGGCAGAAGTTGCGAAAGAAACGTATGTGTTGATGAATATTCCATATTCTGAATTTTATGCAGCTGATCAGGTAGCAGGAGCAGACAGTGTATCCTCCGCTACAAAAGCGAAAACAAGATCAACACTTGTAGCTGGATCTTATCATGTAAACAGTGATGGAACAGATATTACAGGTATTACATATCCGGTTAAGATTAGTGATGCATCTGTACTGAAAAACTATACACAGATCACAGATGACAGCAAGCTTTCTATTACAGTGAATATGAAAGGAAAAGAGACAACAACAGAATATAATGGAAAAGATGCGTTATTTGAGAGCGCAAGCTATTCTTACTATATTTTAAGTGAGACTCCTTCCTATTATAAGGAAGCAACAGTAAATGCAGATGGTTCACTCAGCTTTAGTGAAGTGAAAGGTGCAACTGCACAGAAGTTGAGTGATGCATCAATTGATTTCACAACAGACACAAAGTATGGAGATTATGAATTAGATGTAAAGGGACTCCCAAAAACAGTTAATACAGTATATGGAGTTGTGATCAGCACAAAAGAAGGAGACAACTACGGACTTCGTCATCTTGAAAATATCTGGAAAAAGACAAAACTGGCATGGAGTACAGGATTTGTGACAACATCTCATGGAAACACACTGGACTCAAAAGATTATGAAAAGATGATGGGTCAGACAATCAATAAAATCACATATTACACAGATAATGGAATCTATGAGATTGACGCAGATCAGTATGTGCCGGTTAAATTCAATGGGACTGTCGCAGCAGAGAATGCAGATGTTGAAAGTGGAAAAGTAAATCTAACTGTAGAAGGACTTCCTGGTGATTATCAGGCAGAATATACAGTTGAAGGTCTTGAGGATGTTCAGGTAAAAGACGGGGTACTTACCTATAAGACAAAAGGCGCTGAGATAGGCAAATATATTCTGAAAGTATCTGATAAATCCGGAAAATATGCGGATCTTACGACAGATTTTGAATTAACAACAGAAGCTGTACCAGTTGTATTTAACAATGAAAGTGCAGCACTTGTAGCGGCAGAAGGATATGCAGCAGAGGATGTAACTTCTTATGTAAAGAAGATCGAATCCGTAACAGTTGACGGAACAGAGTATGCGGCAACAGGAAAACGTGCAGTGAAGATCATCAAAGAAGATGGAACAATTGATACGACTGCGGCTCCATTTAAGGATGCAGAAAATGGACATGGATTTAAGATCTCAGTAAAGGCAACAGGCTATGCAAAGGATTACGAATTCACTTATACTTTAGCACAGGAGAGTGAGTATACTTACGCATATGTAGGACTTAGCTGGGCAGAGTACTGGGCTGCTGAAAATGTGCAGGCAGCAGGAGATACATCTTTTTCAGATGCAAAGGATTCAAAAGGAGAGTCTGACAAGGGTGCATTCGATACTGTAACAAGAGCTACCGTAAATCATGGACTTCACAGAGGTTCTTTCCAGTGCAACGCAGTAATCAAGGCGGAAAATGGAAAAGAGTATGCAGTAGAGTACTGGACAGATGGAACTACGGCAGTTCTGACAGACGGAAGCAAGATTACATTTAACAGAGGAGAGATCACAGAAGAATCCGGTGCAACAACAAAGATGACAGAGTATGATGTACTCGGACTGAAATATGTGCCGGTGAAAGTAAAAACATCTGATCTGGATGCACTGAAAGCAAGCTATCGTGTGATCGAAAACGGAAGTGAACTTGCAGGAGGATATTCAGAAAAGAATCTGGTAAGCTATACAGGACTGGTTGCCAATGTAACAGAGAATACAAACGGTCTGAAAACAGCAACAAAGAATGAGGATGGATCTTTCAGTTTCTCTGCAAGAGTGAATAATGGATCAGAGTCCGGAATCAAAGATCAGGCACTCAAGACAGCACCAACAGCAGAGGAAGCAGGGCTGAAAGTAAAAGAAGCAAGCGGATCTTATGGAGAATTCTTAAGAGTTGATCTGACAGGAAATTATGGTGATCTTGGATCAAATCTCCAGACTGTTACATGGACTTACTATGGAGATGACAGCACATATACAAATGTAAAAGCTACTTATGGAACAAAATTTGCAGCAGATAACTGGATGCACAAAGCAATGGGAATCCAGCTTGGACTGACAGATTCTCTTCGTTGTAAACTTCCGGAAGGAACGGATGGAACAGGATATTGGACCATTACACTGACAGCACTTGGATATAATGACGTGACATACAAATTCCAGGCAACAGAGGAGAACATTGTAAAAGAATCTGAGGATAAAACAATCACAACAACAGAGCTTGAGGCAGCTATTGCAAAAGCAGAAGCCCTGAAAGAAGCTGAATACACAGCGGAAAGCTGGGCATCTATGCAGATGGAACTTCAGGAAGCAAAAGATGAATTGAAAAATCCAAAAACTCAGGCAACTGTAGACGAGGCAGTAAGCCACCTCAACGCAGCTGTTGAAGCACTTGTTAAGAAAGAAGAGCCGGCAGCAGTTGATACTTCTTCCCTTGAGAAAGTAATCAGTGATGCGGCAGCTCTGAAAGAAGCTGATTACACAGTTGACAGCTGGAAGGCATTGCAGAGTGCACTGACAGACGCTAAGAGCGCATTAAATGCAAAAGAAAGCCAGGAAAAAGTTGATAAAGCAACAGATGAGTTAAATACAGCAATCAAAGCACTTGTAAAGAATGGAAACCAGGCGGGAAGTCAGAATGGAAGTGCAACTCCGACTGTTACAAAGAAGGCAGGAACAACTACGGATGGATCAGCCTCCAAAGGAATAAGTGGATCAAAAGCCGCAAAGACAGGTGATCCGGCAAATGTTCTTGGCTTATTAGGACTTGCATTCTCCTCACTCGGAGCAGGAGTTGGCGGATTTGCATGGAAGAGAAAAAGAAAATAAAGACAAGAAAATTGAGAAAATTTTTCAACAATTTCGCGAAAAAGATTAAAATAGTGCATTGACACTATCGCTTTAAAGTGATAAACTCCTAGCAAATGGAATAACGCTTTAAACCGATGAAGCGGAGATCAAAGTAATTATGCGCGCACAGAGAGTCCGGGAAGCTGAGAGCCGGATCGAGATGCAGGTTGCCAAATGGACCGCTGAGGGCACAGTCAAAGGATTTGAGAATCCGAGTACTCTGTGACGTGTGGGCATACGTCAGTTGCCGGAGATATGTTAGTATCTTACAGAGCGCATGGGAGTGTACCCGTGAATCAAGGTGGCACCGCGGAAAAGATTTAGATTTACCGTCCTTGACAGAATAGGAATATTCTGTCAGGGACTTTTTTTCTACCATAAACATATATTTCCTATCGGGATAAAAGAGAAATTCATTTTGCAGCATAACTTCAAGGAGGAATACACATGGACAAGACATTAGAACAAATCAGATCCTACGCTGAACAAGGCAGATACAAGCGAGTTCCGATCAGCAAAGAGCTGTATGCAGATGCATTTACGCCGATCAGTGTGATGCGGACGCTGCGGGCGGCAAGCAAGCATTGCTATCTGCTGGAAAGTGCGGAGGACAGACAGCAGTGGGGAAGATATTCCTTCCTTGGATATGCACCGACGATGGAGATCACCTGTACCGATGGGCGTGTGATCATCAGCGAAGGGCATGAAGATGAGGATATGACCAGACGGGAAGTTTTAACCGACCATCCGGGAAAGGCTCTAAGAGAGATTCTCGAAGCATATAAAAGTCCGGTTGTTCCGGGGCTTCCTCCATTTACCGGAGGGCTTGTCGGATATTTTTCTTATGACTACATCAAATATGCAGAACCGACATTGAAGCCAGTCCTGGAAGAGAAGAATGAGACTACAGGAAAGACAGCAGCAAAAACGGCAGTAAGAGATTTCCGGGATGCGGACTTGATGTTATTTGACCGTGTCATCGTATTTGACAATTACAGACAGAAGCTGATCCTGATTACAGGCGTGAAGCTGGAAGGTGATCTGGAAGAAAATTATACGAACGCGAAGCAGGAATTAGAAGAGATGGAACGATTGATCCGAAGCGGGGCGCAGGCAGATTTCCGACCACTTGTTTTAGAAGAAGAGTTCCATCCGGGAGTGGATAAAGAAGATTATTGCAAGATGGTTGAGAAAGCTAAGGAATACATTTATGAAGGTGATATTTTCCAGGTCGTGTTATCCAATCCGCTGACAGCGAAGGCAAAAGGAAGTCTTTTTGATACCTACCGGGTGCTTCGAACCTCGAATCCATCTCCGTATATGTTCTACTTTTCAAGTGATGATATTGAAGTGGCAGGGGCTTCACCGGAAACGTTGGCGAAGCTAGAAAACGGACAGGTGTGCACTTTTCCTCTTGCTGGTACAAGGAAGCGAGGAGTGACCGAAGAGGAAGATCAGGAATTGGAGAAAGAGCTACTTGCAGACGAGAAAGAGCTTGCAGAGCACAACATGCTTGTAGATCTTGGGCGAAATGATGTCGGCAAGATCAGCCAGCCGGGAACAGTTAAAGTTGATAAATATATGGAAATCCAGAGATATTCCCATGTAATGCATATTGGTTCCACAGTAACAGGCAAGATTCGGAAAGATAAGGATGCACTGGACGTAGTAGATGCGATTCTCCCGGCAGGAACGCTTTCCGGAGCACCGAAGATCCGCGCATGTGAGATTATCGCAGAACTTGAACAGGAGAAAAGAGGCATCTACGGAGGGGCAGTCGGCTATCTCGATTTTGCAGGAAATGTAGATACATGCATTTCCATCCGTCTTGCTTATAAGAAAAATGGATACATTCGTGTACAGTCAGGAGCCGGAATCGTAGCAGACAGTATCCCGGAAAATGAATTTCAGGAGTGTTTAAATAAGGCAGGGGCAGTACTTCAGGCTGTGGAAACTGCGAAAGGAGGATTGGAATGATACTATTACTTGATAATTATGACAGCTTTACATATAACCTGTATCAGTTTATCGCAGGAGTAGAATCAAAAAGAGGTGACATGCAAAAAGATCAGATTGATTCAAAAGTAAAGCTCATTCGAAATGATCAAATCACACCGGAAAAGATTCTGGAACTTGCACCGGAGGCGCTTGTAATCTCACCGGGGCCGGGAAAACCTTCTGATGCCGGAATCTGTATCGAAGCAATTCAGAAGCTGAAAGGAAAGATTCCAATGCTCGGCGTTTGTCTCGGACATCAGGCGATGGCGGAAGCATTCGGAGCAACCGTAGGTCACGCCGGACAGCTGATGCATGGGAAGACTTCAAAGCTGAAAGATGTAAAGACAGACAGTCTCCTGTTTCAGAATCTGACATTTCCAATCCAGGTGGCAAGATATCATTCGCTTGCAGTAAAGGAAGAGACACTACCGGAAGAACTGGTTGTGACAGCGCGAAGCGAAGATAACGAGATCATGGCGATGGAACACAGAGAATATCCGATCTTTGGGTTACAGTTTCATCCGGAATCTGTGATGACACCACAGGGACTTCAGATGATAGAGAATTTTATTAACTATGCAAAAGTATTGAAGGAGAATTAAGAAATGATAAAAGAAGCAATTATAAAATTATCAAAGAAAGAAAATCTCATCTATACAGAAGCAGAAGAAGTAATGAATGAGATTATGGAAGGAAAGGCATCGGATGTTCAGAAGTCAGCATATCTGACAGCACTTTCCATGAAAGGTGAGACAATCGATGAAATTACATCAGCGGCAAAGGTCATGAGAAGTCATTGTGAGAAGTTCTTGAATGATATGGATGTATTAGAGATTGTTGGAACTGGCGGAGACGGTGCAAACACGATCAA
>ENA-ORSB01003102-ORSB01003102.1-human-gut-metagenome-genome-assembly--contig:-NODE-3102-length-12090-cov-3.156793_pt1 | contig 12090 bp, 8 predicted proteins | sample MGYA00242180_ERZ509144 | MGnify/ENA primary metagenome ERZ509144 (study PRJEB26280, sample SAMEA2338661) | human gut metagenome | biome: human gut; feature: human-associated habitat; material: faeces... | reverse complement strand
CATCGTGATCGTCTATGGCATCATCCAACAGTACGGCATCGAGGGACTGACCGTCGCCACGATCATGGCGGGCGTATTCCTGATCCTGCTGGGACTCTTCCGCCTGGGGACGATCATCAAATTCATTCCCTACCCGATCGTCGTCGGTTTCACCAGCGGTATCGCCGTGACGATCTTCACCACGCAGATCAAGGATCTGTTCGGCCTCACGACCCCCGAAATGCCGGGCGACTTCGCCGGGAAGTGGATAGTCTACTTCCAGAATTTCGGGACGATCGACCTCTGGGCAACGGCCGTAGGCGTTATCAGCGTCGCCATCATCGCCCTCACGCCCCGCTTCTCGAAAAAGATACCCGGTTCGCTGATCGCTATCGTCGTTATGACGCTGGCCGTCTATCTGCTGAAACGCTACGCCGGAATCGACTCCGTCGAAACTATCGGCGACCGATTCACGATCAACTCCCAACTGCCCGACGCGGTCATCCCCGCCCTCTCATGGGAAGGGATGAAAGGACTGCTGCCCGCAGCCATCACCATCGCCGTACTGGGCGCCATCGAATCGCTGCTGTCGGCAACGGTCGCCGACGGCGTGACGGGGGACAAGCACAACTCCAACCAGGAGCTCATGGCCCAAGGCATCGCCAACGTGGTGACGCCTCTGTTCGGCGGCATTCCCGCCACCGGAGCCATCGCCCGCACGATGACCAATATCAACAACGGCGGCCGCACGCCGGTCGCAGGCGTCATCCATGCCGTCGTACTGCTGCTGATCTTCCTGTTCCTGATGCCGCTGGCGCAATATATCCCGATGGCCTGCTTGGCAGGCGTGCTGGTAGTGGTATCGTACAACATGAGCGAATGGCGCACGTTCCGGGCTCTGATGAAGAATCCCCGCTCGGATGTCGCGGTGCTATTGGTCACCTTCCTGCTGACGGTCATCATCGACCTGACGGTGGCCATCGAAGTCGGACTGGTACTCGCCTGCCTGCTCTTCATGCGGCGCGTGATGGAAACTACCGACATCTCGGTCATCCGCAACGAAATAGACCCCGGTAAGGAGTCGGACCTCGAGTCGCACGAAGAGCACCTCATCATCCCCCGAGGCGTCGAAGTATATGAAATCGACGGTCCCTATTTCTTCGGCATCGCCAACAAATTCGAGGAACAGATGGTGCAGCTCGGCGACCACGCACAGGTACGGATCATCCGTATGCGAAAGGTCCCCTTCATCGACTCGACGGGCATCCATAACCTCACGAACCTCTGCCGCATATCGCAACAGGAAAATACCCGCATCATCCTTTCGGGCGTCAATCCCAAAGTACACGAAGTCCTGCACAAAGCGGGATTCTACTCCCTGCTGGGCGAGGAAAACATCTGCCCGAATATCAATGCGGCGCTCCGACGGGCCAAAGAAATAGTGCAAGACCCACAGGAAAAATAATCCTTCGAGAAACAGCCGACTCCGAGAACGAAATATCCCCGTACCCTTTTGCAGGGTACGGGGATATTTCGTTCTCGGCACCGCCCGCCCACAGGCAGGAATATCAGGGTAGTGCCGCAATCGTTTCAAAAGCCTCTCTCCAGACAGCATTTTTCCTGTACACCTCCACACTGCCGGCAGGTACATAAAGAATTTTAGCAGGAAAGCCGAAATTATCTTTCCCTAGCTCCGGCGGAATAACGGCCAGACAGGTAACGACAGCCATATCAAGATAACTTGGAAAAGCTCCTGTTTCAATCACCGTCACGCCATCGGGAATAGTTACATCCGTCAATTTATGACACTGCGAAAAAGCCCCGCCACAAATAGTTTGCAAACTCCCCGGCATGATAACACACGTTAGATTATGACATCGAGCAAAAGCGCTGCTCGGAATAGTCGTTACCCCCTCGGGAATACAGACGCTCTGAAGACTTTCATTCTCGTAGAATGCCCATTCACCGAACCTCACCATACGGTCAGGGAAGGTGATACGCTTCAAACTCTGACAATGCCAGAAAGCCCAATCTCCCATACTTGTCACACTTTCCGGAATAACAACTTCCGTCACAAAGCTGCATAACATAAATGCATAATCTCCGATGCGGGTCACACCTTCGCCAATCGTCAAGGAGGAAATCCTGTTCACATGCGGATACCAAGGCGGAGTTTCCGAAGTACCTCCATCTCTATAATCGGGCATAGGTCCTTCCCCGGTAATCGTCAGGACACCATCCTCCGTCAAAGTCCATGTAAGCTCCCCGGTCGTCCCCCCAAAAATCCCCGCCGCCGAATCGCTGCCATCGCAAGAAGATAACCCTACAGGAAACAGCAGGCAAAAACACAAAGACCAAAATAAAAATCTTCTCATAAGCTGAAAATCATTAAATCCCCCTAAAAACAGTTCGTCCAATAAAACAATTCGACATAAATATATAAAAAATTATTCAAAGAGCGCCTATTCGGCAATATTTGCCATGGTGATTGATTATACGATTTAGTGTATCCCCCAGGATTTATCAGGATTTAGTTCGTCATCGCCTCATTTTCTTTACAGCGACAATCACGCCCCAAGCCCCATAATATCGCCCTACTAATCTCTTTATCAACGATGTACTTCGTCATAGCATACAATAACCACAAAATACATCCGTAGCAAACATGCTTGATCATCATCGGTGGTCGCTGCTCTATGCCCTGCTCCTCCTTATCCTTTATATGAAAATCGATTTTTACAAAGACTTTTAATCCAAAGCGTTATATGACAAAGGTAATGACGGGCCGACGGTCGCCGGCACAATTCGTATGTTTTTCAACTTCCCAAAACACCTTCCCTACCGGGACCGAAAGAGATTTCAGACCAGAACCGATCAACACGTCCACGACACACCAACGGGTTCTCTCTCCCGCACCACACAAACCTCAATCGCGAATACACACGATCCGCAATCTATCGCCTACATAAATTTAACGCTTTTAATACGGGTGTCCCGCCCGGCGATTTCACGTTCGACGAGGCCCGTCACCACATCTGCGGCATCGTGCCAGCGGTTAGCACGGAATTTCCAGCGGTAAGTGGTCAGATGGGCATACAATTCGGGCCAGCGCAGCGCCCAGTCGCAGGGAAAACGTACCGTATGAACCACCGTCGCTGCGTTCGAGAGGATGCGGGCTTCCTTGTTAGCGGACTGGTGAAACCACTCCACACGAACCTGCGGCGCTAAAGCCTGCACCGCGCGGGCAAATCCCCGGCCTCCGTTGTTACTCTCGATCAGTGCCGCACGCGTACCCGACTCGCGGAGCATCGTTCCCACCAGTCCTTCGGTCATCTCCATCGGTTCGCGCGAATAAACCGCATCGGTAACGTAGATCACCCCGTCCGGATCGACGACATAACAGAGCGAACAGAGGTAATCGTCGCCCGTATCGGCCGTATCGGTATAGTTCGCCCGGCGCACGATGTCGCGGGGCAGCTCCTCGTAAGTCAGGAAATTATCCCCGTAGAGCAGCCCTTCGCGCACCGAAGGACGCCCCTGATACATACACTCGAACCGCACGGGATCGAGCCGCCGCTTACCACGCAGCAATTCCGCGCCGTGAAGCTCCTCCCAGAGCGCTTCGCCCGGTTCACGGGGATCGACCGGCGACGGAGGACGCGTTTTGAGAGCTTCGAAGTTCAAATAGAGCCAGGTATCGGGCGGCAGCGTATCGAGCTGCGCCCAGTCGGTGAACTCGACGAAAGGCTCCCGGCGGCAGAGCGTGCCGATCAAATCCTCCTCGTGCCAGCGCGTGAAGACGATCAACTCGCCGGAGAAGTTGTGCATACGGGTCTTCACGACCGAGGTGTACCACTCCCAACAGTTCTCCCGCACGACGGGCGAATTGGCCTCCATCGCATCTTTGTACATATAGTAATCAATTTTGTCGCAGATTAACAAAAAAACGTTAAATTTGCGCTAAAGATTGATTGACAGCGTTATGGAAAAATCGAAAAGAGTAGTCGGTTACGCCCGTGTTTCGACGGAGGCACAAGACATTACCCGTCAAATTGAACTTATTACGGCCTATTGTAGCGACCGAAATTATCATCTAATCAAAATCATTCAAGAGAAAATTTCGGGAGCCAGAAAGGACAGGAAAAGTCTAAATGAACTTTTAGATGTGGACGATGCGGTCGCCGATATGATTATCGTGTCGGAACTCTCCCGTTTATCGCGTGAAGATGATATTTTATCCGTTCTTTCAACGATAAACGAACTTTTGAAACAAGGTGTCGATATTCTGTTTTTGGATAAGCAAGACCGCATTTATAAGGCTGGAACTATTTTATCCCTTTACGACATCATTACGCTGTCAGTAGAAGCCAAAGCAAGTGCCGACGAACGCTACAAGATTGCAGGTCGGATGCAGACGGGTTTACGCTCCAAACTGGCCGAGTTTAGCAATATGTTTGCAGGCGGTACGGTTCCTTTCGGCTACAAAGTCATTCACAATCCCGATTACAAACTGAACCAAACGCCTAAAAACCTGCTTGTCGTCGATGCCAAAGAAGCCGAAGCGGTAAAATACCTTTTTCAGCAGCTAATCGACGGCAATACGATACGGCAGACTGTAAGGGTTTACAATAAATTATACCCTTACAAACTCTCTTATTCGGGCATCTGCCGCATTATCCGCAATCCCAAATACAAAGGGGAGATATACCGACGGGGAAAATTGTACGGCCAAATTCCCGAACTGCAAATCATCACGCCCGAAGATTTCGACAAGGCCAACAAACAGATGCGTGAAAACAGCCTGTTTCAAAGCAATGCTCCGAAATACTATAATCCGCTGAAAGGTTTGCTGTTTTGCCCGTGTGGATGCGGTCTTTACATGAAACCCAACCACAACAGCTATCTAATCTATCGTTGTTCAAGTGCTTATAACGACAAACAGAAATGCGAAAATTACGGCGTCAAATGCGCTTATATCCTATCGTCCGTTTGGACTTGTGTAAAGGAAACCTTGCACACCGAGGAATACAAGCGCTTCAATACCCAGCGGGCAAATGAATTGCAGGGGATAAACAAGCAGATTCGGGAAACAATCACCCGAAAAGTCAATAGCGTCGATGAACTGAAAACGCAATCGGCATCGTTGATTGCCAAAATCAAGAAACTGAATAATGATGACCTTATCAATGAATTGGAAACCGATTATAACGTGCTTTGCAAACAAATCAAGCAAACCGAGCAGGAAATTTCCGAACTGAACGGACAGATAGCCGAAAACGATGCCGAAATAAAACGGAATGTGGAGCAGAAAGATTTTAGCAAAATGGAGCAGTCGGCCTTATACAAGGAAAAATTGCAAAAAGCCGTCTATCATTCCCTCTCTGCCATGCGTGGCATTTTGGAAATAATCTTTAAGAACGGCATGACACGTTACGTGCTGATTAAAAAGCACCGAAACGGCGGAACCTACCTTTTGCCCGATACGTTCAAAGGCGACATGGAACGGAAACAAATTATCGTTCCGTCCTTACGAACCGACAAGGATAATCCCTATTCAGCCCAGCCAATGAATTTGCGCTACACGTTCGACGAATTTTTCAAGGCCATGCCCGTCGAAGAATACGAGATCCCGATAACGGAATGAAAAAAGAGGGCGATTGCTGTAATGGCAATCGTCCCCTTTTCGGTTCGGTTAAACGACCGAACAATTAAAGATGTTCCCGTAACAGATCAAGGATTATCTGTTCTTGTGTCTGCGTAGAGGTTTTGCGGGCATTTTGGATTTTATCCGCCTGCCATTGGGTAAGATTCTTTAATTTTTCTTCCATTTCAGAAGTGTAGGCGGATGCGTCATCGGCAGCATTATAACCGTCTTGGATGAATGTAATCAAATACTTTTTGGCGAGGAATTTAGCCGTGAATTTTTCACTTGCCGCTTCAAACCATTTGCGGCTCTTGGCACACCACCCGTCAGCCTCTTGCAGACATTGGGGCATTTCACGGGTTTTAAGACTTGCCACCAAATCTTTGGCTTTGAGTTTGTTGTTGCCACACGCCCAAAACGAGATTGTCGAAAGCGGGAAATTGCGTCGTTGCAATTCCATAGCAAAATCAAAGGCCGCATTTGTTTCCTTAATGGCCATTGCGGGGGCTGCCATGTAGTCGGAACCTTTCCACGTTTTCGTGCAAATGTTCATTTCGGCAATGAGCAATGCAATGGCAACCCCTTTATTCAGCGGCTCAATGACCACCAAATCTTCAAGCGGCAAGCCTAATTCAAGGTAGGCTTTCAGACGGTGCTGACCGTCCAAAACAGCGTAATAATCCTTTGCATGTTCATCGGCAATATCGTTGCCGTCCAAATCGGTCAGGTGACCGCCCGATGCTATGATGGCTTTACCGTTCACCGCCGTAATGGGACACAACATCCCATATTCGGCAAGAGAATCCTTTTTTGCCTTAATCGCTTTTTCATCGGTAGGACGATTGCCTTTGATAAAAGCAAATTGAGAAGATTTGAAAATTTCAAAAACATTTAAGTTTTTCATAATATTTCTTACTCCTTGTTAGGGAGAGGCTTAAATTATGCTGCATCCCTTGCCCAAGTGTTTGCAGGTCGTCGGGGTTATCCCTTTCGACACTGCAAAAGTACTATTGCCAGCGACCCTTTGCAGGGAGTAAAAAACAGCCCATTTCCTACTCCCTAAAATCCATAGATAGCGGATTCAGTATGCGGCAGCTTGTTTGCATAGGTTTTCAGCACTCCTTTCAGCGATTCATCGCTATCCTTAAAGTTTACATTTCGTGTCAGCCGCATAAAATAGAACAGACGGGAAATAAGCAACATTTTATTATAAGATACCTCTTTATCGCATCTGTGTTCATTCGCCGCACCTCGATTCGGCAATTTCAAAGCATCGAACAGATGTTTGAACTTATCCGCTGCAAAGCACATATAATAGGATGAATTTGTGAATGTCGTTGTGTAGGTAGAATGATCTATTATGCGGTAAAACTCCTTGTCTTTCCACTCTTTGAGTTTTTGCCTTAATCCATACATAACTGCTGCTTTTACATTTGGGTCTGCTTCGCGGCTCTTTTTACCCTTTACTCGGAATGTAATCTCAAAATCTTTTGAATCTCCGATATAGTCTAATATTTTGGTTAATGATTTTGGCGGGAGTTTAACCCAAAAACATTTGGTAAACTTTTCAATCGACCAATCATAAACAAACAGCACAGCCCACCAAAATTTATTTACGTCCAATCCAAAGCCTTTAATTGTCGCTATAATATCCGTTTCCTGCAAAAACATTTCTTTTGTAAACGGGGCTTTTATCTTCTCCTGACAGACCCTATCCCAAAATCTGCGTGGGAAAGTGTCTATGACTTCATCACCCATATAATTCCAAGAATCGGTAATCGCATATACATATTCCAACTCTTTTTCTTCTTGTTCGTCGGCTTCATAAAAGACAAATCCTAAATCGTCGGTTCTAATACTCATAATCCAAATTATTTTATTTCCAAATTTAGCGAATTTCGCTGAAAAGCCCTCATTTCGGCTCCCGATAAAGAATTCCCCGATTCATTTGTTTGCTGAAAATAACCTCTGTACCTTTACAGAAGCCAGCAAGAGGGATAAGGGCGATGCCTAAATCTGTCCCCTGCTTCGTGCTCAAAAGTGGCACTTATACCACTACCTACCCAACCAACACCTAATTTAGGCTCTCGGCTCTGAAGAGCCTCAAACCCGATTTTCAGACTATGCTGTACTATGTAACGCAACACAAATGATTCGACAACCGAAAAGCCGCCAAAGCCGCGTTAGGCTCCGCCTGCTTTCGGAAATTATTAAAAACAAAAGAGATACTATTTACTAATTACGTCGCTAACGATGAATTATACAACGATTCCAAAATCAATTTGCCAGCTTCAGACGGGCAACGGCAAACCGACTGACATTTACGTTTGAGCAACGATTAAATGCAAATCGGACTACAAGACACAAACAAGCCATATAACGGAAGATAGGCTGTCCCAAATAACAGGAGTAAATATCCGTACCGTCAAACGGTCTGTCCAACGATTGGAGGAGTGCGGAGCAATGCAGGTTACAACCCGCATAATCGACGGATGCAAACGCCGTAATTCCTATTATATAGCCAATCCCCAAACGGATTTCTTTTTCGTGGATAACCGATTCTTTGCAAAGAACCATCCGCCGAAAATCGCGGGCTTTCTACTCATATTAAAGGCTATATGTCTTAATAATACGAATACTATCCTTTGAAATATCGGACAGATTGCCGATGCTGTCGGAATGAACCGCAACACGGTTTCCACTCTTATTAAAGAGAGTAACGGATTAGGACTGATTAAGGCCCTACCGAACGGCTACGAAATAACGGATGATTGCTTTGTAAATCCGCCGCAGAAAGATACGGCACACGCCGTCTATAATGAAATATGTCAATTCTGCCTAACAAAGGGAACAAATCCGCCGCAATGAAATGAACGGGCAATGAATCGGATTCTTACTAAATACAACATTCCGAATCTGTCGGCTGATAATTCGCTGTCGGTTACTTATGCCCTAAATGAACGGTGCAAGATGATTCCCGAATCCGTGTCGCTGGCTTATTTCGTTAAGGTGCTATGCACCCAAGACCCGATAAAGGCCAATAAGCTACATTTACAATCTTTTCTACTCACATAATATACTTTCGTTCAGACGCTCCGATTTTTATAGTCGGGGCGTTTTGCTTTGATAGGCCGACCATGAAGATACTATCACTTTTTCACCCCTCCCCCTTTTCAGATGGAAAATCGAATTTTTATCCATTACATATAATAGGATTCCACATAAAACAGACCGCCCCCTATTCATGCCCGAAACCATCTAACAGCATAAGATTATTGATATTACATGAAGTTGGATTACTACTAATAACCGAAGAATAAAACTTAATCGCTATGTACGAAACACAAGAGAGAGCCAAACGGATTGCGGACATTCATGTTTTATGGGGACAAAGCACGGTTATCGAGGAGCTGATCCAAGCGGGGAAAATCGACGAGGAATATATCTATCCCTTTAACGGGGACGAGGTGCTGGAATGGTGGCTTGTCACTCCGTGGCTGGCCGAACGACTGAAAGAGCAGGGCGAAATCATCATTGACAAATTAGGGTGTCGTTGGTGGGGACGGCTGACGAGCGGGCAGGCGATTTACATGGACGGCGTAATACAAGAAATTTGCGGGAACGATTAACCCAACTTACAACTAACAAAGTTTCGATTCCATACTCCCTGCTATTGGATAGAAACTTTGTTTTCAAGAACTTTGCACAATTAAATACGGCAACAGCACCCGAAAGGGCAAGATGTTTTGCAATTTCCGCCGAATATGCTACTTTTGCAGTAACATATTGAATACACGGAAAGTGTAGCTTGTTCTCGTTAAGCGAATCTGACAGTTCAAAAGACAAGAGAATAGGCGAACATCTACCGCGTCATATCCTTACGGATAGGCGTGGGGCTGTTGCTTATTATATTGTCAAGGTTTTGTCAGAACCCGCTTAACTATAATAGGCTTTCAGTCCTGCGCTTTCTTTTGCACATAAGCCACTATCGAGGGACGGATAGTAAGATTTGAAACACTTGTTCAACTTAAATAAATCTTACTATGAAAAAACTATTGGCCTTTGCCGCATTATTTGCGGTGGTTGCGCTCACATCGTGTAAATACGATGATGATGACCTTTGGAACAGCGTTCACGGATTGGAAAACCGTGTCGCAAAATTAGAGGAACTCTGCAAGCAGATGAACACAAATATTTCATCGTTGCAGACTATCGTAACAGCATTACAAAACAACGTCTATGTTACGGGGACTACACCTCTTATGAAAGACGGCAAAGAAATCGGCTATACAATTACTTTCAGCAAAGGTAACCCTATTACCATCTACCACGGTAAAGACGGACAAGACGGTGAAGATGGGATAACACCCACTATCAGCGTAAAGAAAGATACTGATGGTGTCTATTATTGGACGTTGAACGGTGAATTTATCATGGTCGATGGTGGAAAAATCCAAGCCGAGGGTAAAGACGGCACAAATGGAACCAACGGCACGACCCCGCAATTCAAAATCGAAAACGATTATTGGTTTGTTTCCTATGATAACGGAGCAAATTGGACGCAGTTAGGTAAAGCAACAGGTGAAGATGGCATTGGTGGCGATTCCATGTTTTCGGGCGTGGATTATAAAACCAGCACCGACTATGTAATCTTTACATTGGCTGACGGTACGCAAATCAAACTGCCTACATGGTCTGCTTTTGAAGCCTTACAGCGTCTTTGCAACGAAACGAATACCAACCTTTCGGCATTACAAACGATTGTGACAGCACTCCAAAACAACGATTATATCACGAGTGTAGACCCACTGACCGAGAACGGCAAGGTGGTAGGCTACACGATTAAGTTCGCCAAGAGTAACCCGATTGTGATTTATAACGGTAAAGATGGTACGGATGGCGTCGATGGAAACACTCCCGTTATCGGTGTGAAGAAAGACGGGGATGGCATCTATTATTGGACGCTGGACGGTGAATTTATCATTGTGGACGGACAGAAAATCAAGGCACAGGGGACAGACGGCAGTGATGGTGCAGATGGTGTTACGCCGAAACTCGAAATTCGAGAGGGCTATTGGTGGATTTCCTATGACAACGGAACGAATTGGACGCAATTAGGCAAAGCTACGGGAGAGGACGGCAAGGATGCAGATAGCATCAAAATCACGCAGGATGAGAACAATGTTTACTTTGAATTGGCAGATGGTACGGTAATCACGATTTCCAAAACGGGACAATCGGTAGACCCGAATATTATTCAGTTCGCAGATGAAAATGTAAAGAAACTATGTGTGGGAATGTGGGACACTAATGGAGATCTTGAATTATCCTATGACGAAGCCGCAACGGTTACATCACTTGGCACAACATTCACAGGAAACTCGGAAATTCAGATTTTTAATGAATTGAAACACTTTACAGGTTTGACAGTTCTTGATGATGCATTCAGCGGTTGTTCCAATCTATGGAAAGTGACGATTCCTGTAAATGTAGAGTCGATGACCTTTAATAATTTCAAGGGTTGTGTTTCATTGAAAACAATAACTTTTGAGAAAGGTTCAAAATTGGAATCTATCTCAGGAGTTCGTGATTTGGGAGCCTTTGATGGGGCAATAAATCTTACGACCGTTGATATGTCTGAATGTACACAAGTCAAAAGAATAGATGAATACACTTTTTATGGCAATTCCAACCTTCGATTATTCAAAATAGGTACAGAAATACCGCCGACATGTAAAGATTATACTTTTTACAACATTAATCCTTATTCGGTGCTGAAAGTGCCGTCAGGATGCACTGATGCATATAAAAAAGCAACAGGATGGAAAAAATTTGCAAGCATTACGGGATTAGATGAATAAAAATAAGAACTTATGAGTAACTATCAAAATCGCATTGATTTTATTTCCCGCACGCGACAAATTCTTGTTCAATACGAACACAACTGCAACTCTGAAAAGACCCTCTTTATGAATTGTTGTGTGGGCCTCTTAATTATGCCGCAACAATGCGCAGACCATGACAAAAATATATCCGTAGATGGATTAGTTGATTATGAAAACTGGGGAATTGATACAACCAAAATCACAGCGAATGAACACAGAAAAGGAGTTGATAAGAATTCAATAGAAAATATAGCCTATCATATCCGTAACTCAATATGCCACTATCGGTTCGATATAATGAATTGCAATGTAGAAAACATTGAGAATATCCATATTATGGATAAAAGCGGAGATGATGTAAATGCACCTATTACATTTGATCTGGAATTAAGTTTCGATGATTTCCGAAAATTCGTGCTGAAATACGCAGATAAGTTAGAAGAAAAATTAACGAATAGTTGAATTTTCATCTGACCTTCCGAGTGACAGACTTTGTGAAAAGGTTAGTCTATAAGACCCTTTTGCAGAGTTTGTCACTTTCTTATTTTGTTTATTTTACTAATAATCTTATCTTTATAAAGA
>ENA-ORSB01003091-ORSB01003091.1-human-gut-metagenome-genome-assembly--contig:-NODE-3091-length-12127-cov-2.716368_pt1 | contig 12127 bp, 6 predicted proteins | sample MGYA00242180_ERZ509144 | MGnify/ENA primary metagenome ERZ509144 (study PRJEB26280, sample SAMEA2338661) | human gut metagenome | biome: human gut; feature: human-associated habitat; material: faeces... | reverse complement strand
GGTGTAATGCATGATGTCGAATGGATGACACCCTGGCGCGGTCTGGATGCCTTGTTCGTCATCACCAACTATTTCCTGGCTCTAGCCGTTTTCTTCCTGGCACGGACATTAGCAGCCCTTTATTTTATTCTTACTATCGATGATCCGAACATCCGCATACGCAGCCACCGGCAAGTGAAATTCAATGCCGTACCGTTCGTTCTCTTTTTCCTGTTGTTTATCGGTTTTATTTTTGCCGGTGAAGGGTATGCAATCACCCCGGAAGGAAACATTGCATTAGTACCCTATAAATATTTTTATAACCTGATAGAAATGCCGCTGAATGCCTTGATATTCATGATCGGAGTAGCGGGAGTACTCTACGGCATTATCCGAAACTGGATATTTCCCCGATGGACGAAAGGAATCTGGTTTGCAGGAGCCGGAACGGTATTGACCGTTATCGCTCTGCTGATTCTGGCAGGTTTCAACCAAACCGCCTTTTATCCCTCATATGTCGATCCTGATTCCTCACTGACTATTTACAACGCTTCTTCGTCCTTATATACCCTGAAAGCGATGTCCTACGTATCTATTATCATACCTGTAGTAATCGCCTATATCTGGTATGCCTGGCGGACGATGACCCGGAAAGCCATCGACAAGCAGGAATTAGAAGAAAGTGAAAATAAATATTAATCCACCGATCCCTCCCAGGGAGGGATCGGCATTATGCCGCACAGGCAATGCAAAAACTTTTAAACCATATCCGGTGCCACGATCCTCGTTCCCCTAACTAACCGGATAATTCAGTACCGATGATACCATCAAAGAACGGGAAATGAAAAGTCTGAAAACCGATCTCACCCTTTTCTGATTTTCACTCAAAGCTTTATCTTTGCGCAACTGAAAAATTCATACGTTCATGAACAGAATTAAAGGTATCCTATATGCTATCGTCTCTTCTTCGACTTTCGGACTGGCACCTTTTTTTACGCTGACCCTACTAAGCTTCGGCTATTCATCTTTTGAAGTATTGACCTACCGTTGGGGGATCGCTTCCCTTTGCCTGATCGGATTCGGCCTATTGGCCGGGTGTAATTTCCGGTTAAGTAAAAAGGATTTCGGGGTCGTCTTTTTGTTAAGCCTGTTTCGGGCAACGACCTCATTCAGCCTGGTGATCGCCTATCAGAATATTGCCAGCGGTGTAGCTTCGACAATTCATTTTATGTATCCTTTAGCTGTAGCGCTGGCCATGATTTTTTTCTACCATGAGAAAAAATCCGGCTGGGTCATTTCGGCAGTACTCCTATCCATTCTCGGAGCAATCCTCTTATCTTCAGGCAATATAGCAGGTTATAACGCCAACGTGACAGTAGGTATTATTTGCGCCTGCATCTCTATTTTCTCTTACGGAGGTTATATCATCGGAGTCCGGAAAACACGGGCTGTAGCGATCAACTCCACCGTACTCACTTGTTATGTCATGGGATTAGGGGCATTGTTTTTCATTATCGGCGGGTGCCTTACAGAAGGCATCCGGTTAGAAACCCAAGGAAAGGTATGGCTTTATATTCTAGGCCTGGCTTTACCGGCAACCGCTATTTCCAATATGGCCTTAGTCAAAGCAATCAAGCATATCGGTCCCACACTAACTTCGATCTTCGGAGAGATGGAACCGTTGACCGCTGTTTTTATCGGTATAGTTGTTTTCCATGAGACTTCAACGATAGGCGGTATTTTAGGCATGCTACTCATTATTATAGCAGTCTTCATCGTCGTCGTCAAAGAAAACCGGAAGTAAAAGGAAAATAACCTTAGGAATCCGGAATAAAATCGTAGATTTATACCTGTAATATGTATATCACTGCCTAAATTCGAATCAAGGCTTAAGGATTCTTTTAACAGAACTTTCAGTTTACCCGACAGTCGGGTAAACTGAAAGTTCCTAAACAACAAAATCCTATTTTTGAGTTCAGTATTTCCGAATCGGCGTAATCACCACCTGGAAAGTATAGTCCTGATAAGGCAACAGATAAGGTTGTAACGGCCAGGCACCCCAGCTATTGATACATCCCAATCCCATTTGTTTCAGGTCAAAAGACAAGGTGGTCAATCCACGTGGTTTCAATTCTCCGGAATGCCGCTGATCTTTGTCCCAACCGTCATCCAGGTCTTCCGGCAAATAATTCAAAGCAGAGGCTGAGAAAGGAACATCCGAACGAATAGCCAAACCACGTCCATCGATATCGGTCAGTTTCCACCAACGGATATCCGATTTCGTACCGGATTCCTGCGGACGGATATAAGGATAATACTGATCTTTCACCAACTGACGGTAACGGCCCAAACGCTGACTCTCATTCCGGTCGTCATAATTCTCAACAGGTCCCCGGCCATAATAATCGATCCGGTCGAATCTGCCCGGCATCACCAGTTGCATACCGAAACGGAACAGGTGGGGCATATCTTTCTTCTCCTTGTCGACAGCAAGCTGTTCACTGATCCGAATCTCCCCATTTCCACCGATAAGATAAGTCATGGTCAATACAGCTGCCAATCGGGGTAATTCATAAGTGGTCACCACCTGAACCCGATTGCCTTGTTCCTCTGCCTTAAAGCTCTTCAATTTCAATCCGGGATTCTTCCAATCCACAAAGCGGCGGTGAAGATTCGCCCCGAAATCATTATCTGTCGGAGCCCGCCAGAAATTGGGCCGTAAAGCATATCCATATTCGATCATCTCATACCCATTCAGACTGATCCCCTCTATCCAACCGGACCATTTTCCAAAAGTCACCTGTACTTCTCCGGCACTCACGACAGCATGTACCAAATCTTCATACAGAGAAGCCTTTTGCCCGGTTTCGGCCAATTCAACCTGAAACAAAGGATAAGGGGCAATCTCCAATTGTTCTTCCGCAACCGCATAACCTGCCGGAAGTAATTGCCGGGCTTGTTTCAGGCGATAGGTCACATTCAGCAGAATTTCACCTTCAGCAGGAAGATCCGTTTCTTTATACCCCAATACGACCGGTTGTGTCTGTTGCGGGGCGATCTGCAAATCCATCACAACCCCCTGTCTCACCGGCTCTCCATTCTGCAACAATTGCCACTCCAGGTAATAGTCCGAAAGATCGGTAAAGAAATTCTCATTATACACATTTACGATTCCTTTCCTAAGAGCTGCCGGTGTAGTCCATATCGACTGATACATTTTCCGCACTTCATACATATGGGGATTCGGCACCCGGTCCGGACTGATCAAACCGTTGCAGTTAAAATTCTTATCCGAAGCATCGTAGCGGTTGTAATCTCCCCCGTAAGCATAAATCATTGCGCCGTCTGCCGTATACTTCCGAAGTCCCTGATCTACAAAATCCCAGATAAAACCGCCCTGCAAATTCGGGTATTTCCGGATCAAATCCCAATATTCTTTAAAACCGCCCAAAGAATTTCCCATGGCATGCGCATATTCACACTGAATCAGTGGTCGTGAATCCCCACTCTTAGCGAAATTTTCCATCCAATTCAGGTCGGCATACATCGGACAAACAATATCCGTATGGGCTCTGCGTCCTGCCTGTTCATATTGTACAGGACGGCTGCCATCTCTCTGTTTGATCCAGTCGTAACAAGCCACAAAGTTCGGTCCGTCACCGGCTTCATTTCCCAACGACCAGAAAATAATCGAAGGATGATTTTTAAAAGTCTCCACCATCCGCTGATTTCTTTCGAGGTGAGCCTTGGCATAAGCCGGTTCCTTGGCCAGTGTCCGTTCGCCATACCCCATTCCATGAGATTCGATATTGGCTTCACACACGACATACAACCCATATTCGTCACAAAGGTTATACCATTCGGGATCGTCCGGATAATGACACGTCCGCACGGCATTCAGATTATTCTCCTTCATCACCCGTATATCCTCGATCATTCTCTCCCGGGATACCTGATATCCGGTCAAAGGATCCAATTCATGCCGGTCGGCTCCTTTAAACAAGACCGGCTGCCCATTGACCCATACCTGCCCCAATTCTTTCTTCAGTTCGATTTTCCGGAATCCGACCCGTTGCGGAACAACTTCCAGCACTTTTCCGGCATTATTTTTTAAAGTCAGCAACAAAGTATACAGATTAGGCTCTTCAGCACTCCATTTTGCCGGATTTTTCACAGCCATTTCGGTACGCACAATTCCTTTTCCATCGGGCTTGACACTCGTTTTTTCTACGATATTTCCTGCTTTATCTTTCAATTCGAGTTCCACTGTCCCGCTGTTCCGGGACACTTGGGCCACGACATTCAAAGACCCGTCACGATACGCCTCATCCAAATCGGGAGTGATAAAAATATCCTTCAGATGTAACGGATTCCGGGCATACAACCAAGCTCCCCGGGCAATTCCGGATAAACGCCAAAAGTCCTGATCTTCAAGATAACTCCCGTCACACCAACGATATACCTGCATCGCGATCAGGTTCTTTCCCGGCCGTACATAACCGGTTATATCGAATTCGGCTGCCAGCTTACTATCTTCGCTATAACCGACAAATTTTCCATTCACCCATACATATAAGTTCGAAGTGGCAGAGCCTACATGCAGAAACACCTGCTGTCCTTTCCATGAAGCAGGAATTTCAACGGTTTTTCGATAAGAGCCCACATGATTATTCACCGTTTCTATTTTCGGAGGATCAGGTGTAAACTGATTCGACCAGGCATAACCCGAATTACGGTATAAGGGATCTCCGTATCCATTCATTTCCCAGATTCCGGGCACCGGAAAGTCCACCCAATATTGATCCTCGAAATCCAACCGATAAAAGTTTACAGGCCGTTCGGTTTGATCCTTTACCCAGTTAAACTTCCACATCCCGTTCAACGATAGAAAATTGGATGATTCTTCTCTTACTCCTTGCTCAGCCATTTCCCTGGAAGGATAAGCAAAATAATCCGCCCTTGCCGGTGCACGGTTGATCGCATTCAACTCCGGATCGAGCCATTCCTTCTTTTGAGCAAACGTTGTCATAGAAAGGCATAAGCCTAGACACAATAACAGTTTTTTCATAAATTATAATATTAAATGCCAATTTATTCTGCTCAAAAATAGTCAATATTACACCTATCGAGGTAGAAAAAGAATTAAAAAAGGAAGAAAATATACGAATAGTCTGAAAGTGGTTGTATGAAACCCTCATTCCAGCGCCATTTTCTCTGGTATACAAATGTACATGAGGGTTTCATAACATGCTTGTCATTCATTATTGCCGATCTGCATTTTCGTTAGGAATACACGACTCGGGTTTTTATACAAATGTTTGGCAAAACCTTTACGGCCACTTTCTGTCACAAATCCACACGTAGCATTATTCGCCATAGTCAACTTATCTACTCCGTCCGATATCACCAGCCCGGATAACTCTTTTTCCGTTATCAACATAAAGTTCAAAGTTATTCCTCCCATAAACTTCGTTGTATTCATTTCAGAAGCTTTATAATCGGTATATCCCAGCCCGTGCATAATATCTTCTGTCTCTGATGCTGCCGGATTCAAACAATAATATTTAGAATCGTTGTCAACATACAATATGACATCGATCTCACTCAAATGAGCTTTATAATCGGCCATATCATAAACCACATCTTCTGTCGGATTATACAGCCATGCCACGTTCTTTCCAGTCATTGTTATGCCATGGCGGTTATTGATGTACCTGATCATCTCAAATTTCTGATCCAACACTTTTGTGGTTCCGTCATTCCGGGTAACTTTCAGTTTTATGCCCAGACTTTTACCACGCAGCGATTCGTCATCCGGCATAATCAACGGATATTTCACCAATACGGTAGATATCTCCCGGGAAAAATAGCCTTCACTATCCAAGGATAATGCTTTATCTTCATCCACCATAGCAAAAGTAACGTCTTCCACGACAGGCCGGATTCCATCTTCCGAGGTAATCTCGATCCGGCTCAATTCTCCTTTACTGGTTGAAGCGACAAACTGAAATACAACTGTTTCTCCCGGTTCGGCTTTAATAGGATTATTGGTTTCTATGACGGTAAGGTTCAGCTCCCCATTGGATTCCAATACATCATCCATAGAACAGCTTCCCCATAAAAACAAAACCGGTAACAATAATAAATATATCTTTTTCATAATTCTATACTTTAATCGATTAAAGTGGTTTTTGTTCTACACTGGTATTATGCTCAAACTCAGCACGCGGTATCGGGAAACAAAGCTGATCGTCTTTTTCATAATTATCGTTCCAGGTTTTCAACAGCCGTTTGCCTCCGACTCTCATCCGCACGGCAAGATAGTACAAGGCTCCATTCTCCATACCGATTTCCCGGAGATTTTCATTGAAGATTTCATTCATCAGACTTTCCCGGTCCGGATAATCCGATGCTTTCAACGGCGTAGCTCCTGCCCGGTTACGGACAATATTCAGGACATCCACCACGTCTTTCACAGGACTGTCGGTCCGTAACATCGCTTCCGCCTTGATCAGGTACATCTGAGCTACACGCATATAATACATCGGACAGTCGCCGGTGGATACATAATGCTTCTTCCAGATTTGTCTTTTATATTTTTCCCCGTTCAGATTAGTAAATTCCAGAGAATCGAAAGTCACTTCATACCGGGGATCCTCTTCCGGAAAAACCGCAAGATACGCACTCGACGGTTGATAAGTCCCGCCACCGAACATTTTAAACAAACTCCCCACATTATCATCCATCGCAGGAGGATTCTTCATGAAACGGGTAAACAATAACTCTTTCGAGTCATATCCATGCTGAAAAATATCAGCATAAGTATCCTCCATTCCAAACTCCGCACTACCGATCACTTCATTTGCCAAACGGATGGCTTCGCTATAATCGCCATCAGCCCCCCGGTTCATCAGTAAGTCGGCTTTAAAAGCTTTCGCGAAAGTAGCACACACACGGTACCTGGAATAAAATGCCGGAGCATATTTTATGGCATAGTCCAAATCTTCAAAAATCTTTTCATAAGATTCTTTGACTGTAGCTCTTGCCTGATTGTTGTTGGAAAGCGAAGAAGGTTCCAGGCGTATAATCGTCCCTAACCGGCTGTCGAGATCCCAGAAATATCCGTATTTCCGTAACAAAAAAGCATGCGCGAAGCCCCTCAGGAAACGGGCTTCGGCCAACATTTCCGTCTTACGGTTCGGCCCGAAAGCACTTTCCGGTAAACGATCGGTATAATAGATGAAATTATTGGCCGAATTCACAATCTTATAACCACTCTTCCAGGGATTCTCCGCATCAGAATTATCATCCAATACCTGCAAACGGGGTAATTGTTCCCCTTCCGTTTTTGAACGATAAAAAGCTGTAGGATCTAACAATCCTGTACGGAATTCATTATCACAAATGTAATAGGCACTCCATGTTCCCCATCCCTCCAGGTAGGAGTATACCCCATTCAAAGCGACCTTTGCCGAAGATTCATTGGTAATCGCATTATCTCCCACCAAATCATGAGGCGGAATTTCATTATCGAACATACTGTCACAACTTCCTAACGTCAGCAGCAAAAGTATCAACGACAAACTGCTATATATCTTATTCATAATCATGCTTATTTAATAGTTACTTTTACTCCGAAATTAAATGTTCGCGTTGTCGGATACATATCGTTATCGACAGAAGCGCCTTCGATCGCATCCGTACTGAAAGACTCCGGAGAAGGACCCGGATAAGAAGTAAAGGTATACACATTATTTGCAGAGGCAAATATGCTGACATTACCGAAAATCCTGGTTTTATCCACCCAGTGCCGCGGCAGGCTGTATTCAAGATTTATATTCTGTATTTTCACATAAGAAGCATCGTATACCGCATTATCTCCAAAGTCATTATAATAAAAATTATACCTGATGCTCGGATATTTATTCGAAGGATTCTCGGGTGTCCACCTTTTCAACGCTGTGCTCTGTGTATTTTGATTCTCCGCCATATTGAACATATTGGCTTCTCCCATCCAGATTTTCTGCGCACCATGGCTAAATGTTCCCTGAACACTTAATTTCAATCCTTTCCAGGACAAACGGGTAGCAAATCCTCCCTCAAAATCGGGCCGGGAACAACCGATCACCGTTTTATCTTCAGTGGAACCGGAGACTTTATTTACATACCCATCTCCAGACAAATCTACATATTTCAAATCGCCGGGCATCGTTTTCCGTCCGTAAGCCTCCTGGTAAGGTTGATCCGGATTCAAAGCCTCATAACGGTTCACTTCCTCCTGTGTCTGAAAAATACCATCTGTCTTATACCCGTAGATCAAACCCAAGCTCTTGCCTTCCTGAATCACTGTATTTCCCAGATAACTGCTCCCAGGATAAGAAACATATTCGGCATCGATATCCGTAATTTTATTTTTATTCTTCCCGATATTAAAGCCAACGAACCAATTCCAATCCTTATTATCAATAATATTAGCTTTTATTTCAAATTCGATACCTTTATTCTCGATATTGGCAAAATTAATCTGTGTAGTCTCCAGGCCTGTACTCAACGCCATAGTATAAGCATACAACAAACCATCCGTTTTCTTTTTATAAAAACCTAAAGTTCCGGAAATCCGCTGGTTGGGTAAGAATCCAAAATCAAGTGCCAGATCGACCTGTTCGGTAGCTTCCCATTTCAAACGGTCATTCCCGATTTGTGAAGGCCGGGTGGCAGGCTGATTCTCATAGTCCGCATTTTCATAAAGTGTTCTCCAGCCATACTCACCGACATAAGCATTTCCGGTTTTACCCCATCCTCCTCTCAGTTTCAGGAAAGTGAAAATATTCGATTCCCGCAGAAAATCTTCTTCCGACACAATCCAGGCTGCAGCCACTGACGGGAATTTACCCCAACGATATTTAGGGGCAAACCGGGAAGAACCATCGGCACGGAAAGTACCTGTCAACAAGTAACGGTTCATAAACTTATACTCGGCACGGGCAATATAAGAAAACATCACCGAACCGACAGCTGAACCACCTTTCCCTCCATAATCCACCAAATCACTGCCTTGCCAGATTCCATTCTGTACCTCATCGTCCGGGAAATCCCGTAACTTAAAATAGGTATTATTCTGCCGGTCCTTATTATATACGATGGCCCCTAAAGCGTTCAGGCTGTGTTTCTCATTAAAAGTCTTGTTGTAAGTCAACCGGCCTTCGAACTCCATGGTTTGCCCGGCAGAATATGCCCAGCGTCCGACACCTTTCTGATCTCCCCAATAACCACTACCCTCTTGGGTATTACTGGAAGCATAAGAACTCTCTTCTCCTTTCCGGCGTTGATACGTATACTGGGTCAAAAGTTTCAATTCCGGCAGAATCTGAAATTCAAGGTTCCCCGTCAATCTGAAATTATCCTGACTATAAGTCGTCGTATTTTCCGTCATCTCAATAATCGGATTCTTAACATAATACACCTTCCCTCCGGAAATATAAGGATGCAAATACAAGGACCCATCTTCATTATAAGCCGGTATATCCGGTCGTGCTGCAGCTGCTGTTGACAAAGAAGCGCCGTTCACATGCCGGTCAGAAGTAGTACCGGAGAATTTTGCATTCGCTTTTATCCATTTATTGATATCGGCATCAAAACCCAACGTATAAGTATATCTCTGAAAATCAGCAGCTTTTACCATTCCTTCTTCGTTAGCATATCCAAAAGAAGCATAATATCCGAAATCCTGGCTTCCACCCCGGATGGAGAGCCGATGTTGCTGAGTAGAGCCATTACGCATGATATGTTTCATCCAGGGAGTATCTTCTTCACCGAAATATCCGGGAGCCGTGACCTTCTGATACATCGGATACAGATTTACATCCTCAAACCCATCGGCTTTAGCGGAATTTGTGATCGCCTCCAAAAACAACATCTTGTACTCGTCAGCATTCAGCGTATTTACATCCGATACCAGACGGGTAGCACTGTAATCATAACTATAATTAATAATCGGTTTCTGATTTCTTTGTCCGGCTTTCATCGTAATCATAATGACTCCGGCAGCTCCCCGGGACCCATATATCGCTGCTGAAGAAGCCCCCTTCAAAATATCGATACTCTGTACATCATCGGGATTCAATTCATTAATATCGAAATCCGAAGGCATAGGCACATTGTCCACGACAATCAACGGAGCCAAAGCTCCTGTCAGGGAAGGTACACCCCGAATTTCCAGCCGGGCAGCGCTACCCGGCGAACCGTCGCCATTCAGGATACTCAAACCGGCCACCTGTCCCTGCATCATATGGGCAATATTCGTTGCAGTAGACTCCTCGATAATTTTAGAGTCAAAACGGGCTACTGCTCCGGTCAAATCTTTTTTCGTAGCCGTACCGTAACCGATCACCACCACCTCATCCAGATCGCTTTGATCATATTCCATAACTATATTGAACTCCCCGTTCCCCTGAACAGTTAATTCTTTATTTTTCATTCCGACATAAGAAAATTGTAACACCATTCCCGCTTTCGGAATATTTAAGGAAAAATTCCCATCGACATCGGAGGCGGTACCTATCGTCGTGCCTTTCAATACGATAGTTACTCCCGGTAAAGGCATCCCTTCCTTATCAGTCACCTTGCCTTTTACCGTTACTTCTTCGACATGCTGCGGTGTTGCTGGCTGTTTTACCAGTATAATATAATCGTCCATGAATTTATACGACATCCCCTGGCCTTGCAACACTTGTTTCAATATCTCTTCCAGTTCTACATCGGTAAAATTTGCTTTTACTTTCTTACTCAAAGTCAACTGATCGTCATTATACACGACCGCCTTATTTGTCTGACGCTGGATTTCTTTAAATACCTCTTTTAGTCCGGTTTCACCCAACCGCATAGTCAACCGTTGCTGTGCCCAAACCTCTGCCGAGACTGAAGTCGCAAAAAAGACACACATCAAAAAGGGTAATTTCATCACCCCAAATAATTTACGCGGCTTGTTTTTTGGCAGAGCAAGCCACCAATTCGCACTTTTTTTCATAAATTTGTAAATTAATTATTAAATTTATTTCCCCAAGGGGAAGATTTGTCGGTGCGCGCTTCCAACACGCACCGATTTTTTTATTTTCTATTTACTACAATAGTCCTCTCGTTCAAAACAAATTGAACATTCGTAATCTCTTCTATAATATTCAAAACATAACGTATATCATTATATTTCTTAAAAGCACCGGAATATTTCAAAGTTTTCAGTTCTTCAGCAACAAAAAAGAAATCCACATCGTACCAACGGCCCAGCCTGCGAGTGAGTTCTTCCAAAGGCATCGAATCAAAATTCAGGATTCCATCTTTCCAGTCGACATACTGCGACACATCTACCTTTCTAACCGTTCCCCGCCGGGTAGTCGTCTGATAAACATATTGTTCATCAGGTTGTAAGATCTGTTGCCGATGGTCCGTCTGCACCCCGACCTTTCCATGCACTAAAGTTACTGCCGCCTCCATCTCCTCCGGATAAGCCATCACATTAAATCGAGTACCCAATGCCCTCACACTCATTTCCGAAGTTTTTACAAAAAATGGCCTTTCGGCATCTTTGGCAATCTCGATATAAATTTCGCCATCGACATATACTTCTCGTTTATTCTTCTCAAAAGTTGTCGGAAAACGAAACGTCGAGCCCGAATTGACCCAAACCTTCGAACCGTCTTCCAATACCAAATGAGAAGCTCTGCGACCCTTAGGCACGATCAATTCATTATATTCGACTTTACTATCGTTTACATCTACTGCATATCGTTCGTCCTGCTGGTTTATCGACGAAATAGTCGCCTCGCCGCCTCCATACAACACATCGTCCCCCTCTTCAAGAGGAATCGTCCTTTCCCCGGCAATGACCAATCGGGTATCTTTCTCAAAATTAGATCGGTTCTTCTCTATCGTCGCTACTTGATTATCGGAAGTAAAAGAGTTAAAAAAAGAATAAACACCCACCGAAAGTAAAGCGACGACACATGCCGCTGCAAAAATTTTATAAAAGCCCACATACAAACGATGCCTCCGTATCGATTTCACTTGATCGTTGACATGTTCCAAAAGTTCCAGCTTCTCCTGCTCGGAATAAGTTTCATCATCGAATGTCATAGACGAAAGAAGTTGTTTC